>Ga0256404_1010491_pt1 | contig 12778 bp, 13 predicted proteins | sample RumenRJG_01DNA_FD_185990 | JGI IMG/M metagenome (GOLD analysis project Ga0256404, IMG submission 185990) | Bovine rumen microbial communities from Lethbridge, Alberta, Canada - RJG_01 | ecosystem: Host-associated > Mammals > Digestive system > Stomach > Rumen | place: Canada: Alberta | collected...
GGAAGGTCCGCATGGGGCGCACGCGCGGGACATAGGATGATATGTCCGGTGGCCATAGTGGAGAGGAAATACCCGTTCCCATACCGAACACGGAAGTCAAGCTCTCTAACGCCGATGATACTGCCCTCGCGGCGGGAAAGTAGGCAGCCGCCGGGCTTTTTTTTTATCTATATTAGGAGTTTTTTTGAAAAATTTAGACATATTAAAGCTTGTATTACGCCGGCAGTAAAGGCGTAATTTGAGTTTCAAATGCTTTTACTGCTTGTTCAATTAGGAAAATCTTTTTGAAAAGCGTCATAGAAATGAGTTATGTAAAAGCAAAGAATATTCTTCCGGTTGAACTTCTTGAAATGATTCAAGAGTATGTTGATGGAACTTATTTATATATTCCGCAGAAATGTGAAAACAGGAAAAAGTGGGGAGAATCAAAAGATTCTAAAACTTGGTACAAAAATCGAAATCATCAGATATATTTGTATTATAAAAAAGGTGTTTCGGTTAAGAAAATCTCAGAGCAATTTTTTTTAAGCGAAAAATCGGTTTATAGAATCATTTTGCAAGAAAAAAAAACAATCTTAAGATGAAAATTATGACGGATATGACAATGAATTTTGTCAATCCGTTTTTTTTGTCTTGGGATTTTTCTCATTTTTTTTTCAGAAATATATTTAAGGTGGAAACTACGCATAATCTGTCTTATTATTATTCTGAGGTTTGACAAAATGGAAAACAAAATTGACATGGAAAAAATTACTTTCAGGAACGAGACTTATGCGGACTATAGGGCGATCGAAAACCTTACGCGTGAGGCGTTCTGGAACGTGTACAAGCCGGGATGCGATGAGCATTTTATTCTGCACAATTTCCGCGCCCGAAGCGACTTTGTGCCTGAACTTGATATTATAATGGAAGAAAACGGCATTCTGGTCGGGCACGTGATGTTTGTAAGATCAGAAATCAAGTTGAACAACGGAGAAATTCTCCCGATTATGACGTTCGGACCAATCAGTATTGCGCCGGACTTCAAGCGCAAAGGCTACGGAACAATTCTTCTCCGGCACGCGATGGAAAAGGCAAAGAAAATGGGCTGTGGGCTCTTGCAATCACCGGGAATATCGATTTTTACGGAAAAAGCGGCTTTGTCGTGGCAAAGACAAGAGGCGTCCGCTACGAAGCAGACCCAGATGCAGACTATTTTCTTATAAAAGAGCTGATTCCGGGCTTTTTGGATCAAGTGAAAGAAGCTAGCGGCGGAACTTTCAAGGAACCGGATGGATATTTCATCTGCGACAGGAAAGACGTGGAAGCGTTCGACAGACAATTTCCACCGAAGGAGAAGCTCAGACTGCCGGGACAGATTTTCGAGTGAGTTTCAGGTGGAAAAGGAACTTGCTAAGAAAGATTTTTTAATAGACTGCGGATAATGTGCAGTAGATGCATCCGCAGTAAAATATTCATACTCTTTGCCATGATTTTTAATTAGAACTTTTATATTAAAAAAATAGGGCTTTTTAATTGTAAATTTTTTAGTAGCTTTAGACAGATTAGAATCTATTTTCTTTTTAGTTTTTACAAATTATATGGCAATATAATCCACAAAAGTTGCAAAACATAGAACTCTTAAAGGCTGTTTATGCTTAAATTTTACAAACAAGTTTTATAAGTCCTGATGTTTTCCAATTTCTATATTTTGTTGTACGAATATTTCCCAAGAGTGCTGAATCAGATTTAAAACTGTATGCATTCCAAACATCTTCTTCAATTCTTCCATTTTTATAATACCAAAAACGTTTTGCGGATTTTGCTTGTAAAAGTTTGTCTTTAAATTCTTTAGCTTCAACTATCCTGTTTCCAATTAATAACACAATTTTAGGAGGAATTTCATTTTTATTATAAGATGATTTTTCTGTATACTGAATTGTATTTTCGAATATTTCAGTATTTTCCTTTTTTCTTTCAGAACAATTAAATGAGAAATCTTTTAGTGCGGATTCAACAATATCTTTGTTGTAAGTTTTTGTGAAATGTTCCATCAAAAGTTGTTTTTCAAAGTCATCTTTCTTTAAAAGTGAATACTGTTTTAGTTCTACGATGAACAAATCCTTGCCATCTTTTTTCAGAATTATGTCAGGAATCTCTCTGTCGGTAGAGCCGATATGAAGTTTTCTTTGGGAGGCAATTTCATTAAGAATTTTTTTTAATCCAAATATTTCGGAAAAATAATTCTTCCAAAATGGTTTTTGATTTATCTTCATTAATTATATTGTCTGAAATTTTTTCCGCAAGTAGAATCAAGCGTGAATCTTTCTGTTTTGTATAATTGAACAAGATTTAGAAAAGAAAATTTTTGAAAGGGGGCGGACGATGGAAGGTGAATGGCACTTGATGGTGCAGGCAGTAATCGAGGAAATCGACCGATGCATCAAAAATCATGAGGATGATAAGGCGACGCTCGCTTCGCTTTCCAAAAAGTTGGGATTTTCGGAATTCTATGTTTCGCACAAGTTCCGGGAGATTTCCGGGATGAGTTTCCGCGAGTATTTGAGGCAGCGTTCTCTTGCCTTTGCGCTAAAAGATGTGCGCGACACGAAAAAGGGACTTCTGGAGATTGCGCTTGAGCACGGATTTTCGAGCCACGAGGCGTTCTCGCGTTCGTTCAAGGATTCCTACGGCACGACACCCAGCGAATTCCGCGCAAATCCGCGCCCGGTGGTGCTTCGGACTGTAATCCGGCCTTTCGACTGTTTTCTTGCCCAGACTGGAGGATTCAAAATGAAAGACGAAAACGGCAAAAATTCAAACGGCGAAATCAAAACTTACTTTGTGACGATTCCGGCGCACAAGTATCTTCACATCAGAAACTATGAGAGCATCGGCTACTGGGATTTCTGGCAGCGGCAGAACAAGATTCCTGGCCAGGATTGCCAGACGATTTGCGGACTTTTGGAAAGTATTCCGGGAAAACTCGACGACGCGGGCGGAAACGAGGCGGATTCGGGAAGCGGTCAGATTATGGCGTTCATCAACGAACCGACAGGAAGAATCTGCAGCTGGGGAATTCCTCTTGCGGAAAGCTATGGCGTGCGGCTTCCGGCGGACTGGAAAGGCGAAATTCCACCGCAAATGCAGCTGATGGACGTGGCGGAAGGTGAATATCTTGTGTTCGAGCACGGACCGTTCGACTTTGAGACGGAGAACCAGAGCGTCGATGTGGCAATGGAAGACGCAATGAAGAATTTTGATTACAATGCGGCGGGCTACGAGCTTGACTCCACGCAGGGACGAGTATTCTACTTTTACCACGACTGCAAGCGGTTCTGGAAATACGTTCGCCCGGTGAAAAAGATAATTTTATAGGATAAAGATGGGAAGGAACTTGCGCGGCGCTGGAAGGGTTTTGGAGCGCAGCGACAAAAGGATTGCATTAAGAGATTGGCTGTTCCGAATGGAAAAGACAAGCTCTTAATGCAAGACCGAGCGGGAGCGGGCCCTGGAAGTGCCGTTTTCTGGATGATTTTTAGAAAGCGGCTTTTTCGTGCGGCGGAAAGAAATCTTAGCGCCTAAAATCAAAATCAGAGTTTGCTTTTGTCGGCCGTTTTATTTTTTATTTTTCCGGTGATTATTGTGATTGCGAATGTGATTATCATGTCTGGAAGTGTGTTTCCGACTATAAAATCTGTTTTCATAAGAAGGCGGTAGATTATGAAGCCGACGAACCAGATTATGAGTTTTGTTACGTCAAATTTGTTTTGGGATGAGTCTGTTTTTACGATAAAAAAATCGGCGAGCTGAATTGCTATCATTGGGGCAAAGACTGAGCCGATGAAATATAGGAAGCCGGTTATGTTGTCCATTGGGAAAATTATGGCTGCGGCGGTTCCTAAAATTGTTACGGCGACGGCAATCCATTTTTCAGGAAGTTTTTGCCAGATTGTTTTGCTTGAAACGCCTGCGCTGTATGCGTCAAGGAAGGTTGTTGTTACTGTTGAAAGAATCAGGATGAAAAGGGCGATGATTCCGAGGCCGGCTTTTACCATGATTTTTGCGATGTCAGTTTCGCCGGTAAGAATTGCGGCACCCATGCCGATTATGTACATCCAGCAGGAAATTATTCCGTATGTTGCGGCTGAGGCGAATGTTGCTTTGAATGGTTTTTCTGCGTATTTTGTGTAGTCGCTGATTAGTGGCAGCCAGGAAAGTGGCATTGCGACGGCGAGTTCAACTGCCTGGCCGAATGTGATTGCTTCTAGTAATGGATTTATTTCTGGATTTGCGCTGGTTGAGAAAAATATTACTTTGCACATGACGAGCGTGAGTACAAAAAGAGCGCCCATTGCGATTGTGTTGAATTTTCCCAGGTTTGTGATTCCGATGAAAATCCAGAGAATTATTAGAATTCCGATTACGAGCGACCAAAGGCATGTTGAATGGAATTTTGTGCTGTCTGAAAAAATTTCGTTTATTGAAAGTGCTCCGTCGTAAATCATGATTCCTGTCCAGCCTGTAAGTTGAACTACGTTTAAAAGCGCGAAAAATTTTGCGCCAAATGAGCCGAAACTTGTTGCGGTGGATTCCATTGCGGATTTTTTTGAGATTGCTCCAATGTAGCCGGAAAAAAATAATAGTACGCAGCCGATTATGTGTCCGATTAGGATTGCGGCGATTCCTTTTGAAAATCCGAGCGGCGCGAAATATGTTCCTGTAAGGATTTCTGCGATTGAAACAGCGGCGCCAAACCAGATTAGGGCGTTGCTGAATATATTTGTCTTGTTGTTCATTTTTATTTCCTTTTTGTCTTTTTTTTATTTTAAGTCTGAATCCAGATTCCAGTTATGCATTAATGGTCCTGAGCCTTTTCCGAGATTCAGCATTGCTTCAAGAGCTCCGCTTATATAATCTTTTGCATTTTTTACGGATTGCGGCAGGGAAAATCCTTTGGCAAGATTGCTTGCGATGGCGCTTGAAAGGGTGCAGCCTGTTCCATGCGTGTTTGGATTATTGATGCGTTTTCCGTAGAACCAAGTTCCTTCTGAACCGTCGAACAGATAATCGTTTGCATCATTCAAATTGTGTCCGCCTTTTAAAAGAACTGCACAGTTGAATTTTTTGCAGATTAGTTCGGCGGCATCTTGCATTTCTTTTTCGGAAGTGATTTTTGTTCCGCTAAGAACTTGCGCTTCTGGAATATTTGGTGTAATCACGGTTGAAAGTGGAAGAAGCTCTTTTTCTAGAGTTTCAATTGCATCATCGCTGATTAGATTTGCTCCGCTGGTTGCAATCATAACCGGATCAACAACGATATTTTTTAAGTTGAATTCTTTTATTGATTCGGCAATTGTTTTTATAAGTGCAGATGATGAAACCATTCCGGTTTTTACAGCGTCCGGAAAAATGTCTGTTACAACATCTTTGATTTGTTCTTTCAGAAAATCTGGTGAGACTTCCTGAATTGCGGTAACGCCGGTTGTGTTCTGTGCGGTCAAGGCTGTGATTGCGCTCATGGCGTAGACGCCATTGCAGGTCATTGTCTTGATGTCTGCTTGAATTCCGGCGCCTCCGCTAGAATCGCTTCCTGCGATTGTTAATGCGGTTTTCATTTTTTTCTCCTTATTATAAGAAAATTTTTCCTTCAGGCGGTGCCCTCAAGAAGGATTTTTAGTTAAATTTTTATTCAAAGAAGAAGTTTTTTGCTTCTTCGTAATTTTTGCAGTAAATTGTGCTGAATTTTTTTATTTCTTCTGCATATTTTTCAAAAGATTTGTCGTAAATTCCGCAAGTTTGGTAGCCGGCATTTTTTGCGGTTCTGATGGCGTAAAGTGCGTCTTCAAAAATCCATGTTTCTTGCGGTGTATTTCCCAAAAAGTCTGAAACTGCGTTGAAGATTTCCGGGTGCTCTTTTGACATTCCCATTTCTGATGTGGTGAAAATTCTGTTGAAATATTGCTCTGCGTTCAATCTTTTTAAGGCGGGCGCAAAAAGTTCCCTGTCCGTGTTTGTGCAGAGCGCAATTTTTGTGCCGTTTGCCTTTAGTTCTTTCAGAAAATCAAGTGCACCAGCTTTGAACTGGATTGAATTTTTGTAAGCATCTTTTAGGATATTATTGATTCCGTGGCAAATTTCAACTGTTGAAAAATTCAACTTGTATTCTCGTTTTAGGAATTCGGCTCCTTCTTTCATGCTCATTGAAAAAAGTTTTTCTCCAAGTTTTTCTTGTGGCTTTAAACCAATGGATTCAATGTAGAGTTCCGGGCAAAATGTCCAGAATTGCATTGAGTCTAAAAGAGTTCCGTCCATGTCAAATATTGCAGCTTTTATTTTTTTCAATTGATTTTCATCCTAATATTTTTTCTACGCGTTCCTTTAAATCTTTTGTGGCAGAAATTATGTCTTTTTGTGCAAAAATTGCGCTTATAACAGAAATTCCGCAGATTCCGCTGTTTTTTAGCTCGCTTACATTATCTTTTGTGATTCCGCCGATTGCAACAACGGGAATTTTTACGGCTTTGCAGATTGATTTTAGTGTTTCTGGAGGAACTTCAATTGCGTCATCTTTGCTTCCTGTGTGAAAAACGGCTCCAACACCAAGATAATCAGCGCCTTGTTTTTCGGCAAGAAGTGCTTCTTCAACTGTTTGCGCACTTACCCCGATAATTTTTTGCTCGCCAAGAATTTTTCGGGCTTCAGTAGGATTCATATCTTCCTGCCCGATGTGGACTCCGTCTGCATCAATTTTTTTTGCAAGCTGGACATTGTCATTTACAACAAAAGGAATCTTGTATTTTTCGCAGAGTTTTTTCAGTTGGATTGCTTCCTGCTCAAATTCTTGTTCGTCAAGATTTTTTTCGCGGATTTGAACAAATGTTGCGCCGCCTCTTATAGCTTCTTCCGTCTGCTGGATTAAATTTTTTTCGCCAGTCCAATGTCGGTCGGTTACAGCATAAAGCAAAAGATTTTTTCGGAGAATCTCGTTCTTATCTGATTTCAAATTTTGCCCCTGATTCAAGTTGTTCGCCTGTCATATTGTAAATTGTGTCAATAATCCGGTTTCTGTAGGTTGAATTTCCTTCGCCGGGCTGCATATTTTTCCATCCGATTTCACCGGCAAGTCCCATTGTACAGACGGCTGCAGCTGCGGCTTCCAAAATGTTTTCCGGGTTTGCGACAATGAACGCGGTCATCATTCCGCTAAGTTGGCAGCCAGTTCCAGTGATTTTTCCCATTTCAGCTTTTCCGTTTCTGATTACGTAGCATTTTTGACCGTCTGAAACCAAATCAATTGCGCCGGTTATTGCAACAACGCAATTCATTTTTTTTGCGAAATCTTTTACAAATTCAATGGATTTTTCAAGGTTTGAATCTGTTACTGCATCTGAAACATCTGCATCAACGCCTTTTGTAGTTCCGCTTCCTAGCGCAAGTGTTTTTATTTCTGAGATATTTCCGCGGATTACGTCAAATTTTACTTCTGAAATAAGATTAACGGCAGTTTCTGTTCTTAATTTTGAGGCACCTGCGCCAACCGGGTCTAAAAGAACTTTGTGGCCGAGTGAATTTGCTTTTTTTCCGGCAAGAAACATTGATGGAATTGTGTTTTTGTTCAAAGTTCCGATGTTTATGTTCAAGCCTCCGCAGATTGAAGTTATTTCTTCAACTTCAGATTCATCGTCGCTCATAATCGGGCTTGCGCCACAGGCAAGAATAATGTTTGCCACATCGTTTACGGTAACATAATTTGTAATGTTGTGAATCAGCGGAGAATTTTCCCGCACATTTGAAAAAATTTTAGAGAACATAACAATCCTCTTGAAATAAGATTGCCTGTTTTGAATAAAATGCTGCCGGATTGGCATTGTAAAATTTCCCTACGTTGGCATTATCCAAATCAGGTTATGGGTCAAGGCAAACAGCCTACTCTCAGCCGGATTATTCCAGCTCCCCTTGATGATAAAAACAAATTTTCTATCAACGGTATAATTATTGTGATTTTTATTAATAAATGCAATAATTAAATAACGTAAATGCATTATAAGAACTGAAGAAATAAAAAATGCCGGAACGGAAGCGAAAAAGCAAAAGTGGCGTAATTTGCCATTTTTTTGCCGAATGGCATAGAAGAAAACTGAAAATGAGCTTTGCGAATTGCAAGTTTTCTTCCTAAAAAAAATTGCAACCATAGCCAATTTTGGTTTTCCGCTGAAAGTGCAGGCATTTTTTATTGGTTGCGATTTTTACAAATGCGTTTGCCTTTTTATCAAATGTGAGGTTTTAACATGTCTAGCAATTTTCCATTAAATAATGAACAGCTTAAAGAGCTTGTAAAAAAATATCCGACTCCTTTTTATCTTTATGATGAAAAAGCAATCCGCGATAATATGCGCGAATTTACAAAAGCGTTCAGTATTTTTCCGGCTTTCAGGGAATTTTATGCAGTAAAAGCGTGTCCGAATCCGTATATCTTAAAAATTCTTGCAAGTGAAGGCTGTGGAGCAGACTGTTCAAGTCTTCCGGAACTTATGCTTTCAAAAATGGCGGGAATAAAAGGCAAAAAAGTAATGTTCACTTCAAATGAAACTCCTGCAGAAGAATATCAGTATGCTTATAAGGAAGGAAATATCATAAATCTTGACGATATTACTCATATTGAATATCTGAAGAATGCGCTTGGCGGAAAATTGCCGGAAACTATGTGTTGCCGTTACAATCCTGGGGCTGCAAAACATGGATGCAATTCAATTATTGGTAAGCCGGAAGAAGCAAAATATGGAATGACGCGGGAACAGATTCTTGAAGCGTATAAAATTATGAAAGCCAAAGGCGTAAAACATTTTGGACTTCACACGATGGTTGCTTCAAATGAATTGAATCCTGATTTTTTTGCTGATACGGCGAAACTTGTTTTTGAACTTGCGGTTGAGTTAAAAGAAAAAGATGATGTAAGAATTGAATTCACAGATTTAGGCGGAGGTTTGGGAATTCCGTATAAACCTGAGCAGAAGAAGGTTGATTACAATGAAGTTGCTCAGAAAATACGAAAACTTTATGACGAAATAATTGTTCCTGCAGGACTAGATCCTCTTGAAATCTGCTGGGAATGTGGCAGACCGATTACAGGTCCTTACGGCTGGCTTGTTTCTACTGCGATTCATGAAAAACATATTTACCGCGAATATATCGGGCTTGATTCCTGCATGGCGGATCTTATGCGCCCTGGAATGTACGGTGCTTATCATGAAGTTACTGTTAGCGGAAAAGAAAATGCTCCAAAAGATCATGTTTACGATGTTGTAGGAAGTCTTTGCGAAAACTGCGACAAATTTGCGGTTCAGCGCGCTTTGCCAAAAATTGATATTGGCGACCTTGTGATTGTTCACGATGCTGGCGCGCACGGAAGGGCAATGGGCTTTAATTATAATGGAAAACTTCGTGCCGGTGAAATTTTGCTGCGAGAGGATGGTTCATTTGTTCAGATTCGGCGCAGAGAAACAATTGATGATTTGTTTGCGACATTGAATTTGGATGGAGTTGGCGATTTTAAGGCATAAGATTTTAGCGGGCGTTGTGGGCGGCGATTGAGCCCACTGGAAGGGGTAGGAGGCAACGCAGTGCCGACGAGGGGGAGACTTCCCCCCAAAAAAAGCTTACTGACCCGAGTCAAAAATTGACTTTAGGCAATTTTTGAGTAGTGAAGAACGGAGTTCTGAACGCAGGGAAGGCTTTCCCCACCCACCAAAAAATGGAATAAAAATGAAAAAGATTTTTTTTGTGTTGATTTCGTGTTTTTTTGCGCTTTGGCTGGCGGTTGCTGAAAAAACTCCGGTAAAATCGCTGTTTCATTATAAATTGGAAAATGGACTTTCGCTTTTTGTGGCGGAAAATCATTCGGTGCCGCTTTCGTATATTGAAATTGCCGTGCGTTGCGGTTCGTATACTCAAAATGCGCAGAATGCGGGGCTTTTTCATCTTTACGAGCACATGATGTTCAAGGGAAATTCGCTTTACAAGGATGCTGCGAGTGTAAACCGAGCGCTTAGCGATATGGGCGTTTCTGAATGGAATGGTTCAACAGGGCTTGAATGCGTGAATTACTATTTTACAGTTCCTTCCGACATGACTGAAAAAGGGCTTGAATTTTGGTCTTATGCGATTCGGAGTCCGCTGATGGAAAAATCTGAATTTGAGGCTGAAAAAAAGGTCGTGATTTCTGAAATCAATGGAAGTGCGTCTGATCCGGCTCATATTTTGATGGAAGCGCGGAATGATTTGCTTTTTTCTGATGCGCCTTATACGATGAGTCCGAGCGGAACTGAAAATTCTGTGAAAAATGCCACGCTCAAGCAATTAAAGTCAATTCAGAGAACTTTTTATGTGCCGAACAATTCTGCGGTTTTTGTTGGTGGCGATGTAAATCCTGATGAAGTTTTTGAAATGGTGAAAAAAATATTCGGTTCATGGAAGAAAGGGAAAAATCCGTTTGCGGATGGAATGATAAAACATCCAAAAGAACCTTTTGATTCTACAGTTTTCCGCGTGATGCCGTATGAGAAAATTTCAGATCAGCTTGCACAGATTCTTGTGGAATTCCGTGGTCCGGATGCGGCTTACGATGAGGAAGATACTTTTCCGGTTGATATTCTTTCAAATTTGATTGCAAATCCTTCTGGAATTTTTAAGCAGTCGTTGGCAAATGATGAAATGCTTGGAATTCCTGATTCTGATTATGTTGGCGGAAGCTATCAGACGCGGAAAACTTGTGGAATTCTTTCTTTTTATGCACTTGTTGTTCAGCCTGAACTTGATGTTGCGGAACGCGCAAAGTATTTTGTGGAAAAAATTCCAGAAATTCTTGAGAAAACTGCAAAAAATACGGACAAAAATCAGCTTTTGAAAATTTGTGAACGGCTTGAGGATGATAACATAATTACGGGACAGACGGCTGAAGGACTTTTGGGAACTGTCCGGTTCTGGTGGTCAGTTTGTGATGAAAATTATTATTATTCATACAATAAAAAAATGTCGGAAGTTACAGATTCTTCACTTTTTGAATTTGTTGAAAAATATGTTGCCGGCAAAAATCCTCTTGTTACGGTTCTTGTGAGCCCTGCTGTTTATGAAAAAACAAAATCTGATTTTTTGCAGTCTGGTTTTGAGGAAATAAAAAGATGAAAATGAAAAAATTTTTTGTTGCGGTGATTTTTTTTCCTATTGCATTGATTTCTTTTGCATTTGCTGATTCCGTTGGCGAATCTGGAAAAACTGAAAAATTCACTTTGAAAAATGGAATTCCTGTTTACATAAAGAACAATGAAGAAAGCGATTTGTGCGCGGTTTATGCGGTCATCAAAGGTGGCGTTGAATATTTAACGCCGGAAACAAGTGGGCTGGAGGCGGCCGTTCTGAGTCTTATGTCTATGGGCTCAAAAAATTACAGCTATGAGGAATTAAAATCATTTTCGTATGAAACTCAGGGCGGATTTTCTTCTTATTCAATAAATGACGGTTCGGTTTATGGAATGAGCTGCATTTCAAAATATTTTGACGAAACATTTGCCCGTTTTGCGGATAGTTTTTTTTACCCGGAATTTTCTGCGCGCGAATACGAGATTTTAATGCAGGGGTACAGACAAAATGTCGCGGTAAGAATGAATGATCCTTCTGGAATAATGTTTTACTATATGAATAAAATAATTTATTCCGGGCATCCATATTCTGCGAGCACGGAAGTCACGCAAGATTCAATTGAAAACATAACTTTAGAGGCGATAAAGAATTATTATTCAACTCTAAAAGATTCCCGCAGGATTTCTTTTGTTGCAACAGGAAATATTGATTCAAAAAAACTTGTTGAAATTTTGGATGGAACTTTTGGAAAAATAAAGTCGCTTTCTGTTGAATTGAAGTCGGATTCAATTCCTGAGATAAAAATTTCTGGCGCGCCTGTTGTTCTTGTTCATCAGAGCGCAAGTGGAGCCGGCCACGCGCTTAGAGTTTTTGCCTCTCCAAAAGTTGAATCCCCGGATTATCCTGTTGCCCGGATTGCCGCAAATATTTTTAGCGATGTTCTTTTTAATGTTGTTCGTGAAAAATATGGAATTTGCTACACTCCGTCAAGTAGTATTTCTTCAAGCGACGTACCGTTTGGGTATGAATTTCTTTTCCGCGTCTCAAATTTTGAGCAGCTTGCAAAAGCGATGTCAGAAGCGCGCTCTTTTATGGAAAATGGCACTTTGATAAGCGGAAAAAACAAGAATGGAGAGTACATCACCGAGCCATTGGAAAATCGCCTGCAGGGTTACAAAAATTCTTACATTAATAGAAAATATTCAACACAAGATACCTGCAGCGGTGTTGCTTCCCGGATGGCGGCTAGCCTTTTGCAGTTTGGCGATATTGATTCTGCAGATGCATTGACTGAAATTGTGAAAAAATGTACAGCGGAGCAAGTTATTTCTGTGTTCAAGAAATATTGGATTGAAGAATCTTTCCGATGGTTTGCGGTTGTTGGCCCGGAATCAGAAGAATCTGTTGAAAAAATTCTCGGCGATATGTAGTTGTAAAAAAGTCAGAGATTTCAGAGAGGCCCGCGAGTTTTTAATTTTGTTATTTTATAACAAAATTAAAAACTCGTTAAATAAAAAAATCGCCATATGGCGATTTTTTTATTTTACGGCGCATGAGCCGGTGAAAACATGTAGCGAAGCGGAATGTTTTCACAATAAACCACCTGCTATGCGGGTGGTGGGCAAAAGCTTATAGCAAAAAAAACTTTCCTCGAAGGTGT
>Ga0256404_1010493_pt1 | contig 12777 bp, 10 predicted proteins | sample RumenRJG_01DNA_FD_185990 | JGI IMG/M metagenome (GOLD analysis project Ga0256404, IMG submission 185990) | Bovine rumen microbial communities from Lethbridge, Alberta, Canada - RJG_01 | ecosystem: Host-associated > Mammals > Digestive system > Stomach > Rumen | place: Canada: Alberta | collected...
TGACGCAGGAGACCACATCAAGTTCTCCATGACCATAGGATTTGCCACTACTTCACTGGCATGGTCATACTTCTCATATCCGGACGCTTTCGAGAAAGCTGAGTGTACTGACCACCTTAAATATATCCTCAGAAATGCCTGCGACTACTTTATGAAGACAACATTCCTCGATGACAGCGGAAACGTTATCGCATATGTGGACCAGATAGCTGCTGAGGGCGAGGACCACAGCGTATGGACTGCTCCTGAGGTGCAGACTATGACCCGAACTGTATACTGGGCAAGCCCCTCGAATCCTATAGCTGATTCCGCAGGAGAAATGGCTGCCGCACTGGGTTCAAGCTCGCTGGCATTCAAGGACAGCGACCCGGCATATGCGGCCGAGTGCCTGAAATACGGCAAGGCACTTGCAGCATTTGCAGCTAAATACCCCTCCTACAATGCAAAGGGCAGAGGCGGTATGTATGACGGAAGCGGTTCTCTCAAGGACGATATCGCCTGGGGACAGCTCTGGTGCGATGTAGCTGAAAACGGCGGCAAGCTGCCCTCCGGATATAAACCTCCGGTAACTCTTAGCGGCGATAAGGCATACAGCAACGGCGATTATGACGGCTGGCTCTACTGCTGGAACAAGGTATACAGCGGATATGCCGGTCTTCTCGGAGAGCTTGGCTACGACGGAGACAAATACAAGCATGAGGCTAAGATAGAGGTGGAAGGCACCGGCGGCTCCAAATTCTCAACAAGCGAATATGCTGCTAACTGGGGCTGGGGCTCAGCAAGATACAACTGTGCACTTCAGGGAATAGCCTGGAGAAGCGGCGATTCAAATCTTGAGGCAGCTGCAAAGCATCAGATGGACTGCATCCTTGATTCCTCCACAAAGTATAAGAGTTACTTTGTAGGATATGGAAACAGCTATCCTACCCACTATCACCACAGAGCTTCAAATCCCGGAAGTGGAAATCCTGCTGACAATACAGCAGCAAAGTACATTCTCTACGGAGCACTTCTCGGCGGACCTGACAGCAACGGCGGCTATGAGGATCACCAGAATTCCTACAGCTGTACAGAGCCTGCCCTTGACTACAACGGCTGCTTCGTACTTGCCTGCGCTCCTCTTGTAAGCAAATACGGCGGAGATGCTTCTGCGGTAAAGTCCGTTGAAAAGAGCGCTTCCGAGATCAATGAGAACTATACTTTCAGCAGCGGCTCTGAGATAGTTACAACTACTACCACAACAACTGAGCCTGTAACTACCACTACTACCACAACTAAACCATATGTGCAGGAAACTGAAATAGTAGAGGTAAAAAATGCAAGGATAGTAAAGTATGAAGGAAGCCGCATAACTCTTGAAGGAGATCCCGGCGATCCGCTCAGCAAGATATACTATGACGATAACACAAAGATAGTACAGTATCCTTATATGTCAGAGTTCTATGAAGGTGACACTGTAAACGGATATTACATCTATGAGCTGCCTGATCCTGACAGCGACGGCAGAACAGAATATACATATGCACTGGAGCTTGAGCTTCAGCCTAAGATCGTATGGGGCGATGCAGACCTTGACGGCAATGTTAAGATGAATGACGCAGTTCTGCTCATGCAGTCCCTGTCAAATGGCGACAAATACGGAGAGGAAGGCTCTGAAGCTACTCACCTTACTCTCAGAGGAAAGAGAAACGGCAATGTTGACGGTGCGAGAAACAGCGGTATATCGCCGAAGGATGCTCTTAAGATACAGGAGTTCCTTCTTAAGAAGATAACTGACCTTACTCCTTCATATGCACTGGCAAAGTAAAAACATAATAATGAAAAGGACGCCTCTGGCGTCCTTTTTGTATTGGATAAAATATTTTGCATATAAGTGCTTGACTGGTGGTAACATTAGTTAAGTTGTTATCTTAAAGTAAATGTAAATGTGCACAATAGCGTGATAGCATTTTTATACAATGTGACGAAATTGTGAATTTACCGTTAAAATTAATCGAATTGTAATAATTTAGTAACCTGTCTGTAACTAATTTTGTGCCCAAAACCTGTATAATGTACACAGGCATATAATCATATTATAGGCGGATTTTGAAAGAATACAATGAAAGAAGTGTGGTAACAATGCATAAGACTTTAACAAAAGTTAAGTCCACTATCATCAGCGGACTCCTCGCTGTTTCCGCAGTTGCTTCCCCTGTAGTTGCTCCCGTAGTAACTCAGGAACCCTCTCTCTCAGCAACAGCGGCAGACAGTGACAATTACGCAAAACTCCTCCAGTACTCTCTCTATCTCTATGATGCTAATATGTGCGGCAATGTATCAGACGACTGCGGCATCGAGTGGAGAGGCAACTGCCATATGAGCGATGATGTTGTCGGCGGATATCATGACGCCGGTGACCACGTATGGTTCGGTCAGCCCGGAGCTTATGCAGCCTCTTCACTGGGCTGGGCTTATTACGAGTTCCCGGACGCTTTCGATTCAACAGGTCAGACTGCTCACCTTAAGGTGATAACAGACCGTTTCGCAAAGTTCATGCGTGACGCTACTGTACTCAATGGCAATACAGTATCAAAGGTTCTCATCGAAAAAGGCGAAGGCGACACCGATCATAAATACTGGGGTGCTCCTGAGCAGCAGGGCAACAGAGGCCGTATGCTCTGGACAACAGGCGGCGCTGCAAACATTACTGCTGAATACGCAGCAGCTCTCGCAGCAAACTATGTAAACTTCAAGAATCCCGATGACCTTAAGTACGCTAAGGCTCTTTATGATTTCTCTCTGCAGAACACAGACTGCTATAACTCACAGTTCTATGACGGACACTGGACAGGTTCCGCCGATGAGATCAACTGGGCAGCAGGCTGGCTCTATATCGCTACAAATGATAGCAAGTACCTCAACAGACTGAGCAGCGCAGGCCAGTCCTACTCCAACCATTCATGGGAGAGCGTTCAGCTCGGTGCTGGTATCCTCAAGGGCGAGCTCACAGGCGACTGGGGCAGCACAGGCTTCCTTGGCAACTTCAAGGGCGATAACTACTGCTTCCTCGAAAACTGGGAGTGGGGCAGTGCAAGACAGAACACAATGGCTCAGTTCTGTACTCTCGTAGCAGCTAAGAATAACAAGGGCGATGCTTCATGGGCTAAGGGCCAGATGGAGTATATCACCGGAGACAAGGCTTTTGCCAACGGTCAGAAGCACTGCCTCGTTGTAGGCTTCAAGGATAATTCTTCCAAGAATCCTCACCACAGAGCTTCTTCACCTGATGCTGACGCAAGCGAAGGAAATGACGGTATCAATAACAAGTATCTCCTCGTAGGCGCTCTCTGCGGCGGTCCTGTAGATGCTAACGGAACATACAGAGATATTCGTTCAGACTATAAGGGCAACGAGGTAACTCTCGATTACAATGCTGGTCTCGTAGGCGCAGCAGCCGGTCTCTACCACTTCTACAAGACTGGTTCTACAGTATCTTCTATCACTGGCGTTAAGAAGATCTACCCAGACGGTTCAACTCCTGGTCCTATAGTAACAACAACAACTCAGAATACTCCTGGTCCGATAGTTACAACTACTACAACAACAACTCCCGATCCCGGACCAAGCAGCGGAAACGATATCGTTCTCCTTCCTTCAGATATGGCTGATAAGGGCACTGAAAAGGGCGACGACGGAAAGATCAATAACTTCGTTGAATTTGCTCCTCAGGGTGCTAAGTCCGCTACTCTCTATGTAAAGGTAAACTCCAGCGACACTGAGATCGCCGGCGAGTTCGGTACATGGACAGGTGAGTGGCTCGAGGATAAGTTCGATAAGGTAAAGGTTGGTTCCGATAAGGTAGCAACTGTAGATTATACTATTCCTTCAAATGTTGGTTCTGTAGTAAAGGCAATCGTTTGGTGGCCTCATGGTGACGATGTTGAGATCCAGAAGGTAGTTCTCCACAAGGACGGCGGTTCAAACATCACAACAACTACAAAGGCTACAACTACAACAAAGGCTACTACAACAACTACTACAACAAAGGCAACAACAACTACTACAACTACAAAGGCAACTACAACAACAACTACCACAATTGTAACAACTGCACCTAATCTTGAGGTAAAGCTTTACGGTGATGCTGACTGCAGCAATTCTGTAAGAATGAACGATGCAGTTCTGGTAATGCAGTCTCTCGCTAACGGCGACAGATTCGGTGAGAACGGAAGCGATCCTTCTCATATCACACCTCAGGGCAGCAAGAACGCAGACTGCTATATGCCTGGTTCACTTATAACACCTAAGGATGCATATGCTATCCAGATGTTCCTCTTAGGAGCAAAGCAGCTTCCTATGTGGTCTGACTGATCTGAAAAGATCATAACAAAATAACAGCAGCCTCCCTTCGGGGAGGCTGTTTTTTATGCTGTAAACCATGTGTTAACCGCAGCAAAGCCAAAAGTTCTTTTTATTAAATTTAGTTTTTGCTTTTATTGATTTCTGACCAGAATTTTATAAGTACTTGCCAAATGTTGCGGATGTTATACTATTTGCATTGACAAGTTGCATATATCGTGATAAAATGATATTACAAAATTATTATTTTGGGAGGAAAAAACATGAAAGGCAAAATCAACAGAAAGCTGCTTGCAGGAGTAATGGGTGCAGCCATGACTCTTTCCTCAGTGGCTTCATCAGCAGGAGCAGTTCTTGCTGCCGGCGAAACTGGTGCAAAGGCGGCATCAGCTTCAGGAGCAGTTGTCTACTCCACAGACTTCGAGGACGGAGATATCTCCTACTTCTCAAACAGAGGCGACAGAGATACAACAGAGCTCAGCATTGCTACAGATGAAGCAGTAAGCGGCAAGTCATCCCTCTATGCCAGCGGACGTTCTGATACATGGAACGGACCTGCATTTCATCTTGACAAGGTATGTGAGCCCAATACCGAGTATTACGTCAGCTTCAAGTTCAGAGGCAAGTACTACACAAGCAATACTGTAAGCTTCCAGTATAACGATCCTGACGGAACACCTCATTACAACAATCTTATCAAGAATATCAGCACAAGCGAGTGGTATACCGTTAAGGACCTTAAGATCAGCTTTACTGAAGAAATGGTTGATCCCACACTGTATATCGAGGATGGACAGGACCCTATCTATATAGATGATTTCACAATAACAGAGGTCCCTGTAGTACCGATAGAGACCGATATCAAGTCTGTAAGAAAGGTTTTTGCCGATGACTTCAAGATCGGTACAGCTATCACAGCAGACAACCTTTCCTCAAAATCCTTCATGGATCTTGTTGCTAAGCACTTCAGCGGAAGCCTTACAGCAGGAAATGAGATGAAGCCGCAGTTCGTTCTCGGTCAGGCTGCAAATCAGAAGTATGCAGAGGAGAATGACGATGATACAAATCCTCAGGTAAACTTCTCAGCAGCAAAGCCGATGCTCAACTACTGCCGCAAGTATAAGATACCTGTAAGAGTTCATACTCTCGTATGGCACAGTCAGACTCCTGACTGGTTCTTCAAGGAGGGCTATAAGGACGACGGAGAATGGGTATCCAAGGAAAAAATGATAAAGCGTATGGAAAACTACATCAAGAACTATTTCACAGAGCTCACAAAGCTCTATCCTGATGTTGATTTCTATGCCTGCGACGTTGTAAACGAAGCATTCACCGATCAGGGTACACCCCGTTCTCCCGGTGAACAGGGAAGCAGCGGTTCAGAGAAGTCTGCATGGGTACAGGTATTCGGTGACAATTCGTTCATTGATTACGCTTTTGAATTTGCAAGAGAGTATGCTCCTAAGGGATGCAAGCTCTACTACAACGACTTTAACGAGTGGTCAACAGGCAAGACAAACGCTATGATAGATCTTGCTACAAGACTGAAGGCTAAGGGCGTACTTGACGGCCTCGGACTCCAGTGCCACTGTAATATAAATTCACTCTGGCCGCAGCCCTTCCAGTACGATCAGCTCCTTACAAAGCTTGAGGGAGCCGGTGTTGATATTCAGGTAACTGAGTTCGATGCTACAATAGAGAGCTCATCTTCTGACAATTTAGAAAAGCAGAAGAAGTTCTACAGCGAAATGATGGACATTATGGAAAAACACGCTGACAGCATTTCCGCAGTAGTATTCTGGGGCGTTACAGACGACAGAAGCTGGAGAAAAGAAGGAGTACCGCTTCTCTTCGGCGGAGATTATATGGCAAAGTCAGCTTATTACGGAGTTGTAGGCGATCGTGAGGAGAAGGACATCCCCGATATCACACCTGTAGATCCTACAACAAAGCCTACAGAGGATCCTGATAAGGATATCGTATGGGGCGATGCTGACTGTGACGGTGCTGTTAAGATGAATGACGCTGTTCTTATAATGCAGAGCATTTCAAACGGCGACAGATTCGGTGAGGACGGCACAGAAGAGAACAGGATCACAGCTAAGGGCAAGCGCAATGCAAATGTATATGAGAACAAGACCAGCGGTATCACACCGCAGGATGCACTCAGAATACAGGAGTTCCTGCTCAATAAATATACAACTCTTGATCCCAACGCATGATAAAATATAAGATAATGAAAGGCGCACTGAGGGAAATCCCTTCGGTGCGCCTTTTCATATATGTGAACTTGTCAGAGCGAAAAAAAGAGGCCAATAAATGGCCAATATCAAAAATCATATGTAAAACAGCCGAATTGTAGGGACGCCCATCGGGCGGGCGTGATCGGTCTTTTGTTATATTAGACTTTTATAAAAGCTGAGAGGCCAATAAATGGCCTCTCAAAATTTCTATAAACCAGATCAATAAGCCTTGCCCCAGTAAACCATGCACTTTGCAGGCTTTCCGCAGCAGACACATTTATCGGAGAGCTTTTCCTGATCGAAGGGGATACATCTTGAACCGACACCGGTCTTTTCCTTTACCTCATCCTCGCAGGCCTCATCGCCGCACCACATAGCCTTTATGAAGCCGTCACCGTTTTCGAGAGCCTTGTTTATCTCGTCGATAGTTGTGCAGGCATAGGTCTTGTTTGCGCGGTTCTCAGCAGCCTTGTTGAACATACCCTCAGGAATATCCTTTTCAAGGAGAGCCTTTACGAGCAGGGGCATATCATCGATAGCAACGGTTCTCTTTTCGCCGTTGTAACGGGTAGCAACGATGCAGTTGCCCTCTTCTATGTCACGGGGACCGATCTCGATACGAACCGGAACACCCTTCATTTCGTACTCAGAGAACTTCCATCCGGGAGAATTCTCGCTGTCATCCACCTTAGCTCTGATGCCCTGAGCCTTGAGAGCTTCAAGGAGCTCAGCAGCCTTATCAAGGACACCTTCCTTGTGCTGAGCGATCGGGATAACTACTGCCTGTATAGGAGCAACAGCAGGAGGAAGTACCAGACCACTGTCGTCACCGTGAGTCATGATAACAGCTCCGATGAGACGAGTAGTAACTCCCCAGCTTGTCTGGTGGGGGAATACTCTCTTGTTGTCCTTATCGGTGTATTCGATATCGAAAGCCTTAGCGAAGCCGTCACCGAAGTAATGGGAAGTACCGGCCTGAAGAGCCTTACCGTCGTGCATAAGAGCCTCGATAGCGTAAGTGGAAACCGCACCGGCGAACTTATCGCTCTCAGTCTTCTTACCCTTAACAACAGGCATAGCAAGGTACTTTTCGCAGAATTCAGCATATACATTCAGCATACGCTCAGTCTCTTCGATAGCCTCCTCAGCAGTAGCGTGGATGGTGTGGCCTTCCTGCCAGAGGAACTCTCTTGAACGGAGGAAAGGACGTGTGGTCTTCTCCCAGCGAACAACGCTTACCCACTGATTATAGAGCTTGGGAAGGTCACGGTAGGAGTGGATGATATTTGAGTAGTGCTCACAGAAGAGTGTCTCGGAAGTAGGACGGACACAAAGTCTGTCCTCCAGTTTCTCATTTCCGCCTTGAGTTACCCATGCGACTTCGGGAGCGAAGCCCTCAACATGGTCCTTTTCCTTCTGGAGAAGGCTTTCGGGGATGAACATAGGCATACAAACATTCTCGTGGCCTGTAGCCTTGAACATACCGTCAAGGATTCGCTGGATGTTCTCCCAGATAGCATAGCCGTAGGGACGGATGACCATACAGCCCTTGACGCTTGTATACTCTACCAGCTCTGCCTTTTTGCAGATATCGGTATACCACTGAGCGAAGTCCTCGTCCATTGAGGTTATCGCAGTGACCATTTTCTTATCTTTTGCCATATATGAACCTCTTTCCATGATACAGACAGGAAAAGTGCCGACGTACAGACTTTTACTGCCTGTCTTGATTTTTTTTACACAGACATACATATTATAGCATTAAAGAGCGAGAATGTCAATCTTGAAAAGAGGAATTCTCCTGATTATGGTGGCCGGGCAGGTAAGTACATGGGGCAGAGTCTGTCTCTGCCGGGATTTTATTTCCAGTGGTTCAGCGTAGGAAGCATTGCTGAGAAGTATTCTCTTGCTTTTTCGGGCGGGAACTGTTCATTTGACATATGTCCCACCAGGAAGTCTGTCAGTTCTTCCATGGAGGAGTAGGCGAAATTTCCGTCACTGTAGCACCATTTGCAGTACTCCTCATTGAAAGCACCGTCCGGTTCACGGCTTATGGAAGCATCTTCCAGCGGCATACCGCAGCACTGACATACCAGCTTTCTCGGCGAACCAAGGAGGGTATTGATAGAGACATCAAATAGCTGTGAAAGGAGTTTCAGAGTTTCTGTGTTAGGGACAGTGTCACCGTTTTCCCAGCGTGAAACTGCCTGACGGGTAACAAATACCTTGTCAGCAAGCTCCTCCTGAGACATATTGTTTTTATTGCGGAGTTCAAGTATAATATCCTTGGTATCCATATTTATCACCTCAACTGTATTATATCATCGGACTGCTGAAAAATCAAGCAACAGACAGTTGCGGCTATTTGACTATTTAAAGCATAAGTGGTATAATATACACGAGGCGGCGGAGCTGCCTCCGGAAGGAGCAATAATTATGAAAAAAGCAGTTAGTATTTTTGCAGCTGCATTATTGGCAGCGGGCTGTTTTTCCTGCGGAAAGAAGGATTCAAGCAGTGAAAAGGAAAAGCATGAAGCCAGTGCAGCAGCAGTTGATAAAGCAGATTACAGAGCAGCTCTCGAAGAGGTCATTAGCTTAAGCAATGCGGGAGAGGAAAATGAGCTTCTCTATGCTATGTATTCGGATAAATACGTTGAAGAGTTCTATAATGAAGCTGACCCCGACCTGAATAAGGAGAACGAATACAACCTTGAGCTTGCGGATATAGTTCAGGTAAGGGAGCTCACTCCTGAGGAGTGTGAGGGCATAGGAAAGGCCTATGGCGAGTATCTTGCAAGGATACACTTTAATAACGAGAATGCCAATAACAATGGCTACAGCAGTCAGGAGGAGTTCGAGGCTGAGCAGAAAAAGAAGATAGCCGATGCTGCTTCGCTTTTTGATACAGAAAAGGCATATGAGCTTTCTGTGAATTATAAATACTCCAGAAAAGACGGAGGCACCGACGAGTATACCGAGGCCGGAGATGAGGCTGCGGAGGTAATGTATGCCTACTACATAAAGGACGAGGGCTGGGCTTTTGATTCGTGGATATATGCCCAGTATGCCGAGGAGCACAAGGAGGCTGCGGCAGTATATGAAGCAGGAATGGCAGCCATAACCAAAATGGACCTTCCCTATGATATAAGCGGCGGAAAGGATTTTATAGTCGGTTCTGATGACAGTCTCAGCTATGAGATACCTTCAAATTTTGATGCAAAGGCATTCCGCAGCATGGTGGAAGAGGCCGGCGTATCGGGATATGACTATTTTATAGTATTCCGCAGCTATGGTTCTGCACTGTACTCAGCCTGTGCAGTCAGCGGAAAGGATGAGCCCGACAGTACCTACGGAAAAACAAGCACACATCCCTATATGATACTTCGCTACAGGAATAATATGATAAACTATGACCCGTATCTCACAGCGGATGAAGACCACAGCCTCAGAGACCTGTTTGAGTCGGCAAAAGATACTGCAAAGCAGGATAATGAAAACGGAACAGCAGGCTGATATTATACTGGAGGATAGAAAATGAAAAAGATCACAGCATTTGTTTTGGCGATGGTATCTGCACTCAGTCTGTGCAGCTGCGGGAACGATGAAACAGGAGACGGCGGAAGCAAAAAGAGATCTTCAGCTCCGTCTTACGAGCTAAATGACGATGACGAACTTATGCCGGAGACTAAGGAGACGGCCGCTGATATCCCGACTATGGAGCCTGTAACTGATGAGCCGGCGACTGACGAACCGGAAACCGCTGCCGTTGTAACAGAGCCTGATACTGCCGAGCCGGTCACATCCGGACAGAAGGGCAAGTATTCAGATGCTATAAGATCCGGAGAATTCAGGCTTGACGGAGTTGAGTACAAGCTGCCGGCAGATTATGCAGAGTTCAGTGCTAACGGCTGGGAATTAGAAGAAGTAATTCACACCGAAGATGAGATGGTGGACGCCGGGGATATGAAGTATATTTATATGACCAAAGGAAAGAATAAAGTGGCAGTAATGCTCACTCATAATGGGGAGTCACAGGTGCCCATGAAGGATTGTAAGGTTACAAATCTTACAGTAAAAGGGAATGAAGTTGAGGATAAGGACATTTTAAAGATAGGCGATGTCAGTGTTTCTGATATTGGATCGTCAGCAATGATCGAAGCCTTTGGCGATCCCGATTATGAGTCCAAAGAAAAAGATTACGAATTTTACAGCTACCGCTCTGATTCGATTGGTCAGACCGTATATATCTCGATCTGGAAGGATTATACCAGCGTAGAGATAGCCAATTATGGCCTGTATTAAGCAGAAAAGCCGCCCTGATGGGCGGCTTTGATTATTTGCGTCTTGTACCGTTCTTACGGTCAGTACTGCGCTTAAGATCACACATTCTCTCTTCGCTTGACTGTTTGAAGCGGCTCATCATGTCCTCGAAAGTCATTTCAGAGGGCGGAGTCTGCTTTTTAGGTTCCCAGACATTGGGCCTTGGACGGTTCTGGTTACCGTCGTGCGGTCTTCTCTGTCTCTGCTGAGGCTGAGCATCCTGATTCTCCACAGCTTTTTTTATGGAGAGGCTTACCTTGCCTGCTTCGTTGATACCGATGACCTTGACCTTGACCTCCTGATTTTCTGTAAGGTGATCTCGGATCTCGTTTACATAGGTGTTAGCGATCTCGGAAATATGAACCATGCCTGAGCCGCCGCCGTCGATATCGACGAAAGCGCCGTACTGGGTTATACCCTTGACCTTTCCGTTGTAGATCTTACCAATTTCCAGCTGCATATGTATATAAAACTCCTTTAAAATTAATCCCTTGAAGTGTCATAGAATCTTCGTTCATCAGAATACGCATAACCTCTTTCCTCGATAGCGACTCTTGCTATATAATCTGACATATCATCGCTTTCGAGAATACGCTGGAGATCTGCGTTTTCGACTTCATAGGAATCTATTTTCCCCTGAATAACAGTGATCTCACGCTCTTTTTCTGAGCAGTCCTTCTCAATGGTATAAACGAGCATGATACACCCTAATATAACAAAGGCGGCTGCTAATTTAACGAGAAATCTGTTGAACAGACCTTTTTTATCGGTTTTAGCCTTTTTTGCCAACATTTGTCACGTTCTTTCTTTTATTATTTGCCCTTTTATTATACATCAAACTGCTGGGATTCTGCAATAGTATTCTTATTTTTTTAAAATAACTAACTATAATTTTGGAACATCCCACAAATTTGGGCTCTGCTTTTCTACGGAAAAATACATAACATTGCCGGAAAGGATAAAAAATAATGGTCAGGAGCTTTTTTACTGCGAAAAACAGCTTTTTCATAGCTGCCGAGACGGTGCTACCGAGAGTGACTATATAAAGGACGAATCCCAGGATATTGCCTATGGCGAAATACATTCTTAGCTCGCCCCGTGCAGCTGCGGAGGCGAATGCCGGCAGAAATACTGCGTAAATCAGCAGAAAGACAATATCCTCAGCAGCAATCAGAGGGAGATTGTGGGGGAAGAGAGTTCTTGCCGTGCGGAATATCTCGAAAAGCAGGCCGAAAGCTGCGCCGAAAGCGCAGGACAGACCGAAAAGCCGGAGCTCCTCTCCCACTGAAAAGAAGGTCTCGGGAACACTCATCTGAACAGCTTCCCAAGTGCAGAGAGAGGACCTTTTCTGTCCTTGTCCCCATAGATGACAGCCCAGATATCGCCGGTTATGGACATATTTCCGGTCTCGACGCTTACAGCATCGATATGCAGCTCCCGGCCTTTAATTGTCAGCTCACCCATTTCCGTGTAAAGATTAATGACCTTCTCATCGAAGCTGTCCACATCGGTCACTCCGGACAGGCTGAGCTTTTTTCTGCCCTCAAGGATGAGACTGTGTTCCTGTCTTGTTATTTTTTCCTGCATAGAATTACCTCCGGTATTTGATATAAAAGGATATTCACCTGTTCCGGAGATTATTACAAGCAAGGGACAGCATGGGCGGCGGAAGAGTTAAACGATGCGCCTGAAAAAGAAAGCGGGGAAGGAACTTTCCTCAGAAAGAATCTTCCCCGGCATAATGTATTTAATTAGTCAGCGCCCTGAGCGTGAGCGGTCATTTTTTTCTGCGCTTGTTTTTGTTCTGAGCAGGAGCCTTCTTTTCGGACTTTTCCTCTTCTTCTTTATCTTCATCGTCTTCCTCGTCCTCGAA
>Ga0256404_1010498_pt1 | contig 12773 bp, 7 predicted proteins | sample RumenRJG_01DNA_FD_185990 | JGI IMG/M metagenome (GOLD analysis project Ga0256404, IMG submission 185990) | Bovine rumen microbial communities from Lethbridge, Alberta, Canada - RJG_01 | ecosystem: Host-associated > Mammals > Digestive system > Stomach > Rumen | place: Canada: Alberta | collected...
CCATACAAAACGACGTGTGTTCTGATAGATAGGATCGTCAATATCCACATCACCTAAGTATGCCATAGCAAGCAAACTTGGAACATTAGCATCATCCATAAGATAATGATTTCCAAAACCATCTGCCTCGAAAGCATATATCTTACCATATTTTGGATGATCAACGATAGCATATTTCTGCAATGCATCGTGAACCTCTGTTGCAAGAGCCTTACACTCGCCTGCCAAAGCGGTATTACCATTTACCTTTGTGAGCACCTCAGACATCTTCTTCAATGATGTTACTGCCATGAAGTTAGAAGGAATGAGGAACAGAAGATTTGTTGCATCATCAGAAGGACGGAATACAGAAGCGATAAGTCCTACAGGCTTCACAGGACGTCCCCAACCAGCACAAGGAACAGTATCAAGAGCACGATCGGTAACGCGCAAGAACTTATAAGGCCCATTACCATCCTTACGCTGCTGTTCCTTGAAGGTTTTCAAGATAGCCTTCACAACATTAATCCACTGCTCAGAACGGAAGATGCTATCATCACCTGTTGTCATCCAATAAGCATATGCTAAACGAATAGGATAACAAAGAGAGTCAATCTCATACTTACGCTCGTGAAGCATAGGCTTCATATCAGTACCATCACTCATCCAGCCCCCATTAGGCATAGGCTCCTTGTTAAAGGCATTTGCGTACGGATCAATAAGAATATTTGTAAACTGCTGAAGCACAGTTCCCTTTAGCATCTCCTTCAGTTTAGGATCTTTATTTGCCAACTGCAAATAAGGCCACACCTGTGCAGCAGAGTCACGATTCCACATAGCGTGAATATCGCCAGTATAAACAAATGTTGCTGGATTTCCATCCTTATCTACATCAAAATGTACTGTAGTGTCAATAGTGTTAGGATAGCAATTCACAAACATCTGCGCAAGTTTTGTATTCTTCAACAATTTCACAACGCGTTTAATCTCCTTCTCAACGCCTTCGGATACAAACAAACGATCCTTCAACGCTGGACGATTATTAATTTTCAACGCATCAATGGAATGTTTAAGTGGTTGAGCCTTTGCAGGTGTTTCCGCAGATACACATAGCGTAAACAGCATAGCTGCCGCAAGAATAGTTAATTTTTTCATTATTGAATAGTTGTTATGTTTAAGATCGCTGACAAAGGTAATGCAAAAGGATGAATTACACAAATAAAAATCCCGAAAGCTTAAACTTTCGGGATTTTCTACATATTCTACTACATATTTGTCATAGAACTATACTACTTCTTTTTCTTCAAAGTGAAGTTAATATAAGAATAAATATTATCTGCTGTTGGCTTGTATGGCATATACGCATAATCAGATACAGATTGTAGGAACGACTTAGAGTTATGGTCAATGATATATACATCGAGAAGAACCTCGCCGGTACTTTCATCAACAATATTACGCACACCCAAGTAGGCCTCCTTATCCTCACTCTTTTCTGTTGGCGAGAAGAATCGGTTTACATTCTTCAAAAGAAGCAGCTGTAGAGTTACTTGCTGCATACCAACATGTATATTATAATCCTTATCAAAAGTAAACTCTGAACTTGAATGGAAATAATCCTTTAGGCTTGAAGATAGATTTGTTGTAAGCTGAAAACCAGAGTAAGCACCACTTTCAAAAGTGAAAGTGTCATTGGCATCAAATCTTGGAAGATTCTCTGTATCACTATCCATAAGGAATCCCCATAGAGTACTAAGACTCTCTGGTGTGGTCACCATCTCATTCATAACCCAAGTACCCATAAGGTCGTAGGCATATCCCTCTATCATTTTAACCTCTGTAGTAGGATACTGCCCCTCTATGAAACCTTCTTCTTCTGTTACCTGTGGCTTTAAGACAATTAAATCCTTTCCTTTTTCATAATTCAGCTTTTTCAGGGTGAAAGTACAGTAATTGCTTCCTTTCTTTATGACAGCCGACTTATTGACAAATTCAAAATTCTTGCCCTCAACAGCAGTAGAAGTATCGGCAACACCCATTTTTACCTCTACATCATTAGGAGCTGCCATATATTCTCCTGTTCTGGCATTAAGTATTCCAACACGAACCTCTACCTCCTGTGCAAGTACATAGCTTGCCGACTCAAAACTATAAAGCATTGCATCGCGCTTACCGAGAAGAATAGTAGCTTGAGCATCGCCTGCTTTCATGATTATTATCTTCGGTGTTGAGAAATTGTTCTTTGCCGAAACACTTATGGTAAGGTTTTCTGCATTTCCATCTGCAACATACTTCTCGGCAGAAACAGTATAATCACTTCCCTTTACAGCCTCACCAGAGAACGTAACAGGAATATCTTGTCCATTAGCCATTCCAGAAGGAACCACGAGTCGCACCTTCAATGTTCCTGTGGTTATAGCATACCGTTCCTTCTCGAAATGTATGGTATTATCCTCTTCTTTGCTGCATGATATTGTAACAAGAGCAGTCACAAGAATCAGCATCAAATATAATATTTTCTTCATATTCTTTTTCATTAATTGATTATAATGCCATTTAATCAGTAGCATTCTCTCTATATTCTTTTTCCTGCTCCTTGATAAGATTACGATCTGCCTGTTTCAAGGGTTCAGGATCTGGTGTACGATATTCTGATGCTATATTATCAGCAACAGGTGGTACCTCATCAGTCTCCTGACATGAAGAAAAAACTGCCATAGAAGCAAAAGCTATAATAGCTGCAAAAAATATCTTTTTCATATTCTTTTTGTTACTTAGTGAATAATAAAAGATTTAACGATAAGAAATTTCTGTATATCCCTCATTCTGGACAATAGCAGGGTTAAGCTGAATATCAGAAGGATCAATAGGAAGGGTGTACATAAACTTTTTGTTGGTGTATTTAAGACCATTCTTCATCACCCAGAACTCAGGGCGTCCATTACGCTTAAGCTCAAAGAAACGGTCACCCTCAAGATAAAGTTCCTTACGGCGTTCATTCAAGATAGCCTGAAGCAGAGGAGTAAGCGCATTACCCTTACAATCTGTTTTTATATACTCAGTTTCGTCAACAGCAGGAAGAGTTGCCTGAGTATAATCTTCAACACCCTCTATACGAAGTTTTCTAAAGCTGTTAAGCATATTGAGAGCTTCGGTGGTATTACCAAGATGATATTGACTTTCCATTGCTATGAGATAAAGCTCTGCTGAACGAATACCTGCAAAGAAAGCCTTTTTATTGGTGCGCTTCTTACCTACATACAGGTTGTAACGAATATCCTTTTCTTTCTCAGCAAAAAGTTTCAAAAAACGTATACTCATTGGACGAGCGCCCAAATACTTATTCAGGTTTACAGTTGTGTTCTGAGGAATGAGATCGCTACGGATCAGTTGGTTTCCAACAAGTCCTTCAGCCGATTCACTCATCTTCTTGTATTTCTCACCACTAAGCATAGGATGACGCTTCAACACATCTTCAGCTTGAGTCAAAGCCTCATCGTATCTTCCTGCCCAGAAATAAAGACGTGCAAGCATAGCCTTAACAACATCGTTATCAAAACGATACATCTCGTTCTGCACGTTACACTTCAAAGCTTCCTTGAAATCACTCTCTGCCTGATTGATAGTCTGTTCAAGAGAACTACGAACAGGTTTTGCTTCCATATCAAACTCAGTAACAATAGGCATACCAAACTGTTCACTTGCATTTGTCACAGGTTCGCAATACATACGAATAAGCTGATAGTAGCATAATCCACGAATAGCATAGGCTGTTCCTACAAGGTCCTGTCCATCACGCGTTTCCCTACCCTCCTCATAGTTATCGAGAATGATATTACAACGACTTATTGTTGCATAGTAGTTTTCATAATATGAATCATTGGTGATATTACCAAACCAGAAAGCCAAACTTGAGCCAAGTGGATATTGAGTGAGGTTTGTTTCAAGATTATCTGAAATCTCCTCAAATTTGCATACAAGTTCATCATTTAAAAACAAGGTTTTTGTCTGGGTTGATGAAGAATTATTTCCATCAATACCCACAAGCATATCATTCAATAATGCAGAATATTCCTCGGTAGTTTGCGGAATAGTCTTTCCGAAAGGCTTTATATCAAGGAATTTATTACACGATGTGAGAGAGACAAATAAAGCAGTTGTCAACACAACGCGAATGATTCTAATTATATTCTTTTTCATCATGAGTATCATTTAAAGACCGACATTTATACCAAATGAGAAACTACGGCTAATAGGATATACTGCTCCAGGAGTCTCAGGATTCAAACCACTATATCCAGAAATCATAAGCAAGTTACTTGCTGTGAAAGAGAAGCCCATACTACTCAATCCCATGTTCTGAACTATCTTGCTTGGCATGTTATACATCAAAGAAAGAGAACCTATCTTGAAATATGAACCACTTTCGTAATAAACAGCATTCAAAATATTTGAAAGAGAAGGCTGATCAACATCAAGATATATATCCTCACCAAAAGGATCTACAAGACGAGGATAAGCATTAGTTACAGGATTAGCCTCTGTCCAGCGATTTGCGGCATCACGATTCTTATTGAATTGCGCTGTCCATACATCATAGATATCAAGTCCGATTTTATTGATTAACGATTTGGTACTGAAAGAGCTACTTGTCTGTGGAGCAGATATATGATTGCTTATAAGATTACCCAATGAGAATGAACCACTCATACTCAAAGTGAAATTCTTATACGACACATTAGTTGAGATACCACCTGTCCATGGGGCATTAGCTGTACCAAGGTAATACACGTAGTTCTTGTAGTCACGTAGCTGTTCTGCCTCTGTAATATCAACTTCTGGACGAAGTGCATAGTTGTAGATACCAGTCATCTCATTAATACCTATAGACTTTCCAGAGAAGATTGCTCCTTGAGGATAGTTAAGGGTGACATCTTTGAAATCGCTTCCGTTATCCGCTTCATACTTTGATATGAAGTTTTGGTTATACGACACGTTTCCTGCAAGCGACCAACTAAAGTCTTTTGTCTTGAAAACTGTACCATTTACAGAAAGTTCAAAACCCTGGTTTATCTGTTCTGTAGTGTTATATTTCTGAGTACTATAACCAGTAGTATTAACAACACGAACAGAAGTTACAAGATCATAACCTCTACGACGATAAGCCGAGAAATACACATTCAAGCGGTCTTTTAACATACCGAAATCGAGTGAAGCATTATAGTCGCGTGTGTGTTCCCAACGCAGATTAGGATTAGGTGCACTATTTATTACACCAACACGATAACTGTCGGTAGCCGAAGAACGATAGTAATTCTGGTAGTTCATAATCACCTGTGGATAAACGCCCTTGTTCACACCACCAGTAAGACCTGTTGACACACGAACAGTGGCACGAGTAAATAGAGGACGCAATGCATTGAAGAAAGGTTCCTCATCAATATTCCACGCCAAACCTGTTGACCATGTAAGGTTAAACTGCTCCTTAGAACCAAAGTTGTTTGAACCATCAGAACGAATGGTAGCATTCCACACATACTTATTGTTATACACATAATCAACAGCTCCATAGAATGATGCAAAAGCACTCTCTATCATTGAATAGGTGTTAAGCATATTAAGTATATCACGATAAGTCTGCTGATCAGTTTGACTAAGAGTTCCATCAGATGATTGTGAGAGATACAACGGTGTGGTGTGATTACCTGTAAGAGGGTCGTAGCCATACATCTTGCTGGCTATAGATGTAGCCTTATTGTAGCGCACCTCAGTACCGCCAACAGCACTAACACGATGAATATCAGCAAAAGTGTGAGAATAGTTTGCCTGTAAACGTGCTAACCAGCTCACATTCTTGGTTGATGTATTTGTTTTTGAACCATATATTCTACGCGAAGTAGCATATTGAGTACCCTCAAACGGACGGTCTTGCCAAGCAGCATAAGTATTCTTACCTATCTCATTATCAGAATCATCGTTGGCAAAAGTTGCAGAAGCAAGACCATATACACGGAAGTCTTTCAAAGGATGCCATATAAGATCAGCTCTCAACACTGTTGAATTACTTGTGCTCTTAGTTGTTGTCTCATTGATTTCTCGCATCACATTAATTCCATTGCTTGGCAATGAACCCATATTGTCACCATTGGCATTAAGCATAGAAAAATAGGTTTCGTCTGCTCTGTATGAGCCATCTTCATTGTAAAGTCTCTCGTATGGGTTAGCAAAATAAGCATATCTGAAGATGTCAAAAGACTGACTTGGCGACATACTCGTAAGATATGAGAAATCAATAGATGCACTATATGAAAGGTTCTTCAGCGGAGTTCCATTAATCTTTGCGCTGAAATTGTAAGAATCAGCATTGGTACGGCGAACAATACCATTGTTCGTTGACATTCCACCACTGATATAGAATGTTTGCTTATCTGTTCCACCTGATACAGAAACACTATGAGAAGTTGAAACTGTATTCTGGAAAAGCTGGTCAAACCAGTCTGTTGACTGCTGACTCATTTCTGCAATATAGCTATCTTGCTTTTCCTTGCTCCATCCTGCATACTTGCCATAGCCAGAGCGAATCTGTCCCACAAGACCAATAATAGGATAGTAGGTGCCATTAGCATATCCACGAGCAGCGAACTCATCCCAAATACCTTGCTCATAAGCAAGTTTTTCTTGAGAATTCATCAGATTATCATCACGAACAGGTGAGGTTTGAACACTCACGCTTCCGCTATAACTAACACGGGTACGCCCCTGCTCTCCCTTTTTTGTGGTGATGACAATAACACCTGCCTGAGCCTGTGAACCATAGATTGCTGCTGCAGACGCATCTTTAAGAACGTTGATACTTTCAATATTCTGTGGGCTGATACCAGCAACACCATTGGCATAAAGAGTGCTAAAATCACCAGAACTAATGTATCGACTACCCATAGAAGGAACATTCTTTTGAATTGGCACACCGTCAACAACCCATAGAGGTTCGCTTGAACCTGTAATAGAGCTGATACCACGAACACGTACCTTAGCAGCCTCACCAGGACGCCCGCTGACAGCCTGCACGCTGACACCTGCAAGCTTTCCTTGTAGCAACATATCCACATTTTTCAGCGGAGCATCATTAAGTTCCTTACCACTGATAATACTCACAGAGCCAGTACTCTTGCGTACATCAGTCTGTGTATAACCAGTGACAACAACCTGATCAAGTGTCTTGGCGTCATCATCAAGAGTAACTTCTCCTTTGAGAGCCTTTGTCATCTTTATAACCTTAGGCTGCATACCAATATACGAAATGGTAAGAGTGCTGCCTTTTGCTACCCACAATGATACTTTTCCATTAATGTCGGTAGCAGTACCAACCTTCTTGTCGCTGCTCTTTATGGTAGCACCAGGAAGTGGTTCACCATTAGAATCAACAACAGTGATGTTTACCTCATAGAGCACGTCGCTCTTGGGGCTTTGTGCCAAGGCTATTGTAGCAACAAGACACAACATCATCAGCATGATTTTAACTGTTCTCATCTTAGATATAATTCAAATTTATGGTTATAGATTCTCTTTTTTACTTATGATTAACGATATCTATATCGCGTGGTTGAGGATTAACAAGATTCTCAAGGAAATAATATCTCACAAGATTATCATAATAAGGACACCACACTCCATGATCCTTGCCTGGGAGTACCATCATATCAAAACGCTTGTTATTGTCCTGCAATGCCTTAGCCATACGAAGGGTACAGGAGAAAGGCACGTTGTCATCTACATCGCCAGAGACAAGCATCAGTTTTCCCTTCAAATTCTTTGCCAACTCCATTGTGGTAGGAATCTTACCCACTTCAGTTAATCCTTGAAAAGTTTCACCCCACCATTGTATATAGATATTATTGTCGTAGTTTCCTGAAGCAGCAAAGCCTACCTTGTAAAAATCAGGATAGGTACACATAGCGGTAACAGTCATGAATCCACCACCAGAGTGTCCGTAGATGCCTACTCTATCAAGATCTATAAATGAGTATTTCTTAGCAAGTGTCTCAATGGTGTGCTTATCGTCTGCCAATGGATAATCACGCAAATTTCCATATCCATAGCAATAGAAATCTCTTCCACGAAGCGGACTGCTACCACGAGGACCAACATTAATAACTATAAAGCCAAGTTCTGCAAGACTCTGGTTACTATTGTCGTCAATAACAAAACTTCTTGGGACCTGATCGTCCTGCGGACCAGGATACACATTAGAGATAACAGGATATTTCTTGTTTGGATCAAGATTCTTTGGCGTGTACATCACGCCATAAAGGTCTGTTTTCTCATCAGCAGCCTTTACCTTGATGAGTATAGGAGCATGCCAGCCTGCTTGTTTCATTATTTCGATTGAACGACGAGCAAACTCATGTGCCTTTTCAGGATGACGCATATCTACAGTTTGATAAACTGTTGGTAAATCCATGCGTGAATAACTATCAATAGCATATTCTCTTGTTGGAGAGAAATTAAGTTCATGAGTTCCATTGCCATGTGTGAGCAATGTTTGCTTTCCAGAGAAGGTTGCCTTATAGTAATTTACATAATAAGGATCCATATTCTCTTCGCCATAGCCAAGAAAAACGATATTCTTACCTATTGTGTCAATATGCTCTATTCTACCTGCAACAAGATTCTTTCCCTGTGTCATGCGTGCAAGCAGTTTTCCTTTTCCATTATACAGATAATAGTTTCCTTTTCCTGTACGTTCCGACCACCATATAATCTTTTCTCCTTTCTCGATTATTCTGTAGTTGAACAAGCTCTGGTTTTGATGTGGCTTGCACACTTCTGTAATGATTGTTGTAATCTCTCCATTAAGAGGATTAACCTTGCAAAGTTCGAGAGTGTCAAGGTCGCGTGTTCTTCGCATAAAGAAATAATCCTTGGCTCCATCAACCCATGCCTGCTCAGTGAACTGTCCGCTCCATTTGTTTATCGCAAGCTCCTTACCACACTGAGTATCAGCATTATACCAATACAAACGAAAACGTCGTATACTATCTCCATTAGGCAGCGGCATCTTCTTTTGGATAAGTTTAGGATATGGCTTAGACAACGCATCTATTATGTTTAGATTCTGCACCTTTGTGTCATCATATACAAAGGTGATGAACGAATGTCCATACCAACGTCCTTCAGGCTGTTTATCGGTTATTGTGTCTTTTGTAGAACGATAACAATATGAATTATTCTCTACTCCATCGGTAGTGATTTGTTTAACCTTACCTGTTCTATTGTTTCTAACATATAAATTAAATCTGTCGCCAAGCATAGTAAAAGCTGAATCAGCAGAAACAGATGATAATCTTCTATCATGATAACTTGATGTTTCTTTCTTCTCTACAGATTTATCAATGGTAACAGAGTTGTTTATTCGGTCAATTACTATTCGCTTTCCTCTGTTTGACCAGTAAAGATGCTTACTATCGCCTTTCTTCATAGTCATGCCATAGAAATGCATATTGTTAGACTTGGCTGCTGTATCTTTTGTTAGCCTACGATAGTTCTCCACAATCTTGTCGATATTATTAAACAGTTTTTCCTTTTTACCTGTTCTTGCATCAACAAGGTAGAAAACAGCATTGCTGCTTGTTTTATCCTTATAATATAAATAAGAAGTTTTTCCCAACCAACTTGGTGAGATATATGTTTTGTCTGCTATCTTGTTAACTTCAGATTCCTCAGCAGCCTTTGAGGTTTTCCAATTTGGCGATTCCTCAGCAGCCTTTGAGGTTTTCCAATTTGGCAACTGAGCATTGGCAGAAAATGCAGACATTGCAACTGCCATTAATAGCATGATTTTCTTCATGAGAATAAAGAATAGTTATTTATTCAGTTTATGAGCCAGTTTAACAGCTTCCAAAGCATCAACATAACCTCCAGAAACAGAGATTGTTTTGTTTTCCATTGGATGAACAGATTTTATCAGCACATCCTTAACCTGAGCAGCGGTGAGTTTTGGGAAACAGTTTCTTATCATAGCTGCAATTCCAGAAACTACTGGTGCCGCTACGCTGGTGCCATTGGCAAAATCATATTTATCTCCAGGATAAACACCCGAGATATACTCTCCTGGAGCATAAAGGTCAACTTTCTTTCCTCCATAGTTTGATACTTTTGAGAGTTTTCCCAACATGGTTATGCCACCCACACGCACATAGTTATCAAGAGATTTGCGCGATGCGTCAATGCCCTGTGGATAATAGCCTATTGTGTCTATATTAAGATAGTTGTTGCCTGCTGCAGCTATAACAAGCACATCATGCTTCTGTGCATACAACAAAGCATCATCAACCATTTTGTGGTCAGGTGAAAGATACTTACCCAAACTAATATTTATTACCCTTGCACCATTATCAACTGCATAATGAATAGATGAAGCAACATCCTTGTCATACTCATCACCATCAGGAGAACATCTAACCGCCATTATACGTGCATTTGGCCAAATACCACTAAAGGCATCGTGTTCTTTATCGGCCTTACCAGCAACGATTGAAGCAACGAAGGTTCCATGTTCATAGCCTTCAATATCCAACTTACCATTACCATAGAAACGATCTGCAGCGTTGTTCATGTCATCACCAATAAGTAGGCGCTTGTCGGCTTCGCCTTCTATCTTCCATAGATTATGAGCCATCTGCTTTAAAGCCTCTGCCTGAGCCTTCTTAAATTCAGGCCATGTTTGAGTTGGTTCAGCCTTAATGAGGTCAACATATATTTCCTGACCATATTGCGCCCAAGCACTATCCTCAACCTCTTGCGTAAACAATCCTGCAATAGTGAGCGTATCAGGATTAAGATTCTTTACTGTATGTAATAAAGAATCCATTTTAGCTATAGTAACTGCCTTTTGCTGACTAAACTGATAAAACATCATGTAGCTACCTACTCCACACTTCTTGCGTACCTTCTTGTAGTAAGCATACTCCAAGGGCCACATATTAGCTTCAGCATCACCGTCTTTTACATTCTTGTATTTAGGGTAAAGGCGTTTGAACTCTCTATACTCCTCAGTACCGGCACGCAACATATTAAAACTACCATCGGCTGTTCCAAGGAAATTCCAACCATGTAAATCATCTACATAGCCATTCTTATCATTGTCTTTGCCATCGGCTTTCTCTTTCTTATTTGTCCAAAGCACCTGTTTCAGAGCCACTGATGCTGTGTCAATACCAGAGTCAAGAACACCAACAATGATATTCTTCTTATACTTAATCTTATTTGCCTTGATATAATTAATTGCAGCATTAATATTTGCACCATGAATAGAGTCATTATGGATTTTATACCATCCAGCATACTCTGAGTTCTGTGAAAAGCCACTCATGACAGACAGAGCCATGAATAGAGTAATGAAAGTTCGCTTCATTCGGGTAAACACAATTTATTAATATCTCTTTCTATTTTTTCGTTTGCAAAAATAATCAAAAAATAACAAAATGCAACCTTTTAAATATATTATTTTCACATTTGAAACAATTATATTTTGAATTCTCATATTTATACTGTATCTTTGCGCAAATTTAAAAAATATTTAACTATGAGAAAAATTTATAGCCTAATGACAATGATGATGCTTTTCATCTTTTCATTGACTCTTACATCTTGTGACGAAGAACAACAGATTGCAGCCCAGCTTCAGGGACATTGGAGTGGAGAAATACGCACTACATACGATTCTTTCCGAGGAATAAGAGGTGCTAATTACTATACCGTATTCCGTTTTGACGGAAAGCCAGGTAGTCGTGGCGGCCATGGTTATGAAATTGACTATGCCAATTACCGCTACGATTCACGCACACGCATCAAAGAAAATTTCAACTATAGTGTTGCTGATGAGGTAATAACAATTATCTACGAAGGTGGTGCAGTAGGTCAAATACGAGACTATCGTTTGGATGGCAATACCTTTGAAGGCATTCTCGATTTTGATAATCAAAGCATACGTTTCCGCTTAGAGAAAGACGATCAATATAGAGATGATCCCTACGTTCATGGAAACTATTAATCAAACGGAATAAAGAAAAAAGTAGGATATGTTTCACGCTACATATCCTACTTTTTTTCTGTATATAATTCCTCTATATTGCCTCTATAATCCATCTATATCATTTCTGTTCATTATTTTATAGCGTCATAGGCGTTCAAAGCCTCCGTGAAACGTGCATTGATATCCTCAAATGTGTATAATCCATCAGCATTTGCATTCACACCTTTGAGTTTCAATGGGTATATCATTGGAGGGTTCTGCAAGTTAAGTATTGTCATATTGCGCAACTGATCTACTGATTGATAAACCAAGTTCATAGCAATATATTCCTTTCCTGCAGCATCAACCCATTTTTCAAAAACCACCTTACTGCCTATTGGAGTTTTCTTTTCAATAGCATTTGGTAATTCATAGTTCTCAACACCAAGAGCTGCATTAACACTGGCTATATTGCTGTCGTGTCCACAAAGAAAGGTGAATTTTCTTCCCTCTGAGTTCAACTCATCAAAGATATACTGAATAAGTGGATGTGCAACATTAGCAGCTACGATAGGTGCAGTAAAGAGAACATCTCCATACACATCCTTTATCTTTGCTATTTTTGTCCAGTCATCTAAGGTGATATCGTGACCGAAAGCAGCTTTCTTAGCATCAGGTTCCTCATAATATTGCAAGATAAAAGCATCAGATGCAGAATTAGCCTGTTTCAATGCCCCCTTCATTCGTGGTTCATCAAACAGTTTAAATATAATCTGTGTGT
>Ga0256404_1010499_pt1 | contig 12773 bp, 8 predicted proteins | sample RumenRJG_01DNA_FD_185990 | JGI IMG/M metagenome (GOLD analysis project Ga0256404, IMG submission 185990) | Bovine rumen microbial communities from Lethbridge, Alberta, Canada - RJG_01 | ecosystem: Host-associated > Mammals > Digestive system > Stomach > Rumen | place: Canada: Alberta | collected...
GGTCAGGCTAAGGAGATGATTGTGGTGATGCCATACGGTAACCCCATGAAGCTGAAGAAGCAGGATGGACCCGTGACGGCCATGAAGTTCGGTGGTGATCCCTTCAGCCAAGACCTCATCAACGACCTGATGCCGTATATTGAGCAGAACTACCGCACTAAGGCTGATCGTGACAATCGTGCCATTGGTGGTTTCTCGCGTGGTGGTAATCAGGCGCTATTCAATGGTCTGACCAACCTCGACAAGTTCTCGTACCTGTGCTCCTATAGCTCATTCACATCGACAGATATTCCCAATGTCTACGATCAGGCTGAGGATACCAATAAGAAGATCCGTCTGTTCTGGTTGGGCGTCGGTACTGACGACTTCCTCTATGGCAATGCCCGTGACTATATGGAGTTCCTCGACAAGAAAGGCATTCGTACTGTCAAGGAGTTTACCAACGACAAGTTCGGACATACATGGATGAATGCCAAGTATTTCTTGGCTAAGACGCTCCCCTTGCTCTTTAACAAGAAGGCTGCAGAGAATGCTATGAAGAACGGACAGCCTGCTCCTGCCAAGACCGGCAAGGAACAGCAGTTCACCCCAGGTGTGATGGCTCGTCTCTTCCCCAAACCTATCATTTCGCCAGAGTACACGGAGCAAGGCATCATTTTCCGTTTCAAAGCTCCAGAAGCTCAGAAGGTGGAGTTGGCTTGTGAGATATCACCAGAGAATATTGCCTTGCAGCGCGACTCTGATGGTGTTTGGACAACGACACTCACCGATTTCCTTTTTGAGACGTTCAAATACTGCTTTGTTGTTGACGGAACGCCGGTGGCAGACCCCAACAATATGTATCTCTCGCCTGATCAAGGGTTTAAGTATAGCATCTGCGACAATCCTGCCTCACCGTTTAATTTCGCCTCACAGGGTGATATCCCTCATGGTCGTATAGCCTACGAGCTGGATCGTGGTGAGGCGTGGTACACCTCTGCTATGCCACAGCAGGGTCAGGGTATGATGACAATGCCTGTTATGATACAGCTAATACCTGGCGAGGGTGATACGATGGAGAGTTGGTTTAAGGTGGGTGGTGCTGCTGCCATCGTCGACCGTTTATTGGCCGATGGTAATACCAAACCATGCATCCTGACCACTAGCAACCTCGACTTTATGCAGGGTCAGGGGATGCCTCAGATGCCAGGCTTCAGGGTGCGCACGCTGCGTGCTGACGACTATCCCACATGGAGTCAGCGCCGTAGAGCCCTTTTCAAACTGCTGGTAGCCATCGGTAAGGAACCGGCTCCACAGATGCCTGCCTTTGGCGGCTTTGGTGGTGGCTTCGGCGGAGGCGGAGGCTTTGGTGGCGGTGGCTTCCAAGGGAATGAATAATGGAAAACAATAATAACATGAAATTCAGAACAAGTAATCAATCACTTATTTCTTTCAAAAAAACATTTCTCATGGCCGGCGTCCTGCTGGCCATGAGTTCGCAGTCTGTATCAGCCGAAGAGCGTACCATTGACATCAGTGGTTATAATACATCATCGAGCTATAAGTCGTATAGTACTTCAGTTTCTATTCCTGCTACTGACATCGTCAACGTGAAGATGGCACGCTACTGCTATTTCAGTTCAACCGTAACAGGCAAGGGACTTTTAAATTTCTATGCTGGTGGTGAACGCTGCTATCTGGGAACCAAGAGTGGAGCAAAGTGGGCAGATCTCACAAACTTTACAGGAGATATTCATGTCTATCCCTACCCAGAGAACGTTCCAGAAGGTTCTGCTATGCCAGGTTTCTTTGGCGTCATCCTTGCCCATGGTGGTAAATCATCCTCGCCTGAGAATGCCCAGGATGATGTTGCTTCTGGCAAGGTCAATAAGACCATGCAGAACAATCGCGTCATATTGCATGAGGGTGCTACCATTGCTTGCGAGGCCAATACCGCTGGTGCTGGTTTCCGCATCGGTGAGTTGCAGATGGAGGCAGGCTCTACTTTATACGGATATATGAAGGATAAACGTGCTGGCTATTATCTTTTAGGTTGTATGAATACTGATGCTACTTTAGCGGGAACCATCATCCCGTCGAAGGACTACGAAAATACGCCTTTGAGTATCATCAAGGAGGGTACTGGTACTTATTCTATTACGGGTAACAAGAACTACCTGAGTGGTGCCTTGCGTATTCTGCAGGGTAGGGTACTTGTCATGAACGACCGTGCTGAGGCTGAGAGTCAGCAGTTGCGTGGTGCTTTGGGTGCCAAGCCCAATGCTACGGAAGCTATTGCCTACGTCTTCAGCAAGGGCGTGCTGGGTGGTACGGGAAGCATTGGTGGAATGGTCGATAACTACGGAACCATCGAACCCGGTGCTGACGGTATCGGTGTGCTGACGCTGAAGAACTATGCTGAAGAAAAGGATGCGAACCTCACCCTCCATCCCTTATCACGTCTGCACTTCAAGGTGGCTGCAACAGATAGCTACGACCAGTTGCTGGTTGATGGTATGCTGAACTATAGTAATATCCAGGAAGACTTCGTAACAAGTGAAAAAATGCCTATCATCGAGATGACAGTCGAACAGACTGCCTATCTGCCCATCGGTACGGAGTATCGCGTGTTGACGACCAATGGTAAAACTGGCGACTGGCATTTCGACGTGCGTGCTAACAAATACACATGGGTAGTCGAGGAACGTGAAGAGAATGGGAAACAGGTTTTCGTACTGCGCTTGGAGTCCTATAACGACATGGAGATAGTTGACAATCCTGACGATCCTGATGAGGCTGACGATCCTATCTATACGATGGGTGCTTTCTATGACGATGGCATCGACGATGCTGCCGACAAAAATTCACTGCGCTACTATGCTGACAAGAACGAGAAGTCTATCGGTGTGGCGCTGTGCACCTATAAGGGACTGTCTAGTGACCGTGAAGCAGCAGCTAAGCAGTTTAACATGATGGTCTGCGAGAACGAGATGAAGTTCGACGCCTTGGAACCTTCACGCAACAATTTCTCATTTGGCAGTGCCGACAACTTGGTAACTCTTGCCCAGCAGAATAATATGGCTATTCGCGGTCACTGTCTGGTATGGCACAATCAGTTGCCTACCTGGGTGTCGTCTGACGGAAAGAAGAACGACAAGAACTGGACCCGTGAGGAGGCCTTGGAAATCATGAAGAACCATATCACCAAGGTGATGCAGCACTATAAAGGTAAGGTACGCGAGTGGGATGTCGTCAACGAGTGTTTGGATGACGACCAGACGACTGTTCGCAGCAATCCTAACAGCTACGACCTGCGCCAGCAGAGCGTCTGGCAGCGTGCCATTGGTGATGACTATATCGAGTTGGCTTTCCAATATGCGCACGAAGCAGACCCTGATGCAGAACTCTACCTCAACGACTATGGCGTAGAACTGCAGGGTAAGGCGAAATCGCTGGCTTTCTATAATCTGGCTGTCAGCCTGAAGAACAAAGGTGTGCCCATCCACGGTGTTGGTCTGCAGTGTCATTTCTCTGTTGGTGAGGTTGATGGTGTGAAACTGAACCGTACCATCAAACGCTTTGCTGAGGCAGGTCTGAAATGTATCATCACTGAGTTGGATATGGGTGTTTCCTCTACCTCTTCTGCCGATTTGGAGGAGCAGGCTCGTATGTACCGTATGATTACTGACATCGTATTGAACAATGATAACTGTCCCAGCATGGTTATTTGGGGTATCAAAGATAACGACAGTTGGCGCACGAACTCCAATCCGTTGCTTTATGATTCAGGTATGGGTAAGAAACCCGCTTGGTATGCCGTGCGCTCTGCCCTGCGCCACCGCACGCTGGCTTCTGGTATTGGTGCGATTTGTCGCGATGGAATCACGACGCACAGTACGGTCTATACTCTCGATGGCCGCCGCGTGAGTGCAGAAAGCCTACGGCCTGGTCTGTATATCCAGAATGGACGAAAAGTTGTCGTAAAATAAATAGTTCCTTATTAACGTTATAGTTGTAAATAACAAGAAAAACAATAATTATGAAGAAGATTCTCTTATCAGTATGTATGCTGTGTATGGCTGCAGCAGCTATGGCACAGGGTGACGCCTTGAAGTCGAAGATTGTTGAAGATGGTGGTCAGGGTCCTTATAAGGCCATCATGACTGAGGTACCAGGTTTGCAGGCTCATACCGTATTTGCGCCGCAGGACCTGTCGAAGTTTGACAAGAAGAACCCACTGCCCGTCCTTGTCTGGGGTAACGGTGCTTGCACCAATTCTCCTTGGGAGCACTATAAGTTCCTCAACGAGATTGCCAGCTATGGCTTCATCGTGGTGGCTACTGGTTATATCCCTATGGAGGAAGTCCCCTATCAGGGACCGATGTCCACCACCCAGCAGCAGATAGAGAGCATTGACTGGGTGTTCGCACAGAATCAGGACAAGAACTCACCATATTATAATAAGATAGACACCAAGCATATCTGTCTTTCGGGTATGTCGTGTGGTGGTCTGCAGACGCTGTTCAACTGTGCTGACCCGCGTGTCTCAGCGCTGATGATTTGCAATAGTGGACTGTTCAATCGCCAGAATGCTAATCAGGCTGTTGGTGGTATGCCTATGCCTCCCAAGGAGAAGCTGAAGGAGATTCACACGCCCATCATGTACCTGTTGGGTGGCAAGACAGATATCGCTTATGAGAACGGTATGGACGACTTCCACCGCATAGATCACGTCCCCGCTTGTGCTTGTAACTTCCCCGTAGGTCACGGTGGAACCTATCGCCAGCCTCACGGTGGTGAGTTTAGCGTGGTAGCACTGGCTTGGCTGCAGTGGCAGTTGAAGGGCGACAAACAGGCTGCTAAGATGTTCCGTGGCAATGACTGCGAATTGTCGAAGCGCAAGGATTGGACTATTGAGAAAAATGTTTTATTTGACAAATAAATGAGAGGATTTATTATGACGTGCATGACCGCACTATTAGCAGGCTGTCAGTCGGCTCCCGATATGGATGTCGAGCAGCAAGTTGACGCGCTGTATCAGAAGATGCCGCAAGAGGAGCGTATCGCCCAGTTGAAGAGTATGTATATGGATGAGCTCTTCGATGAGCAGGGCCAGTTAGATACCGTGAAGTGTCGTGAACTGATACCCTATGGTATCGGCCACTTCTCACAGTTTGCTCTCCAGAAACCGCGCGATCCGAATGTGGTGCGCGATATGGTGGCTGCTGTGCAGAAATGGCTGATGGAGAATACTCCCAATGGTATCCCTGCACTCTTCCATGAGGAGGTGTTGTCAGGTATAAATACGCAGGGTTCTACTATTTATCCACAACAGATAGGCCAGGCATGTTCATTTAATCCTGAACTGGCGGAGTTGAAGACGCGCCAGACGGCTACCCAGATGCGTAAGATGGGTGGCATCCTGTCGCTGTCACCGATGGTTGACGTATGTCGTAATCCTTCGTTCAACCGCTTGGAAGAGTCGTATGGTGAGGATGGCTACTTGTCAGCAGTGATGGGTACCGCTTTCGTCAAGGGCTTACAGCAGGGCGACCTGCGTAAAGGTGTCGGTGCCTGTTCGAAACACTACCTCGGCTATGGCGGTGGTGGCGATACCGACGAGAAAGAGCTGATGGAAGAAATCCTGTTGCCTCACGAGACGATGATTCGTGTGGCTGGCAGTCGTGCCCTCATGCCTGGCTATCATGCCATGAAGGGTAACAAACTGACCTGTGTGGCTGACAGTACCATACTCAATGATATCTTGCGTGGCTATCTCGGTTTCGACGGTATGGTTGTTAGCGACTATACTGCTATCGACCAGCTTCCTGTGCCCGATGGTTTCCCTGGTGGGGAGAAGGGTTGGAATACCTTGCAGAAAGCTGTTGCGGCCATCAATGCAGGTAACGATGTTGATTTCCCCTTCGGTGCCAACTACCAGTATCTGCAGGAGGCCCTCGATTCTGGTCTCGTTGCACCACAGACTTTTGAACGTGCTGTGAAGAACGTGCTGCGCTATAAGTTCCGTGCAGGTCTGTTCGATAAGAAACCGTATCTGTATAGCACAGAGAAAATCGTTCTCGACACCCCAGGGGAGCGTAAGACGGCCTACGACATCGCTACCCAGTCAGTAGTGTTGTTGCAGAACGATTCTAACCTCTTACCTCTCAACTCTCAATCACCTCAGAAGATTCTGGTCACTGGTCCTAATGCCAACTCCATGTGGGCGATGTGTGGCGACTATTCGTTCCCGTCTATGACGTTCTTCTGGAAGAAGATGGAGGAGGATCTCGACCATCCGCATGTCATCACGTTGTTGGAGGGTCTCAAGAACCATAAGCCCGACAGCATCGACATCGTTTATTCGCGTGGTTGTGACTGGACGGAAGAGATTGAGACGAAGTTCTCGCATGTCGGCGACAAGCGTTCGTGGGAATATCCTTTGCTGCATCGTAAGGTGAATTCTGGTGAGACAGCCAACAAGGAAGAGGCACTGGCTATGGCCGACTCTGCCGATGTCATTATCGCTGCGATGGGTGAGAACGTCATGCTGTGTGGTGAGAACCGCGACCGTCAGGGATTGCGCCTGCCAGGTAAGCAGCAGGAATATGTGGAGGCACTGCTGGCTACGGGTAAGCCCGTCGTGCTGGTACTCTTTGGTGGTCGTGCACAGGTCATTGGCGACCTTGCTGAGCGTTGTGCCGCCGTCATCCAGGCATGGTATCCTGGTGAGGAGGGTGGTAACGCTGTGGCAGACATCCTCTATGGCATCGTCTCTCCCTCTGCCAAGCTCTCTGTCAGCTATCCCAAGGAAGAAATCTATACGCCTATCTGCTATAACTATCCAAATAGTAAATTGTCCAATAGTCAAATTCAATGGCCTTTCGGCTATGGCTTGACCTATACCACTTTCGAGTATAAGCATCTGCTGATGGACCAGTCGGCACGTGTCAGCACAGATTACGTCAAGGTGCAGTTCGAGGTGAAGAATACGGGTAAGGTAGCAGCTACAGAGATAGCACAGGTCTATCTCTCGCCTACAGCCGATGACCAACCGATGAAGCCTATCCAGTTGCAGGGCTTTGCCCGTGTGGAACTGGAGCCAGGACAGACCAAGCGTGTAGAGATGAAACTCTATACCGACCAGTTCGGCTACTACTCTCACGAGGGTCAGCGCCAATGGAACGTACAGCCTGGCACCTATACTGTGAAGGTGGGTGCTTCGTCGGCTGATATCCGTCTGGAACAAGACATCACGCTGAAGGGTGAGAAGATTACCAAGCCTTTGCGCGACCACTACTTCTCAGACGTGGAGGTTACCGACTGACTTCTTTAACTCCTTTAACTTCTTTAACTCCTTTAACTACATATATTTTATAAACAATCTTCAAAACAACACACAACTATGAAAAAGACAGTATTGACCTTGCTGGCGCTGTTGGCTCTGACCACAGCGTCGGCCCAAGAGAGTAAGACACCACTTGTCTATGACGTAGAGAATACGGGTAGCAAGTTTGCAGCACCCGTGATGCCTGCAGCAGACCAGTTGCCCATTATCCGCGACCTGCCCGATGCCTTGGAAGGTGTCAAGAAATTCAAGAACTGGTCGAAGCGTCGTAGTGACATTGGTCATATGATTCAGCACTATGGCATCGGTACCAAACCCGCTGTAAAGGCCAGTCAGGTGAAGGCCCACATGGACGGCGATACACTCGTTGTCGATGTTACCGTTGGTCAGGAGGTGCTGACGCTGAAATCCCATATCCGCTATCCGAAGACGGGTCAGGCTCCCTATGCGCTGATGATTGGTACTGACATGATAGCGCTGCCTCGTCAGCTCTTCGATGACCGACCGATTGCCACTGCTACCTTCGTCTCGGCGCAGGTCAATGACTATAAACAGTTTGGCAAGCATCATGATCGTGGTGAGCATCACTTCGACCGCCTGTATCCTGCTCTCAAGGACAATGGTGCCTATAGTGAGTGGGCATGGGGTATGAGCCGCCTGATTGACGGTCTGCAGCAGCTTGGTCCTAAGGTTACGAAAATTGACACGAAGCATATCGGTGTGACGGGTTGTTCCTATGCTGGTAAGATGGCCCTCTATTGTGGTGCCTTCGACGAACGCATCGCCCTCGTCATTGCCCAGGAGCCTGGTGGCGGTGGTGCTGCCGCTTGGCGTAAGTCGCACGAGTTCACACTGGCAGGTAAGAATCTGGAGGATATCGACAAGACCGACTACCACTGGTTCCTGGAGAGTCAGAAGGAGAACTTCCACGGCGATAGCGTCTATCGTCTGCCTTACGACCAGCATGAGCTCTGTGCGATGGTTTGTCCACGTGCCCTTCTGCTGTTAGGTAATCCTGATTATGAGTGGTTGGCCGATGGCTCCATGCTGTCTTCTGCTGAGGCTGCCAAGAAGGTGTGGGAGCACTTCGGCATCGGCGACCGTATGGGTTGGAGTATTGTTGGCAAACATGGCCATTGCCGCTTGCCAGAGACGCAGTTCCCTGAGGTGCAGGCTTTTATCGACCGCTTCCTCTTAGGTCGTGATGTAAAGACCAACGACATCAAGAGAGTCGAAGATCTGACCGTCTCGACCACATGGACAGCACCTGCTGACTGGTTTAAGACCGATACCATTACCATTAAAGGCCGCATTGAAGGCTACGATGCTGAGCAGTTCGGCTTTACGTCTATGGAGTGCTACTTCGAGGATGTTTTCAACAAGGACGCCTCGACCATCGTTCTTGAGATTGCGCCTGACGGCACGTTCTGTAAGAAGTTCAAGGCCAGCTATCCCGTTAAGCAGAATTTCCATTCCAACAACTCGAATAATGGCTTCCACATGATTCCATTCTTCGCCCGTCCTGGTGAGACCATTGACATCACAGTCCGCAAGGATGCCAACGGAGAATACCAATGCATCTATAACAACGGTAGCAGTCGTGACGCCCAGCATTGGCTCCGCGATTACGACTTGTTCGATAGTATTACCAGACCGCTTCATCTCTTCAAGGGCACTCTCGCCGAGGCTAACAAAAAAGCCGACGAGGTGTGGCAGAACCTGACGAACTGTTTGCAGGATGAGAATCGCCGCAAGCAATATTCACCCATGGAGATGCAGTTGGCGCAGGCCGATGCGCAGGTGTGCTTTGGCTATGCGGTGATGGACTATTTCATGTATCGTAATTCCGATCTGACAAAGCAGGTGGTGCGCAATGGTGGTTACTCCGTGGAGATAACCGACAGCGTGGAGTGGAAGGGAATTCGCGATGAGAAAAACTATACGGCGCTGCATCGCATCGATTTCAATAATCCCCTGATGTTTGCCAGTTGCGACTTCCCCATGCTGCTCAACCGCATCCAGTTTGCTAAGCCTGTGCGCGAACGTCAGCTTGAAGATATCCTCGACGAGGACGGCAGCTATGAAAATACGGTGGCGAATGCCCTGAAAGTACTGAACAATGGCTATGCTGGACTGCGCGACCTGATGGGGACAAAGATTAACAACCTCATGGCGCAGATATGTAAATATAAGGATATGCTCAACGACTTCAACACTTGGCGCAACAACGAGAATGATATTCCCAACATCCTTGCTGACACCACGATGACAGAAGAAGAACGCAAGCAAGGAGTGGAAGAGCTCCCTATACTCAGCAAGATGTACCCACCATACCTCGCCACACTCACCAATCCCTATATCCATCAGAAGGCGGAGCAATATTATGCCTATAAGATGTCGCAAAAGGACCTTGCCATACCATTGCCCAACGCTCCGATGGCTGACCTTATCTACAAGCTCACGGCCAAGTATCCTGGTAAGTTCCTAATGATTGACTTCTGGGGTATGGGCTGTGGCCCCTGTCGTTCGGCCATTCAGAGCAGCAAGCAGAAGCGTGCCGAGATTGCCAAGCGCAATGACATCAAGCTCGTCTTCATTGCTGGCGAACACACCACAGAGGGTAGTGATGCCTATAAGAAATATGTCGCTGAATGGTTGGCTGACGAAGAGACCGTTTGTCTCACCAACCAAGACTATGCCCGCCTGCAGGAACTCTTCGGCTTCAATGGCATCCCTCACTACGAAACCATCACTCCCGAAGGCTATCGCGTTCGTGACGACCTCCGCATCAGCAACTTCTATAACTTCGACTACGACCTCCAAAGACTGAAGGAGAAACTGAAATAACAGAAAAAATCAGGATTCCAACTTAATGTTTCGAAGTCTTCTGCGTATTATAGTTGTATGACACGTCCAGAATTCGAACATATTGCTGCGCAGTTGCGCCAGAGGGTACTGAAAGTCGGCCTCGACTTCTTCGGCAACAAAGAGGATGCTGAAGATGCAACACAGGAGACGATGGTACAGCTCTGGCGCTATTGCGAACATATCGATGCTGAACGTAATGTAGAGGCGCTGGCTGTCAAGGTGGCCAAGAACTGTTGCGTCAGTATGTATCGAAGACAACAGCGACAGGCTAATGTTGTCAATATCGACCAACAAACACTCAAACAGCAGGAATCCAGCAACTCACCACAAGAACAATTAGAGGCAAAAGATACGCAACGGATGCTTTCAGAAGCACTTGACCTGCTGAAGCCTCGAGAACGCCAACTCTTCGAGATGCGACAGATAGAGAGTCTCTCGGTAGAGGAAGTCTCTGGACAGACGGGCATTCCCAAAACCTCTGTCATCGCGATGGTCTCAGCAGCACGAAAGAAAGTATTTACAGAACTAACAAGGAGGATGAAGCAATGACAAACAACGATATACAGCAACTGATAGACAAGTATCTCAATGGCGAGACTTCGCCAGCGGAGGAGCAACAACTGGCTTTGGAACTTTCCCAATATCAGGAGATACCTGAAGAGTGGCATGCTGTCCGTCTGATGCTGGGTGAATTGGCGATTGGCGAAGCAGAATACGATGTCATCATCAAGCAGCGCAGTCGCAAACCCTCTGCTCTCCTCATTGCCCTGCGTGTTGTCCTCTCTACGGCTGCAATCTATCTGGTAGGTCTCTTCTTCTGGCTGCAAACAGAACCAACAGCTAAGATAGAGACAGCATATAATAATAAAGTAGAGCAAACTCAGCCTACGCCCCAACCCTCATACTGCACAGAAGGTACACCCCGGGAAATCCTGATGTGCTATATGGAACGACGCAAGGCTCAACCTCATATTTATCAACAATTAAAACAGAAGATTTATGAAAACCAATAGATTCTTTATCATCGTGGCAGCTGCAGCGCTGCTGCTGACCTCCTGTAGCAACGACGATGAGCGCATGCTCACCATCATCAACGAAGATGGTAGTTGCAGTCGTGAGATGTCGTTCCACCCATTCCAAGAAGACGTGATGGCTCCACTCAATAAGACCATTCAGACCCACGGTTTGTACTACAACACCGACTGGGAACGCACTTGGTCGGTCATGGGTGACTCTATTCAGCATGCTTGCCCTATGACACAGCAGCAGTGGGACAGTCTGCAGAATGTTTTTTCTGACCAGAATGTACCCGAAAAGATCCTGATGCACCTCAAGCGCCAGTACCAGAATGTCAACGAGATGAGCGACTCGCTCACCCAAGCTGTCCGTCATCTGTTCAGGCGACAGCATCGCTCGACAAGCACTTCAAGTGGTTCTATACGGATTACACCTATAAGGAGACGCTTGCCAGCACGGAGATCAACCAGATATTCCCTGTTCCCTTAGACCGTTTTGTCAATGCCGACTCCGCATCCTACTGGTTTACGGGTGAGCCCAACCTTGCTGAAGGTCTCACTGGTGCAGAACAGAAAGAGATGTTAGACGATATCGAGGCGAGAATCAGTCAGTGGTTCTGTGCCTGCACCATATCCAATATTTATGCTCATGTCTGGCTAAACTATGACGAGGTAAAGAATCCACCTGTCAGCAAAGAGCAGTTTTGGGCCTTAAAGGATTCCGTCGTCATGTCACCCGCCGTGCGTGACCTCAATCTGTTCGGCAATATCAGCCAGGTCAGCAATATCCTCAAGGACTTCTATCAGTCTGACGCCTATACCCCGCTGTTTAGCGACAGCACCAGATGGGAACGCCTGCTCGAAATAAAGTACAAGGACTATGACAATCTTGTCATGATGAAGCCCATGTTGGAATATGTGATGCCTGGTAAGGTCATCGACGCTGGCGATGGCGTAATAGAAGGCAACGTGGTTCGCTATAAGTTCTCTGGTGAACGATTGATTCCTCACCCCTACGATGTGGCTATCACTTCACGTGTCACCAACGTCTGGGCATTCATCGTAACGTTCCTTGTTATCATCCTTGCTATCGCTAGCTTCTTCTATATACAGAAATAAAAAAAACAAATGAAAACAAAGATCTTAACATTGTTGTTTGCCCTCGTCAGTGTGGTAGCGATGGGGCAGAAGAAAGTGGTATGGGAGGAGTTGGCAGTTAGCTATTCTCCCAATCCTCAGTTTATGATAACAAAGGTGGAATTCTCGAAAGAGAAGACAACGCTATATGCCGCTTATCAGTATCCACCAGATGGGTGGTTTCGGATTTCCGGGGAGAGTTATCTGCAATCGGAAGGGAAGACGTATGCCATTGTTGGAAGCGACAGCATCGCGCTGGATGAGGAGTGCTACACCGACAAGGATACTTGGCTCAGGAAATTTGTCCTTTATTTCAAACCCTTGCCTCTTGACACAAAAGAGTTTGACTTTCTGGAAGGCACGACATTGAACGATTTCAAGGTGTTCGCCATCCATGAGAAGAGTTACACGATGCCCGTCACTCC
>Ga0256404_1010503_pt1 | contig 12768 bp, 10 predicted proteins | sample RumenRJG_01DNA_FD_185990 | JGI IMG/M metagenome (GOLD analysis project Ga0256404, IMG submission 185990) | Bovine rumen microbial communities from Lethbridge, Alberta, Canada - RJG_01 | ecosystem: Host-associated > Mammals > Digestive system > Stomach > Rumen | place: Canada: Alberta | collected...
TCGTCAAGCAGCATAATGCAGTGGTAGGCATTCTTGTCTTCGTACATAAGGTCTCTGGCAGCAGTTATCGCTTCATGCTCCTGATATGGGTTTGCTTTCAGCCTTTCAAAGTCTGAGTGAGGTAGGAATACCCATTTCTCAACCTCACAGCGTTTGGTGTTGTGGTCGGAAGCCTTATGCATCAGCTTGCCGTTCATGTAATATTTGTTCATTTCATCATCCTTTGCCTTCAAATTATGATGGGCTTTATAGAATTACAAATAATCCCCCTATTATAATGGTATAGTTTCCCATCTAAAGTATACTATTATAATAGTATAGAATCAGATCATATACTTCTCGCTCCTTTCAAATAGTATGTAAATGACTAAAACTCTGAAAATATTTTATGTTTAATTATTTACGGTTCTAAAATATAACTGGTGTAAATATAAAATACTGCCCAAGTAGAAGAGCAGAAGCATCCAAGACGAATCCGGATGCTCCGCCACCTATGCGGGCAGTATTTTTGTTTTAGATTCCGTTCTCCAGAAGGAGAGCCTTCATGTGCTTGAGCATATCCATGAGGATTGTCTTTTCTGTGGGGGTGCAGTCACTGAAAACTGTCAGTAATTCTGTGTTTTGCTTTTTTGCGGAGTTGTTCAGATAGTCTGCGAGGAGTTCATCCGCAGTAATGTTAAGAGCATTGGCTATTGAGATTAACAGGCTAACACTAGGTCCTTTTTTACCATATTCGATGTTTCGGAGATGCCTCTCAGAAATATCGATCTTGTCTGCAAACTCTTCCTGGGATAATCTCTTCGATTCTCGGTAATGCCTTATTTTTGAACCAATCAGTCCATAGTTTGTATCCATATACTATCAACCTTCCTATGTGGCCCGCATGGCAGTAACAATAATACCATCAGGTGGCACACATAGCAAGCGTTTTTTCCAATTTTTTAAGATGGCGGTCGCTTCTCTCCCTACTGTTGCACCATCTTAAGCGGAAATAGGAACCGTGGGTTCCTGCTATTACTACGAATAGGAATCAATGGTTCCTTGTAAGATATCCCTATCTCCTGTATAATAAAAGATGAAATAATAGTGTCATAAATAATGTCGAAACAGGAGTGTGAGAACCGTGGAATCCAAGCTTTTGACCTTATACAGCGATGTTACCGCTATGCCGGTGAACTGGCTGTGGGAGCCATATATTGCAATCGGAAAAATCACTCTTCTGCAAGGAGACCCTGGCTGCGGAAAGTCAACAATGATGATAAACCTTATCGCAGAACTGTCAAAGGGCGGAGCCACTCCTGACGGCAGAACATTTGGCGCACCACAGAGAATCATTTACCAATGTTCTGAGGACGGAGCAAAGGATACGATCAAGCCGAGACTTGTCTCCGCAGGAGCAGAATGCCGTAATATTGCCTTCATTGATGAAGATGTGTATAGTGGTCTGACATTGGATGATGAACGAATCCGAGATGCTATCATCGAATGGAACCCCCACCTTGTGGTCATTGATCCTATCCAATCATACGTTGGGAATGACTCTGACCTGCAAATGGCAGGTAGGGCAAGAAAGCTGATGCGCCGCATTGGAATGTGGGCATCTACATATAACTGTGCAATCGTTCTCATTGGGCACTTTAGTAAAAAGGAAAGTGCAAAAGACTTGTATAGAGGACTCGGCAGCATTGACGTTGTCGCTGCTGCACGCAGTGTCCTTCAGGTTGAGAAAAGTGCTAAAGATGAGAATATTCGCATTGTGAAACAGGTCAAGAACAGCCTGGGTTCCAAAGCACCAGACCTCATGTTTGAGATTCAACCGAATACCGGCTTTCAATGGTGCGGTGTAGCAGATATGGCAGAAGTAGATTATTCATCTGAAATCACATTAGAAACACTGCCTAAGACGAAGCATGAGCTTGCGGCACTCCTGATAAAGAAAGCTCTTAAAAACGGAGCTGTGGAATCTATGCAGATCAAGCGAATCATGGCGGAATATCACATCGGCGATAAGACCATGAATGAGGTTAAGACAGAACTTGGCATCAAACCATATAAGAAAATGCGTACATGGTACTGGGTATTGCCTGGAGAAGAACACACGGAAGGTGGAGAAAAGTGAAAGCGGCAAAGCGCAAGGTCAGAGATTCCGAGCATAGGAGCGAAATATGTGAGAGATATAAAGGTGTTGATCCATCTGAGATAGAGGTCATTCCTGCAAATGAAGACAACGATCTTGATATTGAAAATCGTAAAATGCGTGTTGGCGCATATGTCCGTGTTTCCACACAGAACGACGAGCAGAAGTCTTCATTTGAACTGCAAGTAAAGGACTTCACCCAGCGAATCAATGATAATCCTAATTGGGAATTTGCAGGCATCTACAGCGACGAAGGAATCTCCGGAACTGAGCTTTCGCACAGAGCAGGTATGCTCCAGCTTATAGAGGACGCCAAGGCTGGGAAAGTGCAGCTTGTCCTTGTAAAATCCATAGCCCGTTTTGCCAGAAACGTCGTAGACTGCCTTTCTATTGTGCAGGAACTTCGCAACTATGGCGTGGGCGTTTGTTTTGACGAAAACAATCTCTGTACGCTTGGCGCAGAAGGTACAATGCTTTTAACTATCCTTGCGACTGTTGCAGAGGAAGAGTCGCGTTCAAAGTCCTTTATCATGAATTGGTCTATCCAGCGCCGCTTTCAAAACGGAATCTTCCTGACTCCTGAACTACTCGGCTATGATAAGGATGAGAACGGAGACCTTGTGATCAATGAGGTCGAAGCCGAGACGGTGAAAGTCATATACTACCTCTATGTAAATGGCTGGTCAACCGCAGAAATTGCAGGAATCCTGACAAGCTATCAGCGCGAGACAAAACTTGGAAATACAGAGTGGGAAGCCTCATGGATAACCGGTATTATTGATAATGAGCGTCACTGTGGTGATGTGTTGGCTCATAAAACATACACGCCGGACTTCAAAACGCATAAATCGGTCAAAAATGAAGGCAAGCTGCCAAAATACCGAAAGCGTAATCATCACGATGCAATTGTCAGCCGTGATGTATATAATGCCGCGCAGCTTATCCGTGCGTCCAGTCATTACAGAAGGAAAAAGCATGCACTGCCAGTAATGAGTGTGATCGAGGACGGCATCCTTCGGGGCTATGTGCCGATTGACCGCAATTGGGAGGGCTTTTCTCCGGAGGAATATCAGATGGCTTGCGAGAGCGTCAATAATCCTAATGTTGCAGAACAAGTACACATGGACGGACAGAAACTAAATATGAGAGGTTATCAGCGTGTCAGCTCACTCTTCTTTCCGTCTTCAGATGATTTGTTTCTAACGATCTCAGGCGGAAAAATGCGTTTTACAACAGCCTGCCTCAGAAAGTTTGAGGATGTTGAGTATGTGGAGCTTCTCATCAATACTGTAAATAACTGCATAGCAATCAGACCCTGCGAAGAGGATAATCCGAATGCGATACACTGGGGCAGGCTCAAAGAGGACAAGTGGACCGTGAACTGTATGAGCTGCCGTGGTCTGTCTAAGGTCCTATTCAGTCTGATGTCCTGGGAGGACGAGGGTAAGTACAGATTCAAGGGGCAGTTTCACACAAATGGAACTGATAAGCTTCTTGTGTTTGAACTTGACGAGCCTGTGGTAACCAAAACTGTGGAAAAGGTGATCGTTCCTGAGACTGCCGAAGACAATGACGAAAATACTGAAGAAATCGTAGTTGAGGAAACTGTGAAGGTATATCCTCCTTCATGGGCAGCGACTTTCGGAATGCCGATTTTGTCGATTGTTCACAGTAGTCTGCTGACACAGCAGCGTTACAGCGGTGACTGGGATGTTCTCAGACCAGCTAAAGTAATTGAAGAAATGAATGTACTTTCCTCCGATATGCTTGCAGAGCTGATGGAGGAAGCTGAAGCAATTATGGAAGGATGGGAAAATAATGACGGAGCAGATGAATCTGCTGAGTGAAGAGATAACTGAGAATGAGCTTGCCTCAGCGAAAGAGGTGCGCAGGCAGGAGATTGAAAAAGCCTTCGGCAGCTATAGATTTGTGGTTGTCCGCAAGGAACTATTCGCTCATCTGCGTGATCCTGCGGTTGTGATCAGAAATGAAAACATTACCTTCAACACGGCCTGCATCAACGGACTGGAGGATGTTGTATATGTTCAGCTCTTACTCTGTGAGGATGAGAAGATGTTTGCGGTCAAAGGCTGTGGAGAAAACGATAAGGATGCTCTGCGTTGGTGTGTTGCAAAGCCTGACAAGCGCAAGAGTCGAAAGATGACCTGCCCTGATTTCACGAAACAACTGTATGACATGATGGGGTGGGATCCGAAGTGCCGTTATAAGATACTGGGGTATAAGGTTGACTTTGACGGTGAGACCTATTATGCCTTTGACCTGAGTGTAACAGAGATCTTTCATGAGAAACCGAAGAAGGGAGAGGCTGTCACTGAGTCTGTGGATACCAGAAAAGGCTATTATTCCGAGGATATAGCCAGAACCTTTGGTGTGCCTTTAGAGGAACATAAAAAGCAGACCCAGATAACTGCGGAGAAGGGGTATATCAATGTGGCTGCGCTCACAGGTGGAAAGAAGTCTGTGGAAGACGAAGGAGAACAGTTGTTACTGGCGACTTACTCTGTGTCTTCTAATGTCCCTGTTGTATCAGCATCAATAATACCCGATCAAAGTGCCGATGCAAAACCAACAGGCGAAGTGCGCCCTGTTGAGGAAAAAACGTATGAACTGGAGGTGTCAGATGGAGCAGACAACATGGAATTATAGTGACCCTGGCATCAGCTTTGCCATATCTTACGGAAGGATCACAATATTCAAGACCACTTTAAAAGCTTTGAACTATCCTCCGTACTTTCGCTTTCTGCTTGATACTGATCACAAGCAGTTCGGGATTGAATGCTGCGGCTATGAGTCGGACGGTTCTCATCAACTGCTGGATGTGATGACACGGGAGCATTACGACATCAAAAGCATGGATCTGGTGAGGTTTATCTATGAGACCTGTGGTTGGGATAAAAAGTATACGTACCGCATCAATGGGATAGCAATGCCTGATCACAGGATGATAGTGTTTGACCTGACGACAGCAATGAAAGTTGACGAGTTTCGGTAAGGTGATGAGCCGTGAATATTAATTTTATGGTACCACACTAAAAAGTGATAATGTTCAAAACTAAATATAATAACGAAGCAGCCCGCTGGGTAAGCATCCAAGTTACGATGGAGTTCGTAAGGAGGAGAGCTATCCGGTGGGCTGCTGTTTTATTATGTAACAGGAGAAAACAGTAATTATTTACAGATTATTCATAAATTATTTCTTTGTGACGGTTTTTAGCCATTTGCCGATATTCCGTCATCTATGGTTTTTATCATTTCTTTTTAGGCGGTATATAGGGAGAAAATGCCTATTTTTAGCCGTTTTCGGCTGCGTCATCTATTTGGGATTTACTACAATCGCGTGGTTTACCATGAATAAAGACTTGGAAGGGGCAGGAGCACAGATGACGTCTGACGATGTGGAATACGAACTTTCCGTCGATAATTCCATCAGATCAGCTCCTGATACAGTTACGGATTATGATACGATCCTTTCAGAAACTTTTGGATATAATACAACTGCGTTATCGACAGGCGGTGAAGTTTCATCAATAAAATGGGTAATGGTAGATGAAAGCAGTTCAAACGGAGGGCTGAAACCAGGTTCTCACGGAACGCTGCGATTTAATGTAATCCCCACAAACGCCGGTGTATTGAAGCTGCATTTTGATCTGGATTTAACAGGATACTACGCTCAATTTGCTGATTCTAACGGTTCTGTTGACCAGTCGAGTATCATTAATGGAACTCTTATTTCATTAGCTGATATTATCGAAAACTTAGAACATGAAAACGAAAATGCTAATGCAAGTACAATTGCGGTTAATAATCAAATAATAGCAAAAAACCAAAAAGCTATCAACTTATTGAACGGGCATATGCTTTTCTACGAAACCAAAACGACATTGACAGGTACAACAGATACCAATGAGTATTATTCAAAGCGTATCGACTTAGATAGCGGATTTACCAGAACTTTTAATGTAACAGATGCAATGGTCGGTGCAGAATTGCCTGTGGTCATCTATGGAAGCACCCATTATGCAGATCCAACAACAGATAATAACACATCCGGCGAGTATGACTTTTCAACAACAGTCTTCCTTCCTTATGTGGGCAATTATAATAATGCTGATGCTAATTATCATGAGCTTAAAGTCAATCACAGTGTTGTTGATCTGACAAATGGTTGCGGAACTTATAACGATCCATATGTTGTCGATGGCGGTATGCTTGGAACTGTTTCGGCTATACTTAACGGTAATCCGCCTGATTCAACAATTGAGATTTGCTTGCCTGATAATGGAACAAGCACATCAGGTGGAATAAGTACTTCTTATTCTTCGGGTGATATTAACCTGCTTTGGTGTACCGGAGAAAGTTTCCATCATAATTATCACTGGGATAGTACAGCGAATAGTAATGCCGGTGGCTTTGTAAACACAACAACCGGTAAGACTTATTCATTGAAAATCGTTCAAACATACCTCGCAGGCGCATATTATGAAATTAATGAGGATATCAATGTTGAATCCGGTTTAAGCGGTTCTAAGAATTATACAGCGTTCAGAGGCGTTATCGTTGGAAAGAAATTCACTGATGATAAGGATGTGCTTAGATACCCAAATGTTACACTGACAAGTTCATCCCCTTTCATACCAACAAGCAACGGTTGTGTTTTAAAAGGTATGAATTTCATAGCAAGTTCTGATGTTACACTACAAAACAGCGATATAACAACTTTTGATTATAATGGTGGTTGTCAGAGCTATGGCGTTGTAATCGGTAAGATCATGGGCGGTGACAACATAATTGATGAAGTTGGAGTTACTTACAGCGGCTCGATCACATCAAGCACAAATGCTTACATTGTCCCAGTCGGCGGCTATGTGGGAGTTATTGTCAACGGCGGTCTGTTCTTCAGAAACATGAGTGATGTTGAAAACAATACAGGATTGACTGATAGTAATTTCTCTGGCGGCAATCATATCGGTGACAGCAATAAGACTTATCTGTATCACAACCCAATCATCGGTCGTGTTATCAACGGATATGCAATGACTGAGGCGGCAAGCTATGTTCCGGGTGCTGCTTCGCAGACCATGAAGAATGGTGCTAAAAATTATGCTATTACAGATATTGATAAAACAGCTTGTAATGGCGGCACAAATTCTTCAAAAGTACTTAATGCTACAAGTGATGCTATCACTGCTCCCGATGCACAAGCCTGGTTCATTATGTCTTGTATCGTAAATAGCGGAACAGGAAGTGGAAAAAACTCTAATTATAAAATGGAAAATAACATCAGTTATTCCATAACAGACTATAAGCCTACACACATAGGAACTTACGCTGATGTTGGGGATAATACTAAGACTACGTCTACGGTATGTGATAGCTTACTATTCAAGACAGGTACAGGCGCTTATGCTGAAATGGGGGATAAAGATGCTGTAACTCCTTACATCATAGAAAAATATACTACTCAGAATGGTACTGGAGCAAATGATTATTATAAGCACTATGCAAAATCTATATGCGGTTCTGCTCGTTCAATAACAATGGGAACCAGCGGTACATCTGCTGAATGGGTTCTTCCCGATGGCTATCGCGGTATAGGCGGCTTGAATGCTACATCAGGTGCGGCAAACAAGGTATACAACATAAATGTCAGTGGTATGACCTGCAACAGCACAACAATCAATCTAAATATGAAGTATCAGACATATAGAAGCCGTCTGGAAAACTATAAGCCGTCTGATATGGGATTTGGTCTGTTTAACACATTTAAACCGAGTGCCGCTATGACTATCAGTAACCTTACATTAAAGGGCAATATTTATGTAGATAAATATGAAACCGATGGTAATATATATCATGGCTATCGTGGTAATGAGTACAATAGAGATTACGCATATGATGTAATAGCAACAGATAAAGGTCGTGTTTCTGCCGGAATGTTCGCAGGTCTGAAAGACGGTAATAATGCATTGACTTTATCCAATGTTTCCATTGATAAAATTGATGTTCATGCAAGCAGAAGAGCCGGCGGATTGATAGGCTATGGAAGATATATCACCATAGATAGCTGTACCGGAACGAATATAACTGTTTTGGGAAGATATGATACGGGCGGCTATATTGGTGCAGCTGATGAAAGTACTACAATTCAAGGCGGTACTTCAGCCAATACTGTATTTAGTATTAATACCATTTCACAAGAATCCAAAGGCTTCCATGAAAGATTACGGGATAATAATCGATCCGCAGGTGTAGGAGGATTAATTGGACGTTTTGGAACTTATGACTATGAGAAGGGTAAAATTACCGGAACCAATCAGCTGACAATTAGCAATATGAACCTGACTCAGTACAGCAGCACTACTGGCATTGTACAGAAAAGCTTGCAGTCTTCTGATGAATCGGGTGTCGGCGGTTTTGTTGGTACAATACATTTTACAACTGAGATTCGTAATTGCAATGCTACCGGAATCAGTGAAATTGCATTAGGCGGAAATCCGGCTGGTGTAGTCGGCGCCGCATACAACAACAAAGAAACTGTCAATTTCTATGTTAACTCCGTTTGCGTTGACGGCACTGGGGCTGCTTCCGGTATTACCTACACCAATCGCTACTATGGCGGCGGTGTTATTGCGAAAGCCTCACTTAATTCAAATGTATATGTGGATAATGTTCAGGTCAAAAATTATTCTTTAACGAAATCGGAAGTAGGATCTGAATACAAATTTGGTATGCTTGGAGGATGTATTGGCGGAAAGCCAGCAAATGCGGGAGGTAGCATATCTATTAGAGATTTTCTCGTTTCAAATTGTACTTTTTCAGAGCCAACAAACTTTGATGGAAGTGCCGGAGGCATAATTGGTACACTGGAAAGTGGAAATCTTTACGGATATAATATTGCTGTTGAGGATATTAGCTTTTCTGGAAAAGTTGGTACTTATAAGGGCGATATTGGTAATTCAAACAGTACAGACAGAAACGTAAAAATCGTAGGTTTTTCACGCCAAAATACTCCTACCAATACAGTTTACAGTGGTTCTGTTAATAATAACAGTTATATAGTCTTCTCCGACTATTCAGGAACAGGTTTTGATGGAACTGAAACCATCGAAAAGCCTTATCTTAACGGTTCAACAGTAGCTATGGTAGATCCTGCAAAGCCCTATGCAACGATGAGGTTACAAATGTGCAAGCCTCGTATGTAACAAGCTACATCATCTACACCAATGCAAAACTGAAAAAAGAGTATGTCACAAGCGAGTGACGACACACAACAAAAAGCGACTCAGCGAGAAGGTGAACAATCTTCTCACAGAGTCGCTTTTCTATTTTTAATACTTTAGCAAAAAAAAACGTAACGTAAGCGTCAAATAAACCGCGTCCCATAAGATATAAAAATATCCTCGCCGATGGCGAGGAAAAACTTTATCAATTATTCCATGGTATAAGAATCGTGCCGGGCGGATTTGAAAACAGGTCGGTCAGATACTTTTCAACGTCCATACCGTTAGCCTGTGCTGTTGAAATTATCGAGTACAAAAGGGCGCTGCATTTTGCACCGCGTTCTGTATTATTGAAGAGCCAGTTCTTACGACCTATTGTAAATGGTCTGATAGCATTTTCAGCTCTGTTGTTATCGATTGGAACATCGCCGTCTTCAAGGAACGTATACAAATACTTCTTTTCATTGAGAGTATATCTGACTGCGTCGACAAGCTTGTTCTTACCGCTGACCTGAAGTTCTTCAGCCCATGCAAAGAAAGCATCAAGTAAAGGCTTGATCTTTACAAGACGCTGCTCATATCTTTCCTCAGCGGTAAGCTCAGTCAACAGTTTTTCTTCATGGTAGATCCTGTTGCAGAAATCTACACCTTTAGCTGCTGCCGATGTTTCGTATGCTGATTTTTCTTTTGGCAGTGCGTTTACCCAGTATCTTCTGACATGGGTGAGACAGCCGCATCTCTTTGCCTTTTGCAGTGCATTGTATGCTGCATAACCGTCACATACAAGGAAACCATCAAATTCTCCGAGAAATCTGACTGCATTTTCACTTTTTCTTGTAGGGTGATAATCAAAAATGATATTACTGCGATCATTTATCTTTCCATTGCAGTATACCCACATTCTTGAATCGGTCGTTGCTTTTCTGCCTTCTTCATGCAACACCTGAAATACTGTTTCATCAGCATGGATGATCTTTTCTGATAACAGTTTTTCTTTCATATTCTGCACAATGGGATTGCACCACTTCTCAGCAGCATAGCATACCCAGTTCGACATAGTTGCTTTAAGTAATGGGATGCCTTTAGATTTGAAGTCTTTCTCCTGCCTGTGCAGTGGTACTGCCTTGCAGAACTTCTCATAAATAATATGAGCGAGGAGCTCAGGAGAACAATAGCTTCCCGGTATCATAAGACCGGGATGTTCCGCACGTCTGATATTGCATGGTTCAGTGCTTACTTCGGGAGTTGTACCGCACTTGATACACTTGTATACCTTTACTATGTGACTGCGGATATGGAACTTAGCCGGAGTATATATCAGTTCATCATATTTGTCTTCACCGATCTCCGTCATATCAGAGCCGCATTTATCACATTTGGGATCGTCTTCTTTATGTAATACTTCTTCGACAGGTAATTCGCTCATCCAGTCGTCATGAGTACGCTTTTTCTGACGTTTATGCTCAGTAACAGTTGTAGTATTATCAGCAACAGGGTCGTTCTTATCATCATTTACAGGAAAGAATGAAAGCTGCGTATCATTTCCCATGATTACAGAAGTTTGTTCAGTTTTTCTTCCGAATAACTGTTTTTTCAGCCATGCCAACTGTTCCTGTGCAAGAGCAAGTTCTTCTTTAAGAACAGCATTTTCATCCCGGAGAGCAGCATGATCTGCAACTAATTTTTGAATATCATGCTCAGACATACTGCGTTTCTCCATTCCGTTTATGATATATATATTATACCATAAAACTGCCGAAAAATCAAGAAATATCGCAGAATTTTCTTAATACAATATGCTCGGTTTCCCTTCACGGATTGCTTTAGGCTGTTCTATTTTTTAGCCTTCAAGAAGCCATCGTGTCTGCTGTGGTGTGAGCAGTAAAGCTTCTGTTTCATTACGCGGCCATTGGAATCTTCCGTTGTCAAGACGCTTATACAAAAGCAGAAATCCGTCACCTTCCCATAGAAGTCCTTTTATACGGTCACATCGTCTGCCGCAAAACAGAAATAGAGCTGAACTGTACGGATCAAGCTGCAGCTGCGCCTTAACTATCATTGCAAGTCCGTCTATCGAACGTCGCAGATCGGTATATCCTGTGACGATGTATACCTGTTTATCTAATGACAGATCATTCAGCATAATTCATGTACTAATGCAAGCAAAGTATCTGCTGAAATATCTGACGGAAGTGATATTTGCAAGCCATTCTTCTCAATACGAATATCAGATGTCGCTCTTGGAAAAGCTACAGGCACTATTGCCGGTTCAGATTCCAAACACTGCTCCCGAACTTTACGAAGACGATAGTAATATGTCTTAATATTGATCCCGTTCTGAGCACAGTACGCTGTTACGGTCATACCACTTTCCTGCTGTGCTTTGATCTGCTCCGTCCATTCCTGCCGCTGTACATCTCGCTTGACAGTGGTAATAGCTGTCGTTGTTTTCATCTCCGTATTCCCCCTATGTCTAATTTAGTCCAGTTTACTCCATAGACTATTTTAGCTTATCTAATTTAGTCTATGGAGCTGCTTAGACTTTATTATACATCAGATTTATTCTTTGAGGAATACGTCCTTTATTTGACGCTTACAACGTAACGACACGAAATGGCGTTCAAATTGCGAAAAAGGCGCAGTTAGTCAGAGCCCCCTGAAGTGTTATACTGAAAGAGCAGTCGACAAACGCCCAAAAATCTGGTAGAATAATAATAACAAACCAGAAAGGGAAAACGACTATGAAGTATAGTAAAGAATTTAAAGAAGAAGCCTTAAAGCTCTCGGATGAGATCGTGCTGAAAAAGGCTGCTCAGCAATTGGGGATACAGTATTACACTCTGTCCGATTGGCGTACAAAACGAAATGCCGCTGTCAAAGCTAAGATCTATCAGATGACCGACGAAGAGCTTAAGCAGCGTAATCTTGAGCTTGAGCGCGAAAATGCCGAGCTTCGCAAAGCAAATGATATTCTCGAGGACGCACTCGGTTTTTTCGCAAAAGACCGGAAGAAGTAAAGACAAGCGAACGTCACCTGTTCGTCAATGAGTTTCGTAACAAGTACGGAGCGAAAGCAATATGCAGATTTTTGAAAATTAGCGAATCAGGCTATTATCGCTGGCTCAGGAATCAGGGCAAGATAGGTGCAAGGCAGCTTCTTCTGGTCAAAATACAAGGAATACTATCAGAGCATCCTGACAACAAGAATTACGGTGTCAGAAGGATGCAGGCAGCTCTTGCCCAGCAAGGCACTCACGTCAGCTTCAGAACAGTATACCGTACTATGAGCGAAGCCGGGCTTATCCAAAAGCACCGCAGACCTCACGGTATAACAAAGGCCGATACCGAAACACAGAACAAAGAGAATCTAATCAAAAGAAACTTCAGTGC
>Ga0256404_1010504_pt1 | contig 12768 bp, 10 predicted proteins | sample RumenRJG_01DNA_FD_185990 | JGI IMG/M metagenome (GOLD analysis project Ga0256404, IMG submission 185990) | Bovine rumen microbial communities from Lethbridge, Alberta, Canada - RJG_01 | ecosystem: Host-associated > Mammals > Digestive system > Stomach > Rumen | place: Canada: Alberta | collected...
TTCCATCAAAATGGTTATGATGAATTGCTGGGCTCCTTTTTCCTGGTGTTTGCGAAGAATGTCATATCCGATGAACGTTTTTACCGATACTTCGACGATTGCGTCGATGCAACGACGACGTATATGCCTTCCATCAATGTGACATTTGAATCCGGGCTGTTCGACTTCCTGACACGCGTCTGCCAATATCGTTATCTGTCTTATACCGATATCAAGAATATCCATATCTATGAAGACCCCTATCACGCAATGGTGGTCGGGGGGATGCCGCTCTGCAAGCGCCGTGCCATCCGGCAGCATTATGATCGGAGCACCCTGCTTGCCATCCTTTCCTGGATTCGCGTGCATTCAACGTATGACATCGGTCTGATTTTAGAAGATTTGCGAGAAAATTTTCAAATGGATTTTCGGGAAGACGAGGTTCCCGCAAAACCGGACGTGGATCGTTCGAAAATCCGCTTTTTGTATTGTACGGATGCGACTCCAGCAGAAATCGCACAGTTCGTTGCGGAAGCCAGACAGGTCTATATCTGGGGCGCTGGCATTGTCGGTGGCCGGACCTACTGGCGATATACGCGCGGCAATCCGAAATTCCAAGGATTCCTGGTCACGAAACCGGAAGAAGCAGGCAGGCAGTTCTTGGGCCAGGACGTTTTTCATTATGAAGCATGCAATCTGGAAAACTGTCATATCATCGTGGGACTCAACCAGGAGCATACGGAGGAAGTGCGAACCCTCCTCGGCTCGCGGCCGAATACGCTCTATTTGTTTGATCCTGCATGAAAATCAAGGCGATGTATGCAGCTTTGGGAGGAATTCGTATGCAACCAGGCAGTCTGCCCGATGGAAAGGTTTTGCAGCTGTCCGACCTTCCTGACACGGTATGGCGGGCGATTTTCGAGGGGAAGGCCATCCTTTTCCTTGGCGCAGGGTTTTCGCTCAAGACGTCTTCTGTCACAGGGGAAATTCTTGGAACTTCGATGGACTTGGCCATCAAGCTGGGGAAGCTGGCAGGGCTGTCCGAAGATGACAGCAAGAGGCATGATCTGGTGAAGATCGGGACGCATGTTGCGAAACGGCACAGGGATGAGATGCTGGAGCTGCTCTTGCGGACATTTACGGTGTATGAGACCGGCCAGGTGCAGTGTGAAATCGTGAATCAGCCATGGCAGCGGATTTACACGACGAATTACGACAACGTTGTGGAGATGGCTGCAGCTGAAGAACAAAAAAACATCATTCCTATCGTGTTCTCCGATGACATGACGCAGCAGAAAGATGATTTATGCATCCATATCAATGGTTCGGTCAAGAATCTGAATGCTGCGACGTTGCAATCTGAGTTCAAGCTGATTACCAAGAGCTACCTGGATGAAAAGATCTATCAAAGTCCATGGTACCCTTTCATGATGGAGGATTTCCGCGTCGCGAGCAAGATCATCGTTATCGGTTATTCCATGAACAGCAATGATCATATCATCAACAGGCTGTTTGGTGCGCTAGGGATGCGAGAAAAGCTGCTGTTCGTCCAGCCAGCAGGATTGGACGCAGTCGATATCGACGACTTCACGAATTATGGTGATCTCGTCATGTGCGGCGTGGAAGGTTTTTCGACATTTTTGAAAGAACGGAAGGAAACATATCAGCCACCCGTGTCCGTACATCGTAGAGAGGACTTCATCTGCTTTGACCATTCCTATCGCGAGGTATCGGAACAGGCATCGCTTTCCTATAAAGATTACGTCCACTTCTATTTCCATGGGAAATGGAAGCCGGCATTTTTCCAAAAACGAACCACAGGAGAATATGAAGCCCTCGCTTCACGTCACCAGCTGGCCGAGGTCTTGCGGAACCGGGAACGCGGAAAGATTTTTCTCCTCACAGCCTCCCTTGGAAATGGGAAAACCATCTTTTGCGAAATGCTGCGCCACGAGCTCATGGAAACGGATACACATGTATTCTTTTTCAGGGCAAAGCACGATGGCGTCGAGGATGAAGTTCGCGAAATCTGCACGGCGTATGCAAAGAAATCATGCTTTGTCGTGATGGATGATGTCTACCGGAACCTGGATGTCTTGGAGATGTTCAAGCTCTATGATACGAGACATATTACGTTTGTCCTGACGACACGAACCGCCTTGGCGTCTCGTGTTTGCGATGGCGTCTGTCGCGCATTGGAAAGCACGCAGCAGATTCATACCATCTCGTTGCAAACGCTTTCTGCAAATGAATGCTATGAAATGGCAGCTGCCTTGCAATCGCAAAACCTGCTGTCGGATCGCTATGAGATGACGCGTTGGACAGCAGGCAAGCTCGCGGATTATTTTAAAACAAAAGACCATGCATCCATCGAACAGATTTTGCTAGATGTGTTCGAGAAGAGTGTTGCCAAAGAGCATATGGAGGATCTCGTCCGCGGGAGTGCAGAGGAAGATCCTGATTTTCGCGATCTGCTGATCGGACTGCTGGCGGCTTCTGTCTGGGATCTGGGCTTGGACAGCACGATGATCTTTGTGCTGCTGAAGTTCGAGCGTACGCAGGCGTTCGGTGAGAAGGAACAAGAGGTTCTGTCTGAGCTCTTCGTCGGGCAAAACATGGATGCTTATCGGCCAGTATCGTCTATTTTTGCCAAGGCGGTGCTCTTCAAGATTTTCCGTCCACAAGAAATCATGCAGACGATGGGGAGGGTTGCGCGGGAACTCCATGTTTTCGGCCATACGGATGCAACTTGCGAGTCCGCCATGAAGGCGATTCTTTCCCATGGAAGTTATAAAAAGTTGATATCTTCTGCGGAAGGCCGTGTGGCTGTCAATCAGTTTTACGACAGCTTGCGTGAGCTTTCCTGGTATCAGGAGAATCCCTTTTATTGGGAGGAGTTCGCCCTGTCCTATATGGATCAGAAGGAATACGAGACGGCGGAAATGTGTTTGGACGTAGCGGAGACCAAAGCAAAAGCTATCCCGAAGTTCCAGCCGTTCCAGATCATGACCGTCCGGGCGGATTGCCGTCTGAGCCGTCTGCTGGATGAGGCTGATTACGCAGAAATGCATTCGCCCATCGATGTCATCCAGGAGGCTGTGGAGTTCCTTCTTCGATATGTAGATCATCCGCTCAACGACAAAAGCTATATTTTCACTGTCAGCCGGAAGTGCGTAGCCGTTTACAATCGGTATCGACTAACGTTTGGGGGAACCGATAGAAAGCGATATATTTCGTATATGAGCAACATTGCACACCGCTTGAGAGGTTGGCTCGATGTTGCATGGAGCAATTGCTCCATGATAGAAACGGTACAGGAAATCGAGACATCCATCAAGAAAGCGGGAACGGCGCGTACGCGGAAGGTAAAGTGAGGCGAATGAATTCCGTGAAAGAAATCATCTTGTTTGGAGCTGGACAGAGACTTCTATCGACGCTGAAAATCTGTCGGCTTCTGAGGGATTGCCGTGTGGTGGAAATATGGGACAACCATCCTGTGATGGATTCCGTGTCCTTTGGGGGAGAAGAAATCCCTGTCTGCCGGCCGCATGCAATGCAGGTTCCCATGGCGGTATATATCTTGCCACGTCGATATGAAGAAGCGATTCGTTCCCAGCTGATGCATGAATTGAGGATTCCCGTAGAGCAACTGTTCTCGTACTGGGACTTGTTCACGGATTGCCGGGAGGATATCGTCGCGCACTACGCGGATGCAAAGGATCCAGAGCTGCAGCGGGCCGTTCGCTTTATCGCCACACATGGGCTCCGCATCTTCCCGGATGCATCCGTAGAGGCGCTTTACGCAAAAGAGGAACAGATTACCGTTTCGCTTGATGAAGTAACCGGTCTCTGGTATGGCGACTGGCACGGGCGACGGCTCTATATGAGGCGCGGGATGAAGCGGAGCCATGCGCAGTCGTATCTGATGAGCCTCATTGCAGAGCAGAGCCCGCAGTCGGCGCATCATTATCCCGATGTGACAGAGGATGTGCCATTCGATACCGTGATTGACTGCGGGGCAGCCGAGGGCTGTTTTGCGCTGGATTATCTCGGGAAAGTGAAAGACATCTACCTTTTCGAAGGCGATGCAGATTGGCAAGAGCCACTGAAACGCACATTTGCCCGCGGGGGGGGGTACAAATATACATCTGATTCCGCGCTGGGTCGGCGCGCAGGTGGATGGCCAGTGTACGACGATCGATGCATTGGGGCTGTCGGATCGAAAAGTGCTCCTCAAGATGGATATCGAAGGGAGCGAGTGCGACGCACTGGCTGGTGCGGAAAAGACCCTGCTGGAAAATCCCATGGTGCGGGTCATCGCATGCAGCTATCATCGCGCACAGGATGCAGAGCGGATTTCTTCGTTCCTTCTCGAACGCCATTTCCGCGTGCGATATTCAGATGGCGTGATGTTTTTCCCATATGGGGAGTCGATTGAGCCGACGTTCCGCCATGGGCTTGTCTTTGGGGACAAGACAGATTAAGGAGGATGACATTGAAACATCCAGAAAAGCGCTACCTGATCATCACGGTGGATACTGAGGGCGACAATATGTGGCGGAGCATGTTCTCGCGGAACTCTATCGAGCATCGCATCAGCATTCAGAATGGGAAGTTTCTTCCTCGCTTCCAGAGGCTTTGTGGGTCCTATGGTTTCGTGCCGACGTATCTCGTGGATTATGAGATGGCAGGTTCGGAGCCATTGCGCGAGATGGACGCACGGGGGTTCCCGCGAAGCGTCTGGAAATCGGCATGCACATGCATGCGTGGTCGACGCCGCCGTATTACATGTTCCCGCCAGAACGGGATGCGACGCATTTCAATCCGTATATCGGGGAGTATCCGACGGAAATCATCGAACAGAAGGTGGACTGTTTGCTTTCGCGTTTGAAAGATGCGTTCCATTTGAAGCACATCACGTCGCATCGCAGCGGACGCTGGCAGCTCGATGCCCGGTATGTGAAGATTCTGCAAAGACACGGTATCTTTGCGGACTGCTCCGTGACGCCGGGAGTGGACTGGTCGGACCAGATCGGACAGACGAAGGACAGCGGAGGAAGCGATTACCGTGCCTTTCCAAAGACGATGTACGAGATGAATCTCGATGACATCCAAAAATCTGGTCGTAGCGGGCTCTTCGAAGTTCCTGTGACAATCGAGATGGAGGACGGGAAAGCGTCCGCGTCCTGGCTCCGTCCGACGGGACGAAACCTTTCTCAGATGCTCGAACTTATCGAACGAAAATCTGAAGAACAAGTTCCTTATCTCGAGTTCATGATTCATTCGGCAGAACTCATGCCATTCGGTTCACCAACTTTTCCATCAGAAGGGGCAATCGAGAAGCTCTACCAGGATATGGAACAGCTCTTTGCGCGGCTTTCCAAGGAATATCAGGGCATCGGACTTTCTGATTATGTGCGGGAGGCATCAGTATGACGTATCTTCGCAGAGAGGCCTATCGCCGCTTGCAGCGCATCTTCGGCTTTGCGCCCTGGCATGTCGATCCCTATGATTACCGTCCGTATGCGAAATGGATGGTGGAAAAGCTGTCGCGCATGCTGGAAGATGGTCGTTGCGGAGATGGAGAGATTGTCGAAATCGGATGTGGTTTGGGAGACATCATTTCCAACATTCGCAGTGCGAAGCGCAAGACTGGATACGATCTCGATCCGCATGTCATTCGAGCGGCACGCCTCGTGCATCCGAAAACAAAGTTTCATGTCGGGACATTCACACAGGTGCGTGGCCGGAAAATCGCGATTGCAATCGCCTGCAATTTCATGCATGACATTCCCTCGGAGCAGGTGCAGGAATATCTGACGGACTTCCTGACCGATAATGACGTTGCGCTCTTCGTGGTTGACCGTGTTCCAGCACCGCCCTATGACTATTCCCATGACTATGATGACATGCTGGCGCCGTTGCAGTATCATCGCATTTATACGTCGAGAGGCTTCGATGCCATGGGGGCACGTCGCCACGTCTGGCTGTATGCGAAGGGGGATTGCCGATGAACATTGCAATCCTGATTCCGGAACTCGGCGGCGGTGGTGCCGAGCATATGGCGAAGGTGCTCGGCGAATATTATGCTGCGCGCGGCGAGCATGTCTTTTACTTTCTCGGTGATTTCGGTGTCCATGCGGTCTACCAGGTGCCGGGAACGGTGGTGAAGACGCACCTGCCATCTCTGACGGCTTACGAAAAATCTCCGAAGTGGTTCTGGTGGCTCATGCTCTGGCGTCATGCTCGCGTCATCCAGAAGTTGAAGAAGCAGTACCACATTGACTGCTCCGTCAGCTATATGGAGGAGTTCAACTATCTCAACGCCTTGTCGCGCTGCGGGGACCGTATCATCTTGCGCGTCTGCACGATGCTCTCCATCCGCCCCGAACTGCGCGGTCGCTTCTACGACCATGAGCGCTTGGGCCGAATCTATGCCAAGGCGGATGCCGTGGCCGTCCTCGGCCATGACGGTGCCGCAGAGATGCGCGACGTCTACGGCGTGCCGGAAGAAAAAATCGTCATTCTCCATCATCCGAATGATATGAAAGAAAGTGCGGAAGTACCTGCGGACGGCTGGACCTATGGCCCGCATGCCATCGTGTGTGTCGGCCGCCTGCATCCTGTCAAGCAGCAGGACCGTTTGATTCGTGCCTTCCGCAAGGTCGTGGAGGAGCTCCCGGATGCGCAGTTGTTGTTCCTGGGGGATGGGGAGCTCGATATTTACCTTCAGGGACTCTGCCGGCTGTACCATCTGGAAGATTATGTGCATTTCCTGGGATATGCCCAAAATGTTCGTTTCTATATGTCGCGGGCGCGCATCTTCACCATGACGTCGTTCTGCGAGGGATTCCCCTTGGTGATGGCGGAAGCCATCTCTTGCGGGACGCCTGTCGTCGCTACGGAGTCGCAGGGCGGCATCCACGAGATTCTCGGATACTATGAAGAGCCGAAGCCTGTGCCCGCATGGGGAGAAGCGCTTCGAAAGAAAGGCATCCAGACGCTTCCTTACGGCATCATGGCACCAAGGCTGACGCCCGTCCATCATCGCGTGGCGGATTCGCTCGATGCAGAAGAAAACGTCCTGGCAGAAGCGCTGCTCTTCCTCCTGGTGAACGACGAGGCGCATCATTGGTACTCCCTGCGTGCGCGGGAACGGAGTGCAGACTTTCAGCCCGAACGCGTGATGAAGATCTGGGATGGTCTGGTGTATGGAAAGCGGCGGAAGTGAGGAAGACAGATGAAATATATCGTAATTGCAGTGATTTCGATGATATGCGGAGGAGGTATTCTCATGGCGACAGCTGGAACATCCCTGTTGGAGCAATTGGAGAAAGAGCGGCAGCGGGCCAATCGGAACGGGCTGATGTTCCGTGCCATGACGCGGTGGGTCAGGCTCCGGCAGAAAGGCGTCAACCTTGGAGAGGAACTCGCAAGGCGCGGGTATCATCACATCGCCATCTACGGCATGAGCAGCGTCGGAGAATGCCTGCTCGAAGAACTCCGGGATACGGAGGTTTCCGTGGACTACGGCATCGACCGGAATGCGAAGAACCTCTACGCCTATATCGATCTTTGTACGCCGGATGACGAACTGAAACCTGTGGATGCCGTCGTCGTCACGGTGCTGGGCTATTTCGACGAAGTAGAAGACCTGTTATCGAAGCGCATGGATTGCCCGATTCTCGCGCTGGATGACCTGATGTATCAATAAAAGGAAGAAGTGGAAGCGATGAAGCTCTTGGAAGCGCTGTTGCGAAGAGAAGCGAAACTGTCGCTTGTCGGTCTCGGCTATGTCGGGATGCCGATTGCCGTGGCATTTGCAAAGCATCTGGACGTCATCGGATATGATGCGAACCCCGAAAAAATCCAAAAATATCGCGAAGGGAAAGACCCTACGGGCGAAGTCGGAGAAGAAGCCATCCGCCTGACGCAGGTCGATTTCACGTCCGACCCTGCGCGGCTGGAAGAAGCGCGGTTCCATATCGTCGCTGTGCCGACGCCTGTCCGGAAAGACCATGTGCCAGACCTGCGGCCGCTCGAAGGTGCGAGTTGCGATCTCGGCCGCCATCTCAAGCGTGGCTCCATTGTCGTCTATGAATCTACCGTTTATCCCGGCGTGACGGAAGACGTCTGCGTGCCCATCCTCGAGCGAGAATCCGGCCTGCGCTGCGGCATCGACTTCAAAGTCGGATATTCGCCCGAACGAATTAATCCGGGCGACAAAGTGCACCGCCTGGCAAGCATTGTCAAGATTGTATCCGGCATGGACCAAGAGACCCTCGATACCGTGGCAGCTGTCTATGGCCTCGTCGTGGAAGCGGGCATCTATCGCGCCTCGTCCATCAAAGTCGCGGAAGCTGCGAAAGTCATCGAGAACAGCCAACGGGACATCAACATCGCATTCATGAACGAGCTTTCCATCATCTTCCATCGCATGGGCATCGATACGCTGGAAGTTCTGCAGGCAGCCGGGACGAAGTGGAACTTCCTGCCCTTCCGCCCCGGTCTTGTCGGCGGCCACTGCATCGGCGTCGATCCGTACTATCTCACGTACAAGGCAGAATCCCTCGGCTACCACTCGCAGATCATCCTGTCCGGCCGCCGGATCAATGACGACATGGGGAAGTATGTGGCGGAAAGCCTCGTAAAAAGTCTCATCCGTCATGACATTCCCGTCAAAGGCGCGCGCGTGACCATCTTCGGCTTCACATTCAAAGAGAACTGCCCGGACACGCGCAACACGAAAGTCATCGACATCGTCCGGGAACTCTGGGAATACGGTATCCGGCCACAGATTGTGGACCCTGTGGCAGATGCCGGGGAGGCAGAGCAGCTGTATGGCATCCATTTCGCGCACATGGAAGACATTAAGGCGCAGGAAGCCGTCATCGTGGCGGTCGGCCATCAGGCGTTCCGCGAGATGGGGCTCGTCGGATTTGCACCGTTCTATGCAAGCGGAGAGACGGAGAAGCGGATTCTCTTCGATGTCAAGGGAATCTTTCCAGCGAAGGATGAAGGATTTGATTTGTGGAGGCTATGACAGAAATGCGACTTTGTATATGGGGAGCTGGATGGAGAACATATAAATTTTTGCAAGAAGTCCAATCGGATGAACTCGGGATTTACGATGATGAAATCGTTGGTGTCGTTGATCGCGACCAAGAGAAATGGGGGAAGAGCATCGTAGGTCATCGGATTTCTTCACCAGATGATGTGGATGCGTTGCCATATGAAAAAATTTTAATCTGTTCGCTTCCACAGGAAAAATCTATCCGTGCAGATATTGAGAAAAAATATCGGATAAAACTTAAAGATGTTATAAATTTCAAGGAGTACCAAAGTCAAAAGGTTATATCATACCAGTTTGCAGAGAATCAGAAACGACATACAAAACAAAAGTATCAGGGAGAGTGGCAACCGTTTGACGTGAATCACATGGTGGTATATACGGCGATTATTGGGGCATATGATACGCTGAAAGATCCAACGGTGATTGACGATGGTGTCCGATATGTTTGCTTCACAGATCAGCCAGATGTGAAATCGAAGGTCTGGGAAATTCATCAGATAGATTACGATGATTCAATTTCGCCTGCCTTGCTTACGAGGAAATTCAAGCTGCTGCCACATTGCTTTTTCCCGAAAACCAAGACAAGTGTTTGGGCAGATGCTTCTCTTCAGATTCGCGGTTCCATTAAATCCTTGTTGTCAAATTATCAAAGCACATCAAATCTTTTGTTTTTCCCGCATCAGGAACGTTTCTGCATTTATGATGAAGCAGCGATATGTGTCCTTGGATTTGTGAAAAAAATGAAAGAGTCCATCTATCCACAGATGATGAAGTATTTGTCAGAGGGATTCCCGTATAACTATGGGCTGCTATGTGGAGGCTTTATGGCACGGAACCATAATGATGCCGCGGTAAAAAAAGCGATGGAAGATTGGTACATGGAAGTGGAGCGGTTTTCTCCGCGTGATCAGCTCAGCCTTCCGTATGTGCTTTGGAAGCATCACCTCGATTACGATTTGATTCCGTATGATATCTATGACAACCCATGGATGAAGATTACGAAGCATATTTTTTGTTCATGATTCTGATGAAAAGGAAATCATGCGGATAGAAGAAGGATTTGATTTGTGGAGGCTTTGAGCAATATGCGTGCAGATGAGATTCGATTTTCGGAAGCAGATATTTTTGTTGTGACGGGCGGTGCTGGGTTCATCGGCTCCAATCTCTGCGAGTCCATCCTTGCAAAAGGCGGGACGGTCCGATGCCTTGACAATCTTTCGACGGGGCATATCGAGAACATCGAGCCGTTCCAGGAGCATCCGAGATTTACGTTTTATCAAGAAGACATCCGGGACCTCGATGCCTGCAAGCGGGTGACGCAGGGAGCCCGCTATGTCTTGCACGAGGCGGCATGGGGAAGCGTGCCGCGCAGTATCGAGATGCCGCTCCTTTACGAAGAAATCAACATTCGCGGCACGCTGAACATGATGGAGGCTGCGCGGGAGAACGGCATCGAGCGATTCGTCTATGCATCGAGCTCGTCAGTTTATGGAGATGCGACAATACTTCCAAAACGGGAAGGCGAAGAAGGAAACGTCCTGTCCCCGTACGCGCTCACGAAGCTGGCAGATGAACACTATGGCAGGCTGTACCATGACCTGTACGGCCTGCCGACCTATGGCCTCCGATACTTCAATGTCTTTGGAAAGCGGCAAGACCCGGAGGGAGCCTATGCGGCTGTTATCCCGCGCTTCATCCGCCAGCTGCTTCATGGAGAGCGTCCGACCATCCATGGCGATGGCCGCCAGTCACGGGACTTCACTTATGTCGCGAACGTCGTGGAAGGGAATCTCCGTGCCTGCCTTGCTCCGAAAGAAGCGGCGGGAACGGCATACAACATCGGAGCTGGCGGACGGGAGTATCTGATTGACGTCTATCGGGACATCTGCCAAGCGCTCGGCATGCAGGTCGAGCCCCGGTTTGATGAACCGCGCGCTGGAGACATTCATGATTCCAACGCAGACATCGCAAAGGCGCGGAAGCAGCTCGGCTATGATCCGCAATACGATTTTGCAAAAGGCATCCAACTGGCCATCGGCTGGTATCGCGAACATCTGGGAGCAGCAGAGAGGAGTGCAGACTGATGTGCAAGGTTTCCGTCCTTGTCCCCGTCTATAACGTGAAGACGTATCTGCGGGAATGCCTCGACAGCCTCGCAGCGCAGACGCTTGACAGCATCGAGTTCGTCTGCATCGATGACGGATCGACGGATGGCTGCGGTGAAATTCTAGATGCATATGCAGCAAAGGATGCGCGATTCCGCGTGATTCACAAGGAAAATTCGGGCTATGGAGCCTCCATGAACGTCGGACTGCGTGTAGCGCGCGGAAAGTATATCGGCATCGTAGAGTCTGATGACTTTGCGGATGTGGAGATGTTTGAAAAACTTTTCGAGGCAGTAGAAAAATATCAAGCAGAAGTTGTGAGCTCAAACTTTTGGGCGATGAAACGGGGAATCTCGACGTTCTCCGAAAATTGGAGCGGTTATGCATATGAAAAGGTGTTTTCTCCGGTGCAGGAGAATCCAGAGATGTTCCTGGCCGGAGTGAATATTTGGACGGGGCTTTATCAGAAAGCCTTTCTTCAAGCGCATGACATTTGGTTTCATGAGACGCCAGGGGCTTCTTATCAGGATCTCTCGTTTGCCTTTATGACGATGGCGTGTGCTGAACGATACGTTTTGTTGAGAGATGCGTATCTGCATTATCGGATGGACAATGCCGCATCTTCGATGCATTCGAAGACGAAGGCTTACTGCGTGATGGATGAATATGATGCGATGGAGCGGTATCTTCAGACACATCAGGGAACTGCAGAACAGCATCGGTGGGCTGCAAGGATGTTTGTGCATCACTGCTGGTTCAATGACAAGCGGAATGATTTGGAGACGATGTTTCCATTCTGGACGAAAGCCGTCCAGCGCCTGATGGCAGCTCATAAAGAAGGCTGGTTCGAGCATGAGATGACGAAACAGCCAGAAGCATGGATATTCCGTCATCTTGCGGATATTCAGAAGGAAAAGCTTCTTTGTATGGGATTCTTGACATATCTTCAGACATTTTCGCATGTGTATCTTTATGGGGCAGGGCAGGTTGCGCAGAATCTCTTTGATATCCTTGACAGCTATCAGATTCGTGTCGCAGGCTTTTTGGTAAGTTGTCCAGAAGAGAACCCGGCTTCACTTGCGGACCTTCCCGTTGCTTCATGGCAGGAAGCACATGCCGACCGCGAGCACGACCTCGTCGTCATCGCTGTGACACCTCGAAAGCCTGAGGTGCAGCAGGAAATCTTCTTCCAGCTCGAGCAGGCGGGGTATCGGAACGTGATCGTGCTGACGAAGGAGTTGCAGGAAGCGTTGGCGTGAGTGGAGAATAAAAAAAGAGGGAGCTCCTTTGAATACGGGAACTCCCTCTTTGTTATGTCTGTGCTTTTCAGTGTGCCCCGCATGTCCCTGTGGACACTTCGCAGTCCTCGTCTTTGTTCGTGAGGCCAAGGTCTTTGAGCATCTGCATGTCCTCTTTGATGGTTGTGCCAGACGTCGTGAGCATGTTGCCTGTGATGGAGGCCGACGCGCCTGTTTGGAACGCCGTCGCGCCATTTTGCGGCAGCAGCTTGCGGCCGGCCGCGAGGCGGATATTGGCCGTTGGGTTGATGAAGCGGAAGAACGCAATCGTGCGCAGGATGTCATCGGCTGGGAGCTGCGGACGGCCCTCCAT
>Ga0256404_1010506_pt1 | contig 12764 bp, 10 predicted proteins | sample RumenRJG_01DNA_FD_185990 | JGI IMG/M metagenome (GOLD analysis project Ga0256404, IMG submission 185990) | Bovine rumen microbial communities from Lethbridge, Alberta, Canada - RJG_01 | ecosystem: Host-associated > Mammals > Digestive system > Stomach > Rumen | place: Canada: Alberta | collected...
CGGCTTGCATATCGTCACCAAGATAGAGCATATAGTAATGCGGCGCCGGCAGCGCGATGGGCTTTGTCCCGTAGAGCTTCTTGCTGTCCACGAGCGCCGCGAGCAACTGGAACGCGCTGTAAAGGAACATGCGGTAGGGCATGTTCGGATTGAGGCTGCTCTGCTGTTCGGCGAGGACGATGGCCTGGTTTTTCCAGAGGAACGAAAGGTCGTTTTTCCGTGCGCTGAGGAAGACGTCGTCGAGCGTCGTGATGGTGATGTCGTCCGGCAGGATCACTTCGTCCGGCCGGATCGCCTGGTACAGCTGTGCGATTTCGCTCTTGTGGTTAAAATAGGTTCGGAATACGGTGTCTTTGTACTGCCGGTTCGCCATCCTGTTCGCCTCTTTTTGAGTTTATTTTACTAGGATTTTGGTAGCTTGGCAAGTGACGATCGCGGGCGTGCGCTATATGGATGATGAGGAAATGTAAAAGAAGGTGAAAACACAGCTGTCGTATCAAAAAGACTGCACATCATTTCTGGTGTGCAGCCTTTTATGTGTCAATTTTTATTTTGCGTTGTCGTTACGCGTTTTCCTTCAGCGGTTTCTTGAGCACGGAGAGGATCGCGCAGCCGACGATGGCGCCGATGACGATGGCGAGGAGGTACATGGCGGGATTGCCGATCGTCGGGACGACGAAGATGCCGCCGTGCGGAGCGCGGAGCGTGCAGTCGAACGCCATGGAGAGCGCGCCGGCCGTTGCGGAGCCGACGATGAGGGACGGGATGACGCGGACGGGGTCCGCCGCGGCGAACGGGATGGCGCCTTCGGTGATGAAGGAGAGGCCCATGACGTAGTTCGTGATGCCGGCTTTCTGCTCGCTTTCTGTGTAGCGGTTCTTGAAGAACGTCGTGGAGAGGGCGATGGCGAGCGGCGGGACCATGCCGCCGGCCATGACAGCGGCCATGACGTGGAATTCGCCAGACGCGAGGAGGCCCGTGCCCGTGACGTAGGCCGCTTTGTTGATCGGGCCGCCCATGTCGACCGCCATCATGCCGCCGACGATGATGCCCATGAAGATGCGCGCGGAGGGATCCATGTTCTTCAGGGTGTCAACCATCCAGCCGTTCAATGCGGAGACCGGCGGCGCGATGATGAACATCATGATGGCACCCATGATGAGGATGCCGAAGAATGGATAGATGAGCATCGGCTTGATGCCTTCGAGCGACTCGGGGAGGCACTTCGAGGCGACTTTGAGCTTGTTCACGACCCAGCCGCCGACGAAGCCCGCAAGCAAAGCGCCGAGGAAACCGGAGCCCGTGGAGCCTGCGAGCGCGCCGCCGACGAAGCCGACGGCGAGGCCCGGACGGTCCGCGATGGACATGGAGATGAAGCCCGCGAGGACCGGCAGCATGAAGCCGAAGGCCGCACCGCCGATGTCTTTGAAGAATTTCGCGGTCGGCGTGTTCGAGCCGAAGTTCTTCGGGTCGATGGAGTAGTCATCGAGCAGGAAGGCGAGGGCGATGAGGATACCGCCGCCGACGACGAACGGCAGCATGTGGCTGACGCCGTTCATGAGGTGCTTGTAAACTTGCCGGCCGATGCTCTCGCCCGCGACATCTGCCGCGCCCTCGGACGCATCCGAGCCCGAAGCGTGATAGACGGGCGCGCTGCCGGAGAGGGCCTGGTCGATGAGCTGGTCGGCCTTGTTGATGCCGTCCGCGACTTTCGTGATGACGACGTGCTTGCCGTTGAAACGGCTCATGGCGACGTTCTTGTCCGCCGCGATGATGATGCCGTCGGCTTTCGCGATTTCGTCCGACGTCAGGACGTTCTTCGCGCCGCCGGAGCCGTTCGTTTCAACTTTGATGGAAATGCCGCGCTTCTTCGCGTGCTGCTCGAGGCTCTCGGCCGCCATGAACGTGTGGGCGATGCCCGTCGGGCAGGCCGTGACGGCGAGGATCTGGATATGGTCGGCCGTGGAAGCAACCGTTGCGGCCGATTTGCCGACGAATTTGCCGTCTTCCTTATCGTTAATAATGGAAAGGAACTCGTCTTTCGACTTTGCCGCGATGAGCGCTTCCTTGAAGTCGTCGTCCATGATCATGGTCGCGAGCTTCTGCAGGATCGTCAGATGCTCGTCGTTCGCGCCGTCCGGCGCGGCAATCATGAAGAAGAGGCGCGACGGTTTGCCGTCCATGGATTCATAGTCCATGCCCATCGGCACCGTCATGGCCGCGAGGCCGGCCGCCTGGACACCCGCCGATTTTGCATGCGGCGTGGCGAGGCCGTCGCCGAGGCCCGTCGTGCCCTCGGCTTCACGCGCGAGGACGTCTTTTTTGTACTGTGCCTTGTCTTTGAGGTTGCCGCCTTTTTCCATGAGGTCCGCGAGCTGGTCGATGGCCGCCTGCTTGTTGGCTGGCGAGGCCCCGAGCTGGATGCTCTCGGGCTTGAGGAGATCGGTGATTCTCATTGGTTTTTGCACTCCCTTTTTCCCTTTTTCTGATGTGTGAATGATTCCTGTAATTTATTTATGTTATGAAAATAACATACGGTATAGTAGATATTGGAATGTAGCAATGCGGTATTTGTTTGTTCTGTTGCCGAGCGTAACAACTTGAGCAGCCTCTCCCCTTGGGAGAGGGGGACCGCGTCAGCGGTGGAGAGGGTACTTTGGTGCGATTTGCAACAAATATAATATTGTAACATAGCAGTACGATTTCTGAGGACGTGCTGCTATGCTCATACGATTTATTTGTCCTGCTATCGCACCCTTGTACCCTTTCCACCGCTTCGCGGTCCCCCTTCTACCTAAAGGATAAAGCGACCACTAAGCGCTAAAGCGCTAAGTGTCTGCTTTCCCTGAGGGGAAGGCTGCTGGGGTTGTTGCTCTCGCAATAGATACAAACAAATCGCTCATTGCTGCGTTTCCCAAGTTCGTGTTATCGAATCGTCTTCAGCAGCGCTTCGACTTCCGGCCGCGTGGCGAGGTTTTCGCTGAAGGCGCTGGCCGAGCCGGTCGCGACGCCGAGGTAGAAGGCTTCTTCGAGGTTGTCCGCGTGCTCGATGCAGCCGGTCAGGAAGCCCGCGACCATGCTGTCGCCGGCGCCGACGGAGTTCACGAGCTTGCCTTTCGGCGCGGGGCTCTTGTAGTGGCGGCCGTCCGCCGTGAGGAGGATGGCGCCGTCGCCTGCCATGGAGATGAGGACGTTCTCGGCGCCCTTTTCCTGGAGCTTTTTCGCGTACGTGACGATCTCTTCATCCGTGGAGAGCTTCACGCCGAACATGTCGCCGAGCTCGTGATTGTTCGGCTTGATGAGGAATGGATGGTATTTGAGGACGTTCAGCAGCAGCTTTTTCTCCGCGTCGACGACGATGCGGATGCCTTTGCCATCGAGGCGCGCCATGATGCGCTCATAGATGTCATCCGGCAGCGTCTTCGGGATCGAGCCGGCGAGGACGAGCGTGTCGCCTTTTCCCAGCTTGTCGAGCTTCGCGAAGAGTTCCTGTTGCGCGGCCCCCTCGATGTCGGGACCCTGGCCATTGATCTCGGTCTCGTTGTCGGCTTTCGCTTTCACATTGATGCGCGAGAAGCCTTCTTTCAAACGGACGAAGTCGTGCCTTACCGGGAAGTCGTCGAGCTGGCGCTCAATCTCATCGCCCGTGAAGCCGGCGACGAAGCCGAGCGCCGTGCTCTCGTGGCCGAGGTTGTGCAGGACGATCGAGACGTTGATGCCTTTGCCGCCCGCGAGGACGTGCTCGTAGCTGACGCGGTTGATCGCGCCGGCCTCGAAGTGATCCATGCGCACGATGTAGTCGAGCGACGGGTTGAACGTGACGGTGTAAATCATGTTATTCCCCCTCCAAGATGGTCGTGTAATCGCGGTATTTCTTGTCCTCGAGGTGATCCGTGAGGATCGTCGCGTCAGGCAGCGCCGCGAAGGTGATCGGGTAAATCTTGTTGAATTTTGACGCGTCGGCGAGCACATAGGCATGCGTGCAGCGGTGGAGCGCCGATTTTTTCACGAGGCCTTCGGGCGCGTCCGGCGTCGAAAAGCCGGATTCGATGCTGATGCCGTTCGCGCCGAAGAAGCCGCGCGTGAAGTTGTAGACGGAGAGCATCGAGAGCGCTTCCGTGCCGATGACGGCCTCGGTCGTGTCTTTCATGCGGCCGCCGAGGATGAAGGTCTTGAAGCCGCGCTCCGCGAGCTTCAGCGCGTGCGGCATGCCGTTCGTGACGAAGACGGCGGACGGCTCCGTGATGAAGTCGATCATGTGCAGCGTCGTCGTGCCGGCGTCGAGGTAGACGAAGTCGCCGCGCCGGATGAGCGACGCCGCGTGGCGGGCGATGGCGATCTTGCCCTCCTTGTGCTTCTCGCGCTTCGTGCGCATGTCTTCTTCGTTCGACGAATAGTTGTTGTCGATGCTCGTCGCGCCGCCGTAGACCTTGTAGAGGCGCCCGCTCTTGTGCAGCGCCGAGAGGTCGCGGCGCACGGTCGATTCCGACGCGTCGAGCGCGCGTGTGAGCTCCTGCACCGTCACGGCTTTCTTCTCCGCCAGGATGCGCAGGATCGCGGCGTACCGCTCTTCTGTCAGCATGAAGAATGACTCCCTTCATCGTGAATTTCTGTCAGATTCGTTCATTCGAACTCGTGCAGATGTGGTCACGGTTTCTCTTTTGGTTCGTAGTATACCACCAAACTCGGTCATAGTCAATCATTTACCGAGAAAAAGGATTGGAAAAAAGCAGAAACAAAGGAGCTGCTGCAGTTACTAGACCAATTCCACATGAATCTGTTGTCGAGCGTAACGAATACAGCAGCCTTTCCCTTTGGGAAAGGGGGACCGCGTCAGCGGTGGAAAGGGTACTAGGGTGCGATAGCCAAACAAAAAATAAGCAACCTTCAAAGCATCGAGTCGTTTGAGTTAAAACGTAATGCTTTGAAGGCTGCTTTGTATTTGGTACAAATCGCACCCTTGTACCCTCTCAGTCGCGCTACGCGCGCCAGCTCTCCCAGAGGGAGAGCCTGCTGTGAACGTTACGGTCGGCATTCTTATGAAACCGTTCCAGTAAATGCAACAGTCCCGTAGTTTGGAGAGCCGCCTGTGCTTCCTTTGATTGAATTCTATCATTTCCTATGCTAGAATGAAACCAATGCAACCATCGAACTCGAAGGAGGACATTACACCATGATCATCGTCACGGGCGCTGCCGGATTCATCGGCAGCAACATCGTCAAGGAACTGAACCGTCGCGGGCGCACGGATATCCTTGTCGTCGACGACCTCGGCGGCGACCGCACGGCCGAGGAAGCGAACCTTGCGAACTACAAGAACCTGCGCGGCCTGAAGTTCATCGACTACCAGCAGAAGGACGACTTTTTGAAATCCATCGAGGACGACGACTTCGACGGCACGGACATCGACGCCGTGTTCCACGAAGGCGCGTGCTCTGACACGATGGAGTACGATGTGAACTACATCATGCGCGTGAATTACGAGTACTCGAAGGCGCTCCTGCATTTCTGCATGCAGCACCGCATCCCGTTCTTCTACGCGTCATCCGCTTCGACGTACGGCAGCGGCAAAAACGGCTTCACGGAGGGCGACGCTTGTGAGGACGCGCTGAATCCGTACGCGTTCACAAAGCTCGCATTCGACCGCTACGTGCGCCAGGTGCTCCCCGAGGCGCACAGCCAGATCGTCGGCCTGCGCTATTTCAACGTCTTCGGCCCGCAGGAGCATCACAAGGGCAACATGGCCTCGATTTTTTATCAGCTCTACCATCAGATCAAAGAGACGGGCAAAGCGCGCCTCTTCAAAGGCGAGGGCGGCTATGGCGACGGCGAGCAGCGCCGCGACTTCGTCTACGTCAAAGATGTCGTGAATGTGAACCTCTGGTTCTTCGAGCATAATGGCCCCTCCGGCATCTACAACTGCGGCACCGGCGTCGCGCACACGTACAACGAAGCGGCGACGGCCGTCATCAAAGCCATGGGCACGGGCGAAATCGCCTATCGCGACTTCCCGAAAGCGCTCATCGGCAAATACCAGAACTACACGCAAGCTGACCGCACGCACCTCGAAGAAGCCGGCTACGACCTCGGCTTCCACAACCTCGACGACGCCGTGAAGGAGTACGTCGACTTCCTCGACAATGGCGGGTACTTCGAGTACGGAAAATAAGCCATGCAACCTGCGCCTCCCCCTCTGGGGGAGGTGGCCCCGAAGGGGTCGGAGAGGGTAACGCAGTGACTATATTCTCATTCCTTTCGATAGAAATACAGAATTTGTTCATACGCTACCCTCCGCAGCAAGCTGCATAAGCGACCGCATCGGCGCTAAAGCGCCGTGCGTCTGCTTATCCGCCTCGCATCCGCTCGGCACCTCCCCCAGAGGGGGGGAGGCGTTGGGGACGTTGCGCTTTGTTCTTCACATTTTGAAAGGAACTCTATTGCAACCAGCAGTTTTCTTCGACCGCGACGGCACGCTGAACGTTGACGTTCATTACCTCCACGACCCGAAGGACTTCGCGTGGATGCCGGACGCACGCGAGGCCATCAAGTACGTCAATGACGCGGGGGCTCTCGCCATCGTCATCACGAACCAGAGCGGCGTCGCGCGCGGGTATTTCCCCGAGCGTGACGTCCTGCGCATCTACGACCACATGAATGACGATCTCGCGAAGATCGGCGCGCACCTCGACGGCCTCTACTACTGCCCGCACCACCCGCAGGGCGCCGTGAAAAAATATGCCATCGACTGCGACTGCCGCAAGCCGAAGCCCGGGCTCATCCTCCGCGCCATCGAAGAGCACGACATCGACCCCGCGCGCTCCGTCCTCCTCGGCGACGGCGACCGTGACATCGAGTGCGCCGAGCGCGCGGGCGTGCGAGGCGTTAAATATGAAGGCGGGAGCTTGCTCGCTGCCGTGAAACAAGCGATTGGTTGATCACGCGGGCAAAGTAATCACTTCGGGCAACAGGGTTGTTCCCATAAGAAATCCGTTGGTGACGAAGGAACCTTCGGATTTCGTTGGGGATGACCCTGTTGCCCACGCGCACGCATTTTCTTCGCGTGTTCACGAAATTTCCATTCCCACGGATTACGATAGGATACGAACAAAGGAGCTGATCCCATCCATGCAGGTTTCCGTCCTCGCGAGCGGCAGCAAGGGCAATGCGACGCTCGTCGCGATGAACGGCGCGAAGATCCTCGTCGACGCCGGCATCAGCGCGACGCGCATCAAGAAAGCGCTCGCCGCCGAAAACGTCGACGCCGCCGACCTCGATGCCGTGCTCCTGACACACGAGCACCGCGACCACGTCGCCGGCCTCGCGACGCTCGCGAAGTGGTATCATCTCCCGATCTACAGCCGCAGGAGGACACTCGCGAGTTTGCCGCTTGCCATCCAACAAGCGATTGCAGACGCAGGAAATGTCAGCCTCACGGATTTGCTCGGTTCGATGAACCAGGAAGACGAGCGCGTCGCCGAGCCGCGTGCTCGATATGACGCGATAGCACCATCTTCGCAACTTGACACAACGTTCGAACCCTCGCTCTTCGACACCCTGCCGAGTACATCGCTTTTCGATGCAACGCCGAAACGAACGTCTTGCAAGGCATCGACACGCGCATCGGAACATCTTCTGCACGCTGTTGACGACTCGTTCCGCCTGTTCGGCCTCCGCATCACGCCGTTCTCCGTGCCGCACGACGCGGCCGACCCGGTCGGTTGGCGGATCGAAGGTGACGAGACGGTCACCGTCTGTACGGACCTCGGCTTCGTCACGCAGAGCGTCGCCGCTTCCATTGATGCTACGGACGTGCTCGTCCTCGAGGCGAACCACGACCCCGAAACGCTGAAAAACGGCAGTTACGCCTGGCCGCTGAAGCGCCGCATCCTCGGCAGTCGCGGCCACCTCGCGAACGCCGACGCCGCCTGGGCCATCGCGCACATGCAGCAAAAGCCCAAAGACGTCTTCCTCGCCCATCTCTCGCAGGAAAACAACCGCCCGGAGCTCGCAAAAGCGACCGTGCAGAACATCTTGGCGGGGCAGGGAATCGAGATTCCCATTCATGTGACGAGCCAGACGGAAGCTGTGCGGCTGATGTGATTTGTAACAATGAGCACATGCCTGAAAGCCTTTCAAACTACGCCTCCCCCTCTGGGGGAGGTGGCCCCGAAGGGGTCGGAGAGGGTAGCGACGTAACGCTATTCTCATTCCTATCGATAGGAATACAGAACTCTTTATGCGCTACCCTCCGCAGCAAGCTGCATAAGCGACCGCATCGGCGCTAAAGCGCCGTGCGTCTGCTTATCCGCCTCGCATTCGCTCGGCACCTCCCCCAAGGGGGGAGGCATTCTTTCCATGCACGCGCTTCTCTCCTTGAAAGGATCTGATTCCATGGTTTCCCTTTTCCAAAAGAAAAAATACCGCACCCTCTCGGCGGCGATCGCGTTTTCCTTTGCCGCGCTGACGTTCACGGGGTGCTCGGCCGAGGTCGGGGACAACAGCGCCTCGTCCGGCTCCGCGTCCTCGGGCGCGCCGACGTCTGGCGTCATGGCCGTGACGAACGCGCCGTCCGTCGACACGAGTGACATCTCTGATGCGCGCAACACGCCCGTCGTCCGCGCCGCGAAGGCCATCGGCCCGACGGTCGTCGGCATCACGAACAAGGCCGTCGCGCGCGACTGGTTCAACAACCCCGTCGAGACGGAGGGCGTCGGCTCCGGCGTCATCTTCCGCGCCGACGGCTACATCGTCACGAACAACCATGTCATCGAGGGCGCGAAAGAGCTCATCGTCTCGCTCGCGGACGGCCGCACGCTGAAGGGCAAGCTCATCGGCGCCGACGCCGTCACGGACCTCGCCGTCGTGAAGGTCGACGCGAAAGACCTCCCCGTCGCGGCGTTTGGCGACAGCGACCAGATCGTCGTCGGCGAGCCCGCCATCGCCATCGGCAATCCGATGGGCCTCGAGTTCCAGGGGAGCGTCACCTCTGGCGTCATCAGCGCGCTGAACCGCACGCTCGACATCTCCGACCGCCGCGTGAAGCTCCTGCAGACGGACGCGGCCATCAGCCCGGGCAACTCGGGCGGCGCGCTCGTGAACGCGGACGGCCAGGTCATCGGCATCAACAGCGCGAAGGTCGCGGCGTCCGGCGTCGAGGGCATGGGCTTCTCCATCCCGATCAACACCGTGCGCACCGTCGTCGCCGAGCTCATGGACAAAGGCTACGTCGCGCGCCCGTACCTCGGCGTCAGCGTCTTTGATCCCGAGAGCGCCGCGCGCTACGGCTACTCGCTGAACATCGACAAGGGCGTGTTCGTATTTAAAGTGACGCTCGACGGCCCAGCCGGCAAGGCGGGCATCCAGCGCGGCGACATCATCCTGAAGATCGACGGCGAAGAGGTCAACACCGTCTCCGAGCTCCGTACGAAAGTCGGCGACCACAGCATCGGTGACACCGTCAGCGTCACGATCGACCGCAACGGCCACGAGCGCACGCTCGATGTCACGCTCGAAGAAGTGCCGCAGGACAATTGACGCGCCCAGGAATTTCTGCTAGAATGAAAGCATAAAAAAAGAGCGAACCGCAACAGCAGGTTCGCCAGCGATAACACATTCTAAGGTTTAGCTAGAAAGGCCATCGACTTTAGCGGGGCGGTGGTCTTTTTTGCTGTCATAGTTCTTGCTTCCTCGGATGCCGAACCAGAAAGAGCATTTCGGCGTGACAACGTCGATTCCGAGCTCGATGGCATCAGGCGGGCTGGCACGATCAGTGATTTCGTCTCATCTGTTGCGGAGCGTAACAAATACAGCAGCCTTCCCCTCAGGGGAAGGGGGACCGCGTTAGCGGTGGAAAGGGTACTAGGGTGCGATAGCAAAGCAAAAATAAAGTGCTCCCATAGCATTAAGTCGTTTGAGTTGAAACGCGATGCTATGGGAGCGCGTTTTGTTTTGGGACAAATCGCACCATTGTACCCTCTCAGTCGCGCTACGCGCGCCAGCTCTCCCAGAGGGAGAGCCTGCTGAACAAGCAACGGTCGCAATCTTAAGAAACCGTTTCGGTAAGTGCAACAAATCCTTGTATTTGATCGTTGTGTTTTACTCTTCCGCGAGCACCGGCTCCCCGTCCCCGTCATCATGATGTCCGAAGAACCCAGGCACGAGCGTGAGGGCGCTGACGGCGAGGCCGATGAAGAGCGGGCTGACGCTCGTGTGCATCGCCGCTGCGATGACGGCCGTCGTGGTCGAGAGGATCATCGACGCGAGCGCGACGCGGGCGCTGACGGCGTGCGGACGGAAGACCGCGACCGTGAGCGGCAGGAAGATGCCGCCGCCGCGGAGCGCCATGGAGAGGTAGTTCCAGAACAGCACTTGCGAGCCCTCGTTCGCGAGCGCGAACGCGCAGGCCGCGAGGATGACGCCGAGTACGACCGTGCGGCTGAGGCGGAGCTCCGCGGCGGCGTCCGCCGTGTGGAAAAGTTTCGCGAAGATGCCGCGCGTCAGCATCGTGCCGATGCCGAGCGACAGGCCCGCGATCGAGCCGACGAGCGAGAGCAGGATGCCGCCCATGGCGATGGAGCCGAGCACGGCCGGCGCCTCCGTCAAGAGATACGTCGGCAGCGCGAGGAGTGGCGCGACCTCCGGGTGCGCCGCGTGCATGTACATGCCGATGAGCGCGCACGGCAGGCCGACGGGAATCGTGATGAGCGCCGCCGTGAACGCGCCGATCGACGCCGTGCGCGGATTCGACGCGGAGAAGACGGCCTGGATGTAGCTCTGCGTGCAGAGGACGCCGACGAGCAGCGAGAAGACGCTGACGAGCGCATTCTGCACGCCATTGCCGATCAGAGAGAACCACGGGAACGCCGGGAGCAGCGCGGAAACCGCTGCGTCGCCGGAGATCGAGCGCCAGGCGAGGATGCCGGCGATGAAGAGGCTCCCCCAGAGGATCGCGGCCTTGATCATGCCGCCGACGCCGGCGCTTTTCAGCCCGCCGAAGAAGCCGTAGCACGCGACGAGCGCCGTGAGCGCGAGCGCCGCCAGATAGGACGGGAGCCCTGTCAGCGCCGCGAGGATCGCGATGCCCGGCAGGCAGCTCGCGACCGCCGAGAAGAAGATGCCGAGCGACGAGACGACCGTCGTGAAATGACCAGCGCCTTTTCCATAATTCAGCACGAGGTACTGCGCGATCGTCTCAAGCGCCGTGCCTCTGAGCGGCTTCGCGTAGAAGAGCCCCATGATGACGAGCGCGAGGCCCGTGCCGATCGTGAACCACCAAGCAGAAAGCCCGACCGTGCCCGCGAGCTGCGCCGTGCCGACCGTCGCGCCGCCGCCGATGCACGTGCCGGCGATCGTCCCCGCGACCATCGGCACGCCGGCCGACCGCCCGCCGAGGCTGTAGCCCTCCGCCGAGTGCACGGAACGTGCCGCATAGATCCCGCCGCCAAGCGCCAGAGCGATCGTCACGGCCATCAGCGTCATTTGGAGGATGGAAAGCTGCATGAAACAAGACTTCTTTCTCTTTGCTTTCACTTGATAGAACGTAGTACCTAGAAAATTTTTGTTGAAATTGATTGCATGATAGCACCGCGCGGCGCGAAAAACAAGGGCTTTTCCACAATTTTTTCAGTAGAAAAAATCTCGCACTTGTGACGCCGGAAGCATTCATGCTATACTCATTTTGCTGTCGTTACCTCAATCTCTGGAATCCTGCGACAGGTAGAGGGAGGTGACAAGCATGGGAGATATTTTCGTGTCATTGGTCGTCAGCATCATCGCAAGCCTCATCGCCGAGGCGATCTACGACCACTTTTGCCGTTAACGGCAGCAACTCTGGTGTGTACAGTTGGCGTGACTAACCAATGATGGCACACGAAGAAAGCCCCTGCGGGTGACTAATCCGCAGGGGCTTTCCGGTGACATCGCATGGTACGATATCCTCGTGTCTTTACGCGTTTAGTATAGCATGAAGACGTGCCTTTTTCAATCCATTTCTTACTATTTGTTTTCTAGCGCCGCGTGCATCTTCGTGAGCGCGCGCTTCTTGATGGCCGCGACGGTCTGCTGGCGGATGCCGAGCTCTGCGGCGATCGCGGCTTGCGTGCGCTCGTGAAAATACAGCGCCTCGATGACCTGCCGCTCTCTTTCGTTTAATGCGCGCATCGCGACGGTGAGCATGGACGCACGCTCGAGGCGCGTGAGGTCACGGGCGGCGTGTTCATCTTCGATAAAATCCCAGAACCCCTCCTCGCGCCGGTCGTCGACGGTCGCCTCGCGCTGCCACGTGCGGATGACGCGACGCGCGAGCGTCCGGAGGTCGCCGTAGACGCGCGCTTTCAGGAAGCCGGCGAACGGCACGCCTGTCGACGCATCGTAATCGCGCACAGCGCGCACGAGGCTCACGCAGCCCTCGGCGAGCGCGTCGTCGCGGATCGTCCGGAAATGCGCCTGCCCCGCCGCCCGCCGCACGAGCGGCTCGTATTGCGTGACGAGCCGCATCATCGCCGTACTGTCGCCCGCCTGCGCCGCCGCGATGAGGGCGCGCTCTTCGTCGAGCGTCAGGTCGTTCCTTGGCAGCGTCGTACCATCAGTATCTTTTTGCATTTGCTTTCTCCTTTGTGTCGATTGCCGAACGTCACGCGTACCGCAGCCTTCTCCTCCGGGGACAATGTCATTAAGTTAAGAGACAGCCCTCCTCCTTGGAGGAGGGACAGGGCCGGTAGGCCCAGGGAGGAGCGGCCTGTAGTTTATTACAATCAGCAGGTCGT
>Ga0256404_1010508_pt1 | contig 12762 bp, 10 predicted proteins | sample RumenRJG_01DNA_FD_185990 | JGI IMG/M metagenome (GOLD analysis project Ga0256404, IMG submission 185990) | Bovine rumen microbial communities from Lethbridge, Alberta, Canada - RJG_01 | ecosystem: Host-associated > Mammals > Digestive system > Stomach > Rumen | place: Canada: Alberta | collected...
TTTTATATTTCGTGAGTCCGTAAAACCGTAATACTTTCAGCCTTCAGACCTCAGCCATCAGCCTTCTATATATCAACTGTCCCCATGGCATATGCAATTGTAAAGAGCCAGTCCTTTTACCGTCAGCAGGTATTTCTGCCGAGGGTGACGGGGCGAATCAGGATATAGCATACGGATATAGCCCTCGTTCATAGAAGGATTAAGAGAGTAGTCAAGGAAGTTTTCCCTATCTTTCAAGCCAATCCTTTCCATCATCACTTTGACGGATAGTTGCTCCTCACCCAAAGCCTTTACCAGCCTAATAATATTTTTATTGTCGGTGTAAGTTATACTTGTCGGGGTACTTGTCGGGGTACTTGTCGGGGTACTTGTCGGTTGTTTTGAAGGAACAGCAAGGTTTGGCTGTTCTTTCCATTCTGCAGGCGGGTTAATATGCAGATAACGATTGCGCAAGTCCCACTGCTCTCCAAGCAGTAGATTACGGAAAAAACGTTCCAGAAAAACAGGACTATAGTCGATACCCTTTATGGCATTTTTGTAGTTTGCCCTCACAAGTGCATTACGGAAGTACCAAGAATGTTTAGCGAACAAGTCGTTCTCCACATTAAAGCCTAGTGAACGAAGATACTGAATAGTAAATACGGCCGTAGTGCGTGTGTTTCCTTCACCGAAGGCATGAATCTGCCAAAGTCCAATAGCCGTACTCCAGGCGTATGCAGCTTCACGCTGCGACGGCTCTCCCTGACGAATATACTCGTCAAAGTTTAAGTATAGCTCCTTATCGTTCTTTTCGCTCATATCTCGTCTTACTATATTCTTATAACGTTTTTATCTTGCTCTATTGCCCGATATTCAGCATCTTCTCTCTTCCTTCAAACATCTTAAATGTGATATCAATTTCGCATCTGCGGGCAGCCACTTTACACTATTCAAATCATCCTTAGTGAGCCACCTTGCTGCCTCATGCTCATTCAGATGCAGAGAATCTGTCATCAGTGAACAAAGATAGCAATGCATGGTGAGATGAAATTGAGGGTAGTCGTACTCCACCGTACAAAGGAACTGATCCACGCTGATGTCGGCAGACAGCTCTTCACTAATCTCCCTCACCAGCGCACCCTCCGGAGTCTCCCCTACTTCCATCTTCCCTCCAGGGAACTCCCACCAGTCTTTCCACTCGCCATATCCTCGCTGCGTGGCAAATATCCTGTCACCTTTGCGAATAACCGCTGCTACTACTTCTATCCGTTTCCATGGTGTTAGGCGTGGGATGTATCGAGGCACGTTCTGGCAATACGTGTCATACTCCTTTCCGAAGCGTGCACGCAGCCCCGGCTCCTCCGACAAAGGGAAATAAATCAAGTTGATAACAAGAAATAGGACAGTCCAGATGCCGATTGCATAAGAGCCCAGCAAGCACGCTTCGCCAGTTAAAATCAGGAAGATTCCAGTAATCATAGGATTTCTGACATAGGCATAGGGGCCGGAAGTGATTAGATGTCTTGTGGCGTCCCATGGAGCCAGCGTTCCTTTACCCTTATTCTGGAATAGTCTGATAGTCCATATTGCCAGCGTCAAACCGGCAAGAAGACAGATCGCCCCTACCATCAATCTCCAAAGGCAGCCATCGCCCCACTGCCAACCAGAAAGGTACAATAGGATTGCGGGGATCAAAACACATACAGTGACGGGCAATGCCAAAATCGCCTTAACCACTCTAAAGTTCAAAGACCGGTCTTTCATATTTCTCTTTTCTTTTTAGGTTTTCTCGAACGGAAGGGCACAAAGGGGTCTGACCCTATTGTGCCCTACCATCAGCATCAACATGTCAGTCACCTGTCCCTGTGGCACACATTCTCGTTTTGAAGGCTTCAGTTCACATTCCCATACCGTGATGCAATGCCACCCCATTTCAGCCAGTTTACGCTGTTCCTCCTTATCCCGTTCCTTATTTCTTCTAACCTTCGCCACCCAGAACTCCCTGTTCGTCTTCGGAATCTTGCAGCACCCCGAATTAGAAATCGTAAATTGTAAATCGTCAAATTGTAAATTGATATGGTGCCCATGCCAAAAGCATCCATTGATGAAGATGCAAGTCCTGTATTTCCTCAATACCAAGTCCGGATGCCCAGGCAGGCGTTTATGGTTCAGTCTGTATCTGAATCCACGTTTCCACAGCCCCTTGCGCACAATCAGCTCCGGCTTCGTGTCCTTCGACCGAATCGCTGCCATGTTCTTGTGACGTTGTTCTGTAGTGAGTTTATCCATATTACTTCAATGCCTCTATAAGTTCGTCTATTGAGCAGCAAACCTTATCGAACAACTTGTACATCAGTTCCGGCTCCTGTCTTTCTGGGATATAGGCAATCGTCAGTTTTCCACGTCCTGCGAACCATCCTGCCTCCGTATGGGCACTACGCCCACAAGGCAACACCAACACACAAGTATCGCATGCCTCCATCGCCTCGATGTCGTTCTTGAACTGTCGAACGGCATAGGGATGCTGCAGCATATCGCGATATTGCGCAGGTGACCACTCCATATAGTCTTCGCTCACGCTGCTCCACTTGAACCCAAGATCACCTGATGGCGGATTGCGGAAGTCATAGACATCATGTCCAGCCTCCCTTAATTTGACGACAACATCAGGGTAATATCCGTTGCGCCAACTGCTTGCTACGTATATCTTGCGTTTCATGAGTGCAAATTTAAGAAATAAATTTCGATTATCCAAAATTTCTTTGTATCTTTGCCGCTGGAAACATCAAGAGCAGTCGCTACTTGTTAGCGGACTCGCCAACCGAGCATTGGAAGCCACGGTGGTCAGTACGATGTGGTAGTATTAACTTCAAAAACATTCCAAATTATGCAACAGCACATTTATTACACCAAGTTTGCTCTGCAATTCGCAGACATGCAAATTCCCGAGTTAGTAACAGTATTCAATCATCAGGTCGGCAATACCGGTTGGACTGGTATGCGTGCCTATCACGACCAGGCACTCATCGACGAGTTCCTGCGTCGAGGTATCGATGTCTCAGCCGTCTTTGACGGTAAGTCCATCTCATTTGCCCATCCCGTTAGCTACGATATTACCGATAACAGGCTGACCATCATCGGCTGAAACCCCTCTTATATAAAAGAATCCACCCTTTCCGTCTGCTCTTGGCAAGGGTGGAGATTATTTATGTAATATGCATAGTAGGCTTAAGTCCGCTGTGCATTCAATATTAACTTCCGTATCCATTAGTGATGAGTCCTTCGGATTTGAAAAATACACAAATGTGACTTTTAATCAAATGATTCTTCAACGACAAGTTTCTGCTCTGGTTTATAAATGATGTATCCCTTTCCCATTTCATTATAAAATTCCGTCACGGTTCTCAGTAATATATCATCCTCCTCAATGTCACAATTTATTCGTTGATTTGTTGAGAAACAGGTTCCTAATTCATACTGCATCCATGCGACACCTTCTTCAATGATTGGGAACACACCTGTTACTTCGTAATAGTTGCTGATCTTATGGTTAACCACTGGGGCAAAATACTTGATGCTATTGACATTAATCTTATCATAAGCATTCCATAACGAACGGAAGGATTTTGCTACGCCTGATTCAAAGTCTTTCTGAGACGCAGTAATTTGGTGTCTTCCATCAGGAACTGATGCTATCAGGTACATTCCTTCTGTTGGTTGTTTTGTTTCTGCATAGTGCAACCCCCTTTGAGGTTTTGCATCTATGATTTGCTCCATCTTCGTCTTTTTTAAAAGTATATTCTCTAAATGCTCACGCAACAAGGTGTTCTCTTCATTGGGCAGCAATGGGAATGCTCCAATATTCACCTTTTCTATGCTCTTCCAGAAATAGCGTTCTTTGACGTTCTCATTTGTGCCACGTCCAGGAAAGAGTATGTATCCACCAATAATCTCCTTGGCAATATGCTCTTGATAGTTAGAACCATAGTAGATGGCATCCCTGTAGCGGTGCATCTGATTGATGGCATCAGGCATTGGGTAATCGGCCAATGTGCCCTTGTCGTTGTTCACATCGTTGTCATCTGCCACACGATATTTCGCATCGTACAGATAGGTCAGCGTGATATTCTCGCGAACCTTTTCTATATTGAGTACGATGTCAGGCCTTTGCTCAGTAGTGGCTGTGTGCATCTCGTCCTTATGACGATTGTAAGTGTGCTGATAGTGCAATGTCACATAGTCGCCCGTCTTATTGGTGTCTGGATACCAGAACTTCACTATATGCTCTACCTTGCTACTTGTAAACGGATTCAACATTGTTTCCTTGTCCTCCTCAACATCCTCAGCTTTGCACCCCATGACCTCACGCACCAGTCGCTTCATTTTAACAAAGCACCACAGTTCGTAGATTTCCCAAATCTGAAGCGTTCCAATGTTGGCTACACCATTATAAAGGTCTATTCCTCTCTTCAATTTAATCCAGCTCTTGTATATCTGAACATAGCCCGTTCGATTCTGCAATACCAAACTCTCCTGCTTCAAACCTTCAAAACGGCCAACCAACTTGAAAAACGGGTGATTACCCAGTTTCTTCAGTTTGTTCTTATATCCCCATAGTTGCTCACGCTTCGAATCAGACAATTGTCCTCGCTTTCCGTCAGACATATCTACACTATTGTCACTTCTCAGAATTTTGTCTATCACGTCTGTCAGTCTTCGGCCAATCCTTTCCAGCGTATATTTGACGAAACGATTCTCCTGCGTATCAATTGTAGTTTCTTTTTCCTGATAGGCAAAGAAGTGTTGTTCCAGCCTCTCTTCGCCTCGCGCCTCTGTCTCATGATATTCTTCTTCCATCTGAGAAGTCCATCGCTTTATGCGGTCTGCGTGTTTGTATTCTGTGATGTTCCGCTGACGGAAATGGGGCTGATGGACAATTAACGAGACAGCTTTAACGTAACTCTCTATGACCTCCTCGAAACGTTGAATCCAAATCTCATCCGTGTTGGCTTTTCCACTTTCCTGTAATTGCTGGTAAGTAGTAGCAAGATATCTGAAAACGATGTTTTCATACTCATCATTGACCTCTGCCAGTATTCGCTTATAGTCATTCTTCGTATCAAGTTTAGGCGATACTATCTCAAAGGTAAAGACCTCGTTGTGGCGTACACCTTTCTTTGTATATTCAAACTCCAGCTTGAAGACACCTGGCTCATTCAAAAAGCTAACGTCACCTGTCAGTTTACAGCCCTTACTATCCTTACCTGCGTCCTTGTCGTAAAAGAAGAAATCTTCCACCTCCTTTTTCGCATGCTTCACCCTTGGCCTGTCGTCTGTCTCAGCAAATTGGATGGTAATCTGGTATTTGTTGGTCTCGAAAATAACTGGTGGACATTCTTCCCACTCCTTCGCTTCTTTGTATTGTTGAATTAGAGCAGGATTACACAGAGTCAATGTTCCAGTATCCTTTGATGTATATTTACAATAGCTCAGCGCACCCTCGCGGATTCTTGATTGGAATCGTTGCCACGAGTAATCAATACTATCTGTTCTGATTACGATAGTATAATCCTTTGCCAATTGCTCAAACCTCAGTACGTCCATTGCTTATGCTTATGGCCAGAAGCGAGTAAATCCTGTTCTGTCGAGACGATCTATCATCTCTCTTAGTTTCTTATACGAATCAGAGTCTTCAGAGAATAGTGACTGCAACGTCTTCAAGACATTTGTTCCTCCACTTCTTCTAAACATATCCTCATCACCCTCTATTCTAGGCAGGATCTTCATCAGAGTGATTTGGTCCATTGCCTGATTTATCAATGTGGGCAGTGCATCATCGTCTATTGTTTCACCTTTTGCTGTTGCCTCATCCATCAATGCACCCAAATAAATCACCAATTCGTTCAGCACACGATACGAGACTTGGAATGGTGTGTCTTTCAATGCCGTATTGATAGCCTCCAGTTTCTCTGGCAACTTCTCCTTGATAATATTGGCCTGACTCTGATAACGTTCTATAACCTCGTCTGCATTAATATAAGGCGCCTTAAACATTCCTAACTTCACGACATCTTCATCACTCCTGTATTTCAGGCTATTACTGTTGCCAAACATTTGGCTCAATTCACCACCATTCATCTCTATCGTCATAGCCCTGTCTATCACCTTACGCGAGAACTGATAAGTTGTGTCGTCCATGTTTACTGTACCAATGACAATCAAGTTTGGAGGTAATGTCAGACCTTTGTTTACTAAGTCACTACGAACCTTGATAGTCCAGTCATCACCATTCACCAGTCCAAAGTATTCCGTCATTTTCGTGTCGTCTTTGAAGTATTGTTTGTCAACAAGAGTACCTGTAACAACATTACCTTCGTTATCTCTCGAACGGGTTTCTAATACACTGAGGAACTCTGCAAAATACTGTTCTACTGGTGCCAAATTCATTTCGTCGAGACATACGAAGAAAGGCACATCAGGATTCAGCCAAGCCTTTACCACAAACCTGTCGAACTTTGTGAATCTATAGCCTCCTCCATTGAACGAGCTATAGTATCCTAACAACTCTGTAGAATCATGCCAATTAGGCTTCACCTCTATCATACAATAGTTGCCTGGCGTTGTTCCATCCTCATCCTGCATTTTCTCAGGGCAAGTCATAAATGCCAACTCGCGAACAATACGGCTCTTACCCGTTCCTGAGATACCTGCCAATAATAAGAAAGGTTTAGATTTGATAGCTGTAATAAAAGGACGATAAAGAGATTGGACAGGTGAAAAATCACTTTCTGATGTTATCTCATCTTTATCTTCTTCATCTATACCGTCATCCGTTACCAGTGCATCATTGTTCACATTGTGAATGTCAAGAGTCGTTGAGATCATAGCGCCCATGGATTCTGCATCTGGATTGCTTTTCCCTGAAAAACTCAGGACACTCTTATTTATTTCAATCCAAGGTTCAAGGCCTTCTCTTAAAACATTGTTGTATATCCGAGTTGGCCCTACAAATTCATGGCTATCACTATATATAACATCATTATAACCACCCCTAAGTGCGGCATAAATTCCTTCTGTTTGGAAGAACAATTCGTTGTTAGTGTTATCGCGTAATTTGAATTGTGTAAAGATTGTACATGTTGACAAGAACATGCAAACCCTGTCTTCGAAGTCACTATTTGTCGCTACTTTATTTTGCAGCCATTCAAATAGGGATGTATATCTTACATCTTCTTGGATTCCTCTTAAAATCAAATCAAGAACCAACGTATTATTTGCGAAATACAGCTGTTTGGGAAAACGGATTCCACCTGTGCGCTCGGCTGTACTCTGTTTCCCTTCCATCTTTAGGTAACCCAATTTCATCAAAAGCGTGACCCCAACATATAAAGGTTCATACTGATTTGTAATAAGTGGATTGTTGTTTATTATAGTCCCTAACCCTTTATGTCCAATTAAATTCTCAATCGCCTCCAAAAGTTTAGAATCTATCGATATTTTACTACCCGTAGAAACGCTATATCTCACAAAGGGTTTACGCTCATTTGCTACATAGAGTAAATATACAAAAGCAATAACAGAACGGATTTTATCCAATGAAGATTTAATTCCTGTTAACGCATCAATCTTTCGTCTCTGTCTAATTTGATTAGGGTATCTCATATTTCATTCTTTTTTATTTGTTCTGCAATTGCTTTGGCTAATAGCGGTGGAACAGCATTCCCGACTTGTTTCATCTGGCTTGTCTTATTGCCATAGAATCTGAACGAATCAGGGAAAGACTGAATTCTTGCTGCTTCTCTTGTCGTTATACATCTATCCAAAATTGGATGGGTGAACCTGCCAGAAGAGGGAGTATCATATCTCGTAGTTATTGTTACAGAAATATCATCCTCTATCATTCGCGACCAAGTTCCACTATAGATAGACTTAGTTCTTTCCTCTGAAGGAAGGACTTCTTTGCCAGCTCCTTTGGGTATCATTGCTAGCCTTCTTAATGCGACGTCATTGTGCTTAGTTGATACATGATTATAGAGAGTCTTGCTATTTCCTCTCATAAGCTTTTGGTACTTTGTTATGGGCTTCTTATCATATTCACTAATTTCCTCGCCCTCTCCAGAAGCTATAAAGGGCAGGTCATATATAGCATCTTTGATAGTAGTCCTAATACCATTTGGGGATGGTAATTCTATTTCAAGTTTGTCCAATTGCCCTAAAAAAACCGCTCTATGCCTGTCTTGTGGGACGCCAAAATCAGAAGCCTTAAGCACTCCACATTTTACATCATAGCCAAGTTTATTGAAAGCCATGATTATTTGCCCTCTGAAATATCCGTTTGAAGCTGTCAGAATGTTGGGCACGTTTTCCAAGACGAAATATTTGGGCCTAAACTCTTCAACGAAACGAACATATTGTTGGAACAAATAGTTTCTAGGATCGTCTAAACTTAAACGTTTACCTTTCTGAGAGAATCCTTGACAGGGTGGTCCTCCTATGATTACATCTATTCTTGGGTGTTTTATATGGAGCTCCTTAACGTTGATGCTACATATATCTGTAGCATAGACATCCGTACCTTGATGATTCTTTTGATAAGCATAAGCAATATCTTTGTCAAATTCAACGGCAAATGCTATTTCAAAATTGCCAGCCATTTTGAATCCTTCAGACATTCCACCTACACCTGCAAATAAATCGGCAACAATCATATCATTTCACTTTTATTTCGTTTATTCTTTGTTCTGCTATCTTGTAATATTTCTCGTCTAATTCGATTCCGTAATACCTTCTGCCCAACTCTGCAGCTGCAACACATGTTGAACCACTACCCATAAACGGGTCTAAAACCATATCATCAGGATTAGTAACAGACTCTATCAGTTCTCTTAAAATGGAAAGAGGTTTCTGTGTAGGGTGCTTTCCATGCTTCTTTTCTGACATAGGACATACAGAAGATTCCAAGAAATCATGCTTTACTTTTCCATCATTGTTGAATGTTCCAGAAGTTCCGTTGTTGATAAAATACAACCAACATTCTGTAGAGTTTACAAATTGAAGATTCATGTTTCTTGGCATCGGATTGGTTTTATGCCAAACACCTGTCGTCTTATAATAGAATCCTGCTTTCTCAGCCAATTTTATGATATCAGAGACTTTTATTACTGCCATAAAAATGATAAGAGTTCCTCGCTTCTTCAAAACTCTATGGCATTGGGTTAGGAACCTTGACATTGATTTTCTCCATTTTCCATATTCAAGGTTGTCCCATCCTGCATAGGCAAATTGGTTCTCACGCATTTTTCCAAGGTTTGTATTCCTTTTGTGCATAAACAAACCAAGGTTATAAGGAGGGTCAGTAATGATACTGTCTACACTACCATCTGGTATCTGTTTCATTACTTTTGTGCATTCTCCCAATTTTAGTTGGGATTCTAATCTAACTATTTCTTGATCCTTTGGCACTTTATCAAAAACATACAGGCAAGCACCAAACCTGATGGGTTAGCATTTATATGGTTCCCTACACACAAAAAACGTGGGTGCTTAACTTCTGCCTATTGCTGTTCGAGGCCTTCCACAGCCTATGCGGTAAACAGACAGAGTAAACACCCACGCAGGAGTATATAGACACCCGTAAAGTGTGCTAGTGAGGACATGGTTAGCCCTCGCAGCACACTACGGAGAGTATATACTACACCCCGTGGAGTTACATCTGCATTTGTCTTTAACCGCATATTCGATTGTGGAAGTTTCGAACAGCCAAAAACAAAGCGTCAGTAACGCCTTTCAATATGTAGTGCTCCACCCTGTGGCTCCATCCTCCTCAGAGGATATCACAGCTACCATGAGTAGATAGCATCTGCAAAGGTACGAAAAAACGATGAATAATATACTAAAGAAACCAAAAATATAAGTTTCTTTTAGAAAAAAGACGTATTTAGGTTTTCCTCGGAGTTATACACCCACAAACACATAATCTCTGTGGTATGCCAAGAAATCACGATTTGGTTTATACTCTATTGGCATAGTAATTTGCTTGCCGCTGATGCTTCCAAACTGCTTGTCAAAATACTCCTGCGTTCCGTATTCTCGCAAAGCAGAAGAGAGCTGAATGGTATAATCGTCAGGCGAGATGGTGAAAAGGCTTTTGTGAGAACGGCCCTGAAGGTCTATCACCTTTTGATACGGCAACACCTCATCAAGACATGTCGTTATTGCTTCGTTATTGTTGTTACATTTATTTCATTCTGCTCCCAACCACCTCTATCCTCGGCCTACGCAACGCCTATCCTACGCTTACGTTACGCCCTTGCTACGATATACCAACGACGGCCGAACGACCTTCCTACGATATTGAATCTTCCTTCTCTTTTTCCTCTAACTGTGCTTCCAGCAACTTGATACGCTCCTGAAGTTCTTGCACGCTGGGCAGTTTATCCACAAGCCTGATGCCTTCGTAAGTGGCAACGCCCATGGGATTTTGTATGCTGTCAAAGGCCCATTCCACCTTCGTCTGGTCTTTCGATTTACAGATAAGCAGACCGATGGTGGGGTTGTCTTCGGGCTGACGCAACAACCGATTGACGGCTGAGACGTAGAAGTTCAGCTTGCCTGCAAACTCGGGCATGAATTCCACCACCTTCAACTCAATAACCACATAGCAACGCAGGCGGATGTGGTAGAAGAGCATGTCAGGCAGATAGTCGTCACCCGACACGACGAACTCCTTCTGACGGCCTACGTATGTGAAACCGCTACCTAATTCCAAAAGGAAACGTGTGATGTCCTGTGCCAATGCCGACTCGAGGTCGTTCTCTGTATAATGGCGCTGGAGTTGCAGGAAATCAAATCGATAGGGATCTTTCAGCACATTACTCGCCAGCGCTCCCTGAACCTCATCCAGTCGCTGACTGAAGTTCGTTAAGGCCTTTCCTTGCGTCGTATATGCATCGTCGGCAAACAGATTCTCTAACTCAGACCTGCTGAGTCCTTCGTCGATGGTCCGTTGCAGATAGTAGAAGGCTTCTTCTATCGAACTACTCTTGGATGCGATAAGTATATGGTGCTTCCAGGGAACGATGCCAAACACGGGCAGCATCTCTCCATTGTCAATCATCGATGCGATGCGGTTCGGGGAAACCATTTCTGCACCAAGCTGGTGCAGTTTTACAGGATTCTGGTTTTCAATGCTTTGCAATTCTGCACCAAGCCGGTGCAGTTTTTCTGTCTGAACAGAATTACCACTATAGAAAAGGTACCATTGTTTCATGTACCAGAGGTTGCGGGAAGAGAAGCCTTTGACGTCGGGATAGGCGGCACGCAAGTCAAGACTAAGCTGTTCCACAACGCCAGCTCCCCACTTCTGCTCGGCTTTCTTCTCAACAAGGTCGCGCCCTAATTGCCAGTTGAACTCCAGCGCACCATAATTAGCCTGCAAGGCAACACGCGAACGGATACGCTGGTAGCGAGCTTTGATTTCTTGTAACCACGCAACATATTCTGCATCACCGTGAAAGTCATGCGATGCGACAAAATGCGGGTTATCTATATTATTTCCTGTCATATCTTGAATCGTTTTATATTTCCTTTTTATTCTCGTTTACTTCTATTTGTCTTCTATCCCTCTTCTTACCCTAACGAAAGACTCGGCTTGGCTTCTCGAACCCCTCTCAAACCTCTCCCTAAGGTCTCGGCTTGCTCTCGACTCGGTCTACGCTATCCTTACCGCTTGATATGCCTAATATATGTCTTACACTCATTTCTCTTTGTTATTCTCCCAATGTCCGGTCTTTTTGCTACCAACTCGAATGATAGCGCCCTCTTTTTTCAACTCTCCGAGGCGACGCTTCACTGTTGCTTCTGATGCACCTACGATAGCTGCGTATCCAGCATAGTTGAGAGTACCATCCTGTAAAACAGCTTGATAAAGTCGTTCTTTTATCGGGTCAGAGGATGACTTTATCGGGTCAGAGGTGACTTTTATCGGGTCATCTTCTTGCGATTTCTTGTATTCCTCTATCTCCTTGCTGATATTTCGAACGTGCTCTTCCATCATAAACTCACGGAATGGCTCGAGCGATTCCTGTTCCCGGGAATCAATCAAGGCTTGGATATATTCAGCCTTATCCTCCTTGACGATTTTCACAGGTACTAATCCGAACTCGTATTGTAGGTGGTTCATTACCAGGCGAGACATACGTCCATTGCCATCTACCCAAGGATGAATGGTCACCAATTGATAGTGAGCATCGAAACTGAATAGATATTTATTAATGATGTCATCGAGGTTTGACAGTTCACTCCTTCGTTGGTTAAGTTGCTTACAGACCTCTTCCAACTTGGCTGGCACTTTCTGATAATTCATGTATGAACGTCCACCAATGCCGGCCGTTACACCTACCAAACGAAGGTCACCCTTTGAAGCATCAAAAGAGCCTTGTGCTGTGTTATAGGAAGCACCAGTATTCTTCATCACAAGCGCAGAGAGGTTTTTGAGCATTTCCACAGAAAAGTCTTTGTGCTGATGTGCCAATTGCATAGAATGTTCGTATGCTGCTTTCAGGTCGAGGTTCATCATTTGCTCTTGCAGGCTACGGCCTTTTGCAGTGATTCCTTCATCGAAAAGCAGCTGGTTCTCAATCTCTGTAACTGTGCTGCCCTCAATGGCTGTGGAATGGGTAATAAGTGAATATAGATAGAACTTTTTATAGTCTATCTGATCAGCGATTCCCAACAACTCATATTCTTTGAGCGCATCGAGCAATTTCTTTATCAGCTCCTGTT
>Ga0256404_1010509_pt1 | contig 12762 bp, 12 predicted proteins | sample RumenRJG_01DNA_FD_185990 | JGI IMG/M metagenome (GOLD analysis project Ga0256404, IMG submission 185990) | Bovine rumen microbial communities from Lethbridge, Alberta, Canada - RJG_01 | ecosystem: Host-associated > Mammals > Digestive system > Stomach > Rumen | place: Canada: Alberta | collected...
CTTCTACGATCTTCAGTTTTTCTTCTGCACTATATTTTCCTTTTCTTCCCATTGAAAAACTCCCCTCCAGGTCGACAATGAAATTTTGTTATTTCACTGTCTCCCTTTTGGGGAGCATATCAGAGATTGTCCGTTTTTAATGTGCAGGAGTTATTTGTTTCCGCCTTCCACCAGGTAAGTGGCCTCCAGGTCGGCGAGATGCAGTTTCACCGCCAGGGGATATCTGGTGAAGGAGTTGGCAACGTTGAAGCCGCCCACTCTTGCGTTATCGTCGAAACCGCCCATGTGCCAGCGGATGGCGATGGCCTCAAAGGGTTTGAGGCGCATGAAGCGTTCGATGAGATAGACGGATTTTTCACCGTGCCCGTAGGGGAATTGATCATCGATGCTGTAATAGGGTACCTGCTCCCACTGTCCGGTCGCGTTGTTCTTTACGTTTCTGGTGGATTCCTTGTAGAAGTTGGTCTTGCACAAGTCGTGGAGAAGGGCGCAGATCGCGATGGTCTCCTCGGTCTCGCAGTGATCTTCATCATTTCTTTTCTTCAGCAGATCATAGACGTTGAGGGAGTGGAGGAGCAGTCCTTCCTTGCATGCTCCGTGAAACTTGGTGCTTGCGGGGGCTTCAAAGAAGTCGGTGCGTTTTTCCATCCAGTCCAGAAGGGCGGAAGAGCCGTCCCTGTGGACGTGCTGATCAAAAATGTTCAGGAATCTTTCGTGGTTTTCCGTCATTATCATCGCAGTCAGATGTCCATAGAATTCAGGATGTCTTTGAGGATCTGGAGCTCTTCCATGGAGAGGGAAATACCTTTTCCCATCTTTTCGTTGTTGGGAGCCCAGTCGCGGATATCAAACTTGGGATCGCGTCCGTTCCAGCTGATCTTGTTGATCTGGCGGGACCATCCGTTGGTGTTCTGGGAAAGAACGCCGATCTGTTCTACGATTTCATATGAAAATTCAGCCATTTTTCCTCCGTGAAAATATTAAACTTTTTTTGTAGTACTAATTATAATGACAAAGTTTTAAAATGCAAATACTGCGTTTTCGGGAATTTCCCCGGCAAAAGAAAAGATCCGTTCGCCCTGCGCGACGGATCCCTCTGGTCGGAGTGGCGGGATTCGAACCCGCGGCCTCTTGGTCCCGAACCAAGCACTCTACCAAACTGAGCCACACCCCGAAAAATTAAGCCATTGGATGTGTCATCCAACGGCTAAGTTGGTAGCGGAAGAAGGATTCGAACCCTCACAAACAGAGTCAGAGTCTGTCGTGCTACCTTTACACAATTCCGCTTCACGACGGATATTCTATCTTTTTAGGGAATGTTTGTCAAGTGTTCGTTTGCTGGCCTTTGGAAAAAAGTCGGATCGAATTCTTCTTCCGCGCTGCCTCCATATTTGTTGACTTTGAATATAAAAAATAAGATAATTATAGGAGTTTAATGGATTATTAGGAGGATTGTGATGTTAGAAAAAATCAAAGATTTCTTCGGCTTTGATCAGGACGACGCCGAGGATACATCCGATAACTTTCAGGATTATACATCGGAAGAGGAAAGCGACGCAGAGGAGAAGAAAACCCGCAGACGCGATGACCGCTCCGAGAAGAAAAATGATAAGATCGTCAACATTAACGCAACGACTCAGCTTGAGGTCGTTCTCGTAAAGCCGGAAGCATATGCGGACGGAAGCATCGTGGCGGATCACCTCATCAACCGCAGGACAGTCGTTCTGAACCTTGAGTCCACCAATAAGGAAGTTTCCAGACGTCTTCTTGACTTCCTCAGCGGTGTAGCCTATGCCATCGACGGACAGATCAAGCGCGTAGCTAACAGCACATTCATTATTACTCCATACAACGTTGGCGTTGTTGGTGATATCCTTGATGAACTTGAGAACAGCGGCGTTTATTTTTAAGACGGATCAAACATAACAGTGAGGAGATGGAAAAATGTTAACTTCCAAAGATATTCGTTCAACTTCCTTTGAAACCGTTCGGCGCGGATATTCCATCGAAGACGTGGATGCTTTCCTGAAGAAGGTAGCAAGCGAGTTCGACGCATTCCAGACTGAGACCGTGACCATGCTTCAGGAGAAGGATCAGGAACTCGAAGCAGTCAAGAGAGAGAAGAAAGAGCTCGAGAACAAGATGCTCGTCATCGCCGACAAGCTCGAGGAGTACAGAAGCAAGGAGAATATGATCCAGAACGCATTCCTCAGCGCGGAAAAGATGAAAGAGGAGAAGCTCGGCGAGGCTCGCCAGACCAGTGAGATCCTCATCCGCGACGCTCAGCAGAAGGCAGAGAAGATCCTGGAGAGCGCGAACAACCGTGTCGTGACCGAGGAGCAGAACTTCCTTCGCATGCAGCAGGAAGTCGCGAAGTTCAAGAACAAGGTCCTGGACATCTACAAATCCCACCTGGCAGTCCTGAATTCTCTTCCCAGCGATATTGAGGAAGAAGAGAAAGTTTCCGCTCCTGTCGTTGAAGAGCCGGAAGCAGTGGCAGAGCCCGTACAGCCCGTTGTTGAGAAGGTAGAGGAAGTTCAGGAGGCAGTCGCTGCCGCCGAGGAAGCAGCAGAAGCAGAAGTTGCTGCAACCGAAGAAAAAGAAGACGAACTGAAGTTTGACGATTTTTCCTCAACGCTGACTTTCCCGGAAGAGAAACCGGCAGAGGAAAGAAAATCCCGTTTTGGCAACCTTGATTTTGGTGACAAGTTTGACTTCGGGAAATAATAAAAAAATATAATTGAGGTACATTATCTTGGGTGTCGATTACAACAAAACTTTAAATCTTCCTAAGACAGAATTCCCGATGCGTGCATCTCTCGCGCAGCGGGAGCCTCTTTCTGTAGAGGATTGGGAGAAAAACCACATCTATGAGAAGGCTGTGGAGAGAAATAAAGGGAAAAAGCCCTTCATCCTTCACGACGGTCCTCCGTATGCGAATGGCGATATTCATATCGGGCATGCTCTCAACAAGATTCTGAAGGATTTTATTATCCGGTACAAACTGATGGCGGGATACTATTCTCCGTTTGTCCCCGGATTTGATACACACGGTCTTCCCATCGAACTGCGTGTAATGCGTCAGCTCAACGAGCAGAAGATGTCCATGTCCAAACTGGACGTAAGAAAGCACTGCCGTGAGTATGCGCAGAAATACGTCGACATCCAGACCAAGGGGTTCAAGCGCCTTGGCTGTCTCGGTGACTACGACCACAGTTACAAGACCATGACCGCTGACTTCGAGGCCAGCCAGATCCGTGTATTCGGAACGATGGCCGAGAAGGGATATATCTACAAGGGACTCAAACCGGTCTATTGGTGCTCTCATTGCGGCACCGCTCTGGCAGAGGCGGAGATCGAGTACAGCGATGATCCCTGCACCTCCATCTATGTCCGTTTCCCCGCAACGGGCGACAACGGTTTCCTCGCGGAGCACGGACTTCCTCTCGAAAAGACCTATTTCCTGATCTGGACCACCACTACATGGACCATTCCGGGAAACCAGGGCATCTGTCTGAACCCGGACTTTGATTACTCCGTAGTCAAGGTCGGTGACGAGTATTATGTCATGGCGACCGAACTCGTGGACGAGACCATGAAGGCGGGAAAGGTTGCCGAGTACGAGACGGTGCTCCACGCGAAAGGCGCCGAGTTTGAGAATATCAAGAGCCATCATCCCTTCCTCGACCGCGATACCGTCGTGATGATCGACGACTACGTCACTATGGACGCAGGTACCGGTTGTGTTCACAATGCCTCCGGACACGGTCTTGAGGACTTCGAGGTTTGCAATCGCTACAATCTTCCTGTTGTCGTTGTCGTAGGCAGCGACGGCAAGATGACCGCTGACGCAGGGGAAGATCTGATGGGTCTCACTACGGATGAGGCTACACCGATCATCCTTCAGAAACTGATCGACACCAAAGCGCTGTTCGCCAGTGCGAAGATCAAGCACCAGTATCCTCACTGCTGGCGCTGTCATGAGCCGGTCCTTTTCCGCGCCACTGAGCAGTGGTTCTGCTCCGTGAAAGGATTTGCGGATGAGACCGTCAAAGCGATCAATGAGGTGAAGTGGATCCCGGAGTGGGGCAAGGACAGGATGACTTCCATGGTCCTCGACCGCACCGACTGGTGCATTTCCCGTCAGCGCGCATGGGGTGTTCCGATTCCTGCTTTCTACTGCAAGAAGTGCGGAAAATACCAGTTTGACCACGACACCAATGAGGCTGTCGCGAAATTGTTCGAAAAAGAAGGCTCCGACGCCTGGTACAAGAGAGAAGCAAGCGAGATCCTCCCTGCCGGGAAGACCTGCAAATACTGTGGCGGAACCGAATTCACAAAGGAACAGGATATCATGGACGTATGGTTCGATTCCGGTTCCTCTCATGTCGCCGTTCTTCAGCAGCGTCCGGAACAGGAATGGCCATGCGATCTGTATCTCGAAGGCGGAGATCAGTACCGCGGATGGTTCCAGTCCTCTCTGCTCACATCTGTTGCCTGCTTCGGCAGAGCGCCTTATAAGGGTGTTCTCAGCCATGGCTGGACGGTGGATGATCAGGGCAAAAAGATGTCCAAATCTCTCGGAAACGGCATCGAGCCTCAGGAAGTCACAAAGCAGTACGGCGCGGATATTCTCCGTCTTCTGTTTGCTTCCTGCGACTACCATGCTGATGTGAAGCTGTCCCATGACGTGCTCAAGCAGCTTTCAGATTCCTACCGCAAGGTTCGCAATACAGCGAGATTTATCCTGGGCAACCTGAATGACTTCGACCCCAATACGGATTGCGTTCCTCTCGATCAGTTGGAGGAGTTGGATCTCTGGGCTCTCAACAGACTCAACGAAGTTATTGGTACGTCCCTCAATGCATATGAGGCATACGAGTTCAACGATGTTTACAGGGCGATTCACAGCTATTGCGTTGTGGATCTCTCCAACGTTTATCTTGATATCGTGAAGGATCGTCTGTACGTGGAGGCACCCACCAGCAAGACCAGACGTGCAGCGCAGACTGCGATGTATTACATCCTCTCCGCAATCACCAGACTGCTGGCTCCGGTTCTCTGCTTTACCAGTGATGAGATCTGGAAGATGCTCCCCGAAGATAAAAACTTCAGCAGGGAAAATGTCATCCTCAACGACATGCCTGCAACGCTTGACATCACTTTCGGCGAAGAACTGAAAGCGAAATGGGATCGCATTCTTGCAATCCGTTCCGACGTTATGAAAGCGACCGAGAACGCACGTGTGGAGAAGATCATCGGTTCCAACCTCGATGCAGCCATTACCCTGTATGCTCAGGGCGAGGTCTATGATTTCTTGGCAGATGTCCTGGAAGACCTGCCGGATGTCTTCATCGCCTCTGAAGTCCTCCTGAAGAAAGAGGGAGAAGGTGCATATCAGGGGAACGGATTCTCCGCAGATGTAAAGAAGGCAGAGGGTGAAAAGTGTGAAAGATGCTGGCACTATGACAGGAATGTCGGTGCCGATCCGGAACATCCGACGCTGTGCCCGAGATGTGCTGCTATTCTTGGATAAAGAAATGATGAATGCAATGCAGCGGTGAATTCACCGCTGCATTGTTGGTAAATATGATGAATTTGCTTTTTGTTTTTATTCTTGCTCTTATGGACCGTGTATTTAAGGTCCTCGCAGAGAGGTTTCTCGCCTCGGGGGAGACGGTCGTTCTTATACCCAAGTTCATCGGACTCAGGCTCCTTCAAGGTGGAAACACCGGAGCCGCTTTTGGTATACTTTCAGGTAAGACCGGACTACTTGCAGCCATCTCTCTTATTTTTTCGGTTGGACTCGTTTATGTCCTAGTGAAGAAGAAGTTTAAGAATGACTGGGTGTGCCGTGCTTTCATCCTGATCGCGGCAGGTGCGATCGGTAACCTGTATGACCGGTTGTTTATAGGTTCCGTGACGGATTATCTCATGTTCCTGTTCATGGATTTCCCGATATTCAATTTTGCGGATTGCCTCGTTGATATCGGCGTAGCGATTCTGGTAATCTATCTATTCACATCCAAGGAAGAGTCATTGTTCGAAGAATGACGGAAAATGCCGGAACAACGATCGTGTTCACGATCGATGATACCTATGAGGGACGTCTGGATAAGTTCGTGCAGAACGAACTGGTCCGGAATTTTCCTGATGAAGAGGAACGTTTCAGCAGAAGTTATGTTCAGAAACTGTTTTCCGACGGAAATATACAGGTTGACGGAAATCCTGCCGGTAAGAACCAGAAGGTGAAGATGGGAATGAAGATTGCGGTGGAAGTACCGCAGGCGCGGCCGCTGGAAGCGCTTCCCCAGGATATTCCGATCGAGATCGTTTATGAAGATGACGACCTTTTGGTCGTGAATAAGCCGAAAGGGATGGTAGTCCATCCCGGTGCAGGGAATCCCGACGGAACACTCGTGAACGCATTGCTTTACCATTGCAAGGGCAGACTTTCGGGGATCAACGGCGTGGAACGCCCTGGTATCGTACACCGGATCGATAAGGATACGAGCGGACTTCTCGTTGTTGCCAAAAACGACGCATCTCACGCGAAGCTTGCCGAGCAGATCGCCGAGCACAGTGTGACAAGGTACTACTACGCCGTGGCATACGGTCATTTCAGGGAAAACAGTGGTGTTGTGGATGCGCCGATCGGAAGGAAAGAAAACGACCGGATCAAGTTCTGTGTGACGAACAAAAACTCCAAGACTGCGATTACCGAGTACAAAGTCCTGGAGGAGATGCCTGGATACTCCTATCTCGAACTGCACCTCCGAACAGGAAGGACACACCAGATCAGGGTACATATGGAGTATATGGGCCATCCGCTGGTAGGGGACAAACTCTACGGAAGCGGCAAGCAAGTTAAACAATTTGAAGGACAATGCCTTCATGCGGGTGTCCTGGGCTTCGTTCATCCCAGAACGGGAGAGTACATGGAGTTTAAGGCGGATCTGCCGCCATATTTTACAGAATTCTTGGACAGTATCAGGGAGAAAAATGGGATCTAAAAATTCTTTATCTGAATATCTTGTCGTTACTGCGGTTGATGGCACCCTTCTTGAGGCAGGGTACGGGATCCCGCGGCGGAACCTTGATGCCATTGAGCAGTTCGAGGAGAAAGGCGGGCGTTTCACGCTTTGTACTGGGCGCTGCAGGAAATCTGTGGAAAGATTTATGGAGTGGCTTCCTTTAAGCGCTCCGGCGATCCTGTGTAACGGCAGTTATATTTATGATTATTCAAACAGCAATACTCTGATTAACCAGCCACTCAAGGAGAGTGTTAAAGACGTCATCAATGAGGTGATGGACCTGTTTCCTCACATCGGGGTGGAAGTGGTATCGGAACCAGATGTGTACGCCGTCAGAATGAATGAACAGATGGAAAGGAGCTTCTCTCTTCAGCATCTTTCGTTTATGCTTGCTCAGCTGGAGGATGTACGCGGAACCTGGAACAAGGTGGTTTTTCGGGGACCGGCGGAAGAACTTGCGCCGCTGGAGCAGTTTGCCCACAAGAAGTATAGGGAGAACAACCATTTTTCCGATTTCCAGTATCTTCGAAAGACCGATGAAGCAGTGGAGATCGTAAACAGGGGAATGAATAAGGGAACCGGATTAAGACAGCTTTGTGAGTATCTGGGTATACCTAAGTCAAAGGTGATCGCGATTGGTAGTTCCCACAATGATGACGAGATGTTTTCTGCTTCGGGAATCAAGATCTGCGTAGCAAATGCACCTATGGATCTCCGTTTCAAAATGGATCTAACGGTAAGCACTTGTCTTCGCGGAGGTGTCGGGGACGTTCTTGAACGGATTGATGATATTATCGGAGACTATGAACAGCTGAGTTTGGAACTGTGAGGAGTGAAGGATGGATTTTTTCAAAAGAGCCCAGGAACTGAAGGCGGAAGCGATAGAGATCAGAAGGCATCTTCATCAATGCCCGGAGATCGGATTCGATCTTCCTGAAACAACCAAATATATCAAAGAGAAGCTCACTGAATACGGATGCAGTTATCGTGAAATCTGTCAGTGCGGTATTGTAGCGGATATAGGAAATCCCAATGGAAAGGTGATCCTTATCCGGGCAGATATCGATGCGCTGCCGTCCAGGGAAGTAAGCGGTGAGCCGTTTGCTGCTACAAACGGGAATTCTCATTCCTGCGGACATGATTTTCACTGCACCTCATTGCTCATTTGCGCCAAGATGCTCAAAGAAGTGGAGAGTGAACTGAAAGGCATGGTTCGTCTGTGTTTCCAGCCAGATGAAGAAGCCATTCACGGAGCCATTGAAATGATCGAAAAGGGTGTCCTGGAGAATCCTCATGTGGACGCTGCAATCTCCATGCATACAAAAGTTCAATTCCCGACTGGGAAATACAATGTGGGGAAAGGAAATTATCTTAGTAGCAGCGACATTTTCAGGGTGAAGATCACCGGAGTAGCTTCTCACGGATCAGCTCCGGAGACTGGGGTGGATCCGATTAATATTGCTTCCAAGGTCATTGATGCTGTACAGACACTTCAGACCAGAGAAATCAATGCCCTTGATCCGAATGTAATCACTTTCGGTAGCATTCATGGAGGAACTGCTCCGAACGTGATTCCCGAAACAGTTGAGCTTACTGGTACTATACGCTGCTTTACCGTTTCCTCCAGACCTGTGATCAAGGCGCGGTTTGTTGAACTAATCGAACAGATATGCGCAGTTTATCGCGCAAAGGCCGAGGTGGTGTTTACTTCCCAGACTCCGATTACTTATAACGATGAGCAACTGTGTGATGATATCTGCCGGTATCTGAAGGAAATGGTAGGTGAGGAAGGTGTGTCCACTTATGCCAGCGGAGTAAAAGGGTCGGATGACTTTGCATATTTCTCTGAGAAAGTTCCTTCAGTCATGTATCATGTTGGTATGGGTACGGCGGAAGACGGATATACGTATTCGCTTCATAATCCTCATGTGCGTTTTGATGAAAACGCTCTTCCATATTGTTGCGCTGCATTTGCACAGATAACCAGCAGATGGATAAATGAGAATTCTAACTGATTCATTTCAAATAATTCAGACAATAAAAGCAAAAACTCGGATTACTCCGAGTTTTTGCTATTTTGTGGCACGAATGAAGTGAATTGGCATTCCTTTCTCCATGAATTTCTGCTCGTGTTCAGTCAGCAGGGAAGAGTCCACGGGATATACCGAATAATAATCATCAAGCTGCTCGACGATGTTAAGGCCAGCCTCTTGGAAATAAGGAATGCTTTCCTTGTAGAGCATATCACTGTCCGTTTTGAAACGGATTTCTGAATCTTGAGACATGATTGCCTTGTATTGGAGAAGTTGTTTGGTATGGGTGAGACGCCTTTTCTTATGGGCTTCCTTTGGCCAGGGATTAGGAAAGTTGATCAGGATTTTTTCAATATGATCTTCCTGCTGAAAGGCGAACCGGATTCTTTCGACATCAAGAGAGAGGAGTTTGCAGTTGACAACGTCCGCACCGACATTATTAAACGACGCTTGAATGTTTCTTCTGGCGTATGCGAGCATAAGACTTTTGATATCTGCTCCAATAAAATTGATTTCCGGATGAAATGGGGCGTACCCTGCAAGGAAAAGACCTTTCCCGCATCCCAGTTCCAGCCAGATCGGGTTTTCATTTGCGAAAATATCATGCCATTTTCCACTGCACGTAAACGCATCGCTGATATAGTATGGACATTCTTCCAACTCCGGCAGTGCCCACGGTCTGTTGCGCAACCTCATTTGGTGGCTCCTTCTAAGATAATGGATTCCTTGAAAAAAGCAGGCTCCAAAATCATACTAAAATGCTGGCATAATAGTCAGACATACCGTTAAAGAATATTGACAAAGTGGGTAAAAGTCAAAGTGCCTTCACTCTATGAGTCTATGACATTTCATGCTCAAAGATGCATCCTCAGATACACCATATCTTTCAGTTGCTTACCAGCTTCAATGATAGGATGGTCATAGTTCTCCAAAAAGAAACCCTTGTCTACGTGATGTTGAACAAACCCGCAGCTTTCATAAAAGGGAACAGTAAGCGGGCTGTCGCCTGTGCCAACTTGAAGCACAGAACAGCGACCACGATATAAGGCGGCAATGAAACGAATTATTGATCTGCCGTAACCTTTGTGCTGATATTCAGGAGCTACAGCGAGACTTTTGATTTCTGCGATTCCATCTTCTTCTATAGTGACAACTGTTTCCGCTTTAGCGACACCGTTATCCTCCAAAACATAGAGTGTTCCTCTATCGAGATAGCGGTCGATCATGTTCTCCTGTTCATCAGCTAAGAGAAGCAGCTGCATATATTGCCTTTTATTACTGTCTACAACTTTGATCCTGTCTGAGATCCATTGATCTTTTGTCAGAAGGTTCACATTCTTTTTTCGTGATTTAACTAGCCCCGTCTCAGCTGTGATATCGGTCGTAAACTGATATCTGAAACCGAGCTTTTCCTGAACGTCTTTTGATTTCATATTGCCATCGAAATAGCAACACCAAATCCGGTCAAGTCTCATGTCTTCAAATGCATAGCGAATCAATTCGTGAGCTGCCTCTGGGACGAGACCTCTACCCCAATAAGGAACGCCTAGCCAGTAGCCAAGTTCCGCCTCGTACATTTTTTCTGTTTGGGAATTGTGACGTAGGCCGATACTTCCTATGGGAAGATCGGTCTTTTTCAGGACTATGGCGTAAGTGTCCAGGTTCATGAGTATGTCCCGTATAACCTGGCGGCTGTTTTCCACATCCGTATGTACTGGCCACCCGGCAGCTGGACCGACAAGAGGATCTTTTGCATATTTATAGCATTCCTCAGCGTCCGTTTCTCTCCAGGGGCGAAGAACAAGTCTTTCTGTCTCCAGGATCATAGTATATCTCCGTTTTTGATTTGCTCAGGGTCATAATATAACATTCTTGACATATTTCGTCGCGTTCATATGATCCATATCAGTTCCTTGTCATTTAACAGATGTAAACCCTGTATTCACCCTGTATATTGTTCTTAGTTTTCAGATTCTTTTGATAGCAGGACAACAACTTCCACATGTTTTGTCCGGGGGAACATATCTACCGGTTGAACGTCTTCGATGCGATAGTTGTTTTCGACCAAAGTTTGCAGATCTCTGGCCAGCGTAGCAGCGTTACAGGATACCATCACAATTTTTGAACAGTTGCTTCTGATTATTTGCTCCAGAACTTCAGGTGAACAACCTTTTCGAGGAGGGTCTGTAATGATCAGGTCGAACTTAACGTCCTGATCAACAAGATCTTTGATTTTTGAAGCATCCGCACAGTAGAAATGTGCATTTGACCGCTTCATTAATTGTGCAGATTGGATGGCGCTGTTTATTGCATCATCGATTACCTCAACACCGTACAGCTCCTGATTTGGAGATGTTACTGAAAGGCCGATTGTTCCGGCACCACAATAAAGATCCAGAACGGTTTTGCTGTTTGTGCCTGTGACATGCTTTTTCACAACAGAATAAAGAAGCTCCGTAGCTGAGTGATTTATCTGGAAAAAGGAGAGGGAAGAGACCTCAACAGGGACGCCAAGTATCTCATCGTTTAAGAAAGAAGCTCCCCAGATTGTTCTGGAATTTGGAGTTAGGATAGTGTTGCCTTTTATCTTGTTGACATTAATGTTGATTGACTGAATAGTCGGAAAATTTGAAACCAGTTCATCAATTATCTGATCTTGATGTGGCAATGAGTCTCCGTTAAGAATGAATGTGAGGAGAATGCCACCGTTTATTGAACTCTGTCGTATCAGCAAATGGCGTATCAGCCCGCTGTGATTGGTCTCGTTGTATGGGAGGACATTATGCTTGGTCAGGAGATTGCATGTGAAAGAAGCTATTTCATCAAAAATAACAGGTTGAAGTTTGCAGGGTTCTGAAAATTTTAACAAGCGATGAGAGCGGGGAGCAAAGAAACCAGCGTATACTCCTCCTTCATCATTGCCTACAGGAAACTGAGCTTTATTGCGATAACCATCAATGTGATACGAGGAGATAATATGGTTAACAGGATGATCGATCTTGCCAATTCGTTTTAGTGCATCTACTACGAATTGCTCTTTTGCTCTAAGCTCAGCCTCATATGTTAGGTGACGGAAAGAACATCCCCCACATTTACCAAACAAAGGACAGTCGGGCGATATACGGTCTTTGGAAGAAGATATAATTTGAACGATTCTTCCATAGGCGTACCTTTTTTCTACACGCTCGATCCGTACGAGTATTTCGTCACCTATAGCAGAATAGGGAATGAAAATAGGAATATCATTGTAGAAGGCAACACCGTTACCATCACTCGAAATATTTAAAACTTGTACTTGATATTGGTCGTTTTTTCTCATATAATAAAAACCCGCCGATTTGATGGACTAATCTTATCACGGCGGTCGGGATTTGTAAAAAACAGTTCAAAATAAAACTTCAAAAATATTTTGAAAATGTTGTTGACAATCGCGAAATCGGATGATAGAATACAAATCACGCTGCGCCCCACAAGAGCGCACGGAACAAACTTTGGACCTTGAAAATTAAACAATATCACGAAAGTGCAAAACCCTTGTCAAGCACAGCGAGAGCTGTGAAAACAAGTAAATTAAGACGTCAAACGTCGGAATGAGCTTGATGTTAGCGGATGGAAAAATCCGTTAAGATACAAACGTATAGAGAGTTTGATCCTGGCTCAGGACGAACGCTGGCGGCGCGCCTAACACATGCAAG
>Ga0256404_1010510_pt1 | contig 12761 bp, 10 predicted proteins | sample RumenRJG_01DNA_FD_185990 | JGI IMG/M metagenome (GOLD analysis project Ga0256404, IMG submission 185990) | Bovine rumen microbial communities from Lethbridge, Alberta, Canada - RJG_01 | ecosystem: Host-associated > Mammals > Digestive system > Stomach > Rumen | place: Canada: Alberta | collected...
GGATATTCCAGGAATATGGCAAAAGAGAATAAAGACCATCTGCTATCGCTTCTGAGAGACAACCTGACCATGACAGGCTGGCAACAATTCAGGCTGGTGGTTCTCCTGGCAGTTCCTGCGATTCTCGCCCAATTCTCTTCCGTCATATTGCAGTACATCGACACGGCTATGGTCGGCCATCTCGGTGCGAACCCTTCTGCTTCGATTGGATTGATTTCCACCAGCACCTGGCTCTGCAACGGCTTTTTCTTCGCAGTAATCTCTGGATTCTCTGTTCAGGTCGCCCACAGGTGCGGAGCGAAAGACTTTTCCAATGCCAAAACCATCGTGCGGCAAGGCCTTTTCACTATCGTTCTGTTCACCATCGTTTTGGCGCTGATTGCAATTTCCATAGCCAGGCCGCTCCCAAGCTGGCTCGGCGGCACTCCTGAAATCAACCACGATGCCAGCAAATATTTCATGATCTACGCTGCCTTCATGCCTATAGGGGCGTTAGGCTACTGCGCCAGCTCAATGCTGCAGGCCAGCGGGAACATGAAGGTGCCAAGTTTGCTGTACGTTTCTATGGGCGTCCTAGATGTCATATTCAATTACCTTTTCATTTATGTCTGTGACATGGGTGTCGCTGGCGCTGCTCTTGGAACTGGCGTAGCGGAGGTAATGGCATCGATTTTTGCCGTCTGGTACCTGACCTGCCGTTCTAAAGAACTGTCATTCAAGGGAGAAAGCGGGAGTTATATTCCTACGAGGAAAGTCCTGCAGAACACAATGGGAATCACAGGACCGATGTGGCTTCAAAATATAGTCATGAGGGGGGCCTTCTTGGCAAGCACGATAATCATTGCTCCGCTTGGGTCAGTCTCCATCGCTGCAAATTCTTTCGCCATCAACGCCGAGAGTTTCTGCTATATGCCAGGTTATGGTTTGCAGGATGCAGCATCGACTCTGGTCGGTCAGAGCCTTGGGGCAAAACGGAAGCGTTTGGCAAAGCGGTTCGCATGGATTTCCATTGGCTTGGCTTCGCTGCTGATGTCGTTCCTCGCAGTGTTCATGTACATTTTCGCTCCTCAAATCATGAGGATTCTTAGCATTGACGAAGGAATCGTCTCTCTGGGCGCAAAAGTGCTTCGCATCGAAGCTTTCGCTGAAACTTTGTATGCCGTCTCAATCGTGGCTTACGGGGCCTGCGTCGGCGCCGGAAAGACTCTCGTGCCTACAGTGCTGAATTTCTGCAGCATGTGGCTGGTACGCATCGGGCTGGCTCTTGTGCTGACTCCGAAGATTGGACTCACTGGATATTGGATTGCAATGTGCGTGGAATTGAACATCCGGGGCATACTGTTCTTAATCCACATGAGGGGAGATAAATGGATGAAATCCAAATTGGACGATGATTCAGTAAAATTGGTTTCGCCCGATTGAAAATAATAGCTAAATTTGCCACAAATTTGAATATTTAAAATTATGGACAGAATAGAAAACACAGAATTTAGTGGTGAGAGGCCTCTGTACGAGACACATGACCTATATCTTGAGAACGTCAGAATCGGGATGGGAGAATCGGCCTTGAAAGAAACTTCGAATATCACGGCAGTAAAGTGCCTTTTCGAGGGGAAATATCCGCTCTGGGAATGCAAGCATTTTGTTCTGAAAGATTGCCTGCTAGGGGTCGGAGCCCGTTCCGGGCTGTGGTACTCGAGCGATTGCGAAATCACCGACACCCAGATTGACGCTCCGAAGACATTCCGCAGAATGAAAGGCATAAAGCTTCGCAATGTCTGGATACCTGCCGGAAGCGAGACCTTGTGGGATTGCAGCGACATAGACATGCAGGATTGCATCATCGAGAGAGCCGATTATATATTCATGCATTGCGAGGACATAACGATCCGCAACCTGAAGCTGAGCGGAAATTATGGCTTCCAGTATGCCAAGAACGTGGAAATCCACGATAGCGTGCTGAATTCGAAAGATTCGTTCTGGGAGAGCGAGAACGTGACGATCTATGATTCTACGATCAATGGGGAATATCTTGGGTGGTATTCTAAGAACCTTCGCCTTGTGCGCTGCCACATAACCGAGACTCAGCCGCTATGTTATTGCGACAATTTGGTGCTTGAGGACTGCACTTTCGGACCCGACGCTGACTTGGCATTTGAATATTGCTCCCTCAACGCAACTGTCAAAGGGCATATGGTTTCCATCAAGAATCCGACGACGGGTTCAATCACAGTCGATTCCGTAGGAGAGGTCATCATCGATCAGAATCGGAAAGCCCCAGCAGACTGCAAAATCACCGTGCTGAACAAATGATGAGGTATCGCACCTAAAAATGCTGTGTTCACCAACTTATATTTTGTTTTGCGATTTTTTTTACCCATATTTGGTCGAACAAAGACCTACAAACACCTAAAATGCGGTGATTGCTAACTCTTATTTTATTTGTTTTGCGATTTTTTACCCCAATTAGGACACACTAATATTCTAAAAATATGTTAAAAATCAACAAAATTTTGAGTGCCATGGCGATGCTTCTCATTATCACTGCGGCCGTAAACTCTTGCGACAAAGAAGAGTCCAATAAGTTCTAATTATCATCATTATTACAAAAATTTTAGAATGGTTACCTATGGAGCGTTTAAAGACTAATTATATTTTATGCATCGTAATCTGCATATTCTCAATATTCTTCTCTGGCTGTAAAATAGAAAACGAGTCATTAGAATTATCTACACGAGAACTTTCATTCTCTAGCGAAGAAAACTCAGCGGTAATAACCAGCAGTTGTGGCGTAGGAGTTTTCTGGATATTTTTAGTCGACAAAGATGGCAACACTCTCACTAAGAAATATGCAGAAAATGGTAAAGACGAAGTGCTTGATTGGATAAGCATAAAAATAACGGATAAGGACAGGAAAATTACTGTGTCAGTTAAAAAGAATGATTCGACAGAAGCGAGATATGCCAATGTCGAAATCACGAACGATGAAGTTAATTTAATGGTGAAGATTGTTCAAGATGGAGCTGCCATGCACAATAACAGAGCTGCTTTCTAAGGGAGAAAGAGAATAAATCTGCTCACCTGCAATCTTCCGTGGAAGTTTTGCCGAAGATTGTACATTAGTGGCACATGAAGAAACCGGAAGAGGGGGCTGGAGCGAACACAGTGAGCAGTGCTACTCTATGATAGTGTGGTAGCCGCGTGCGAAGAATAGAGTAAAAGGCATTCGATTATTTTTCGAATGCCTTTTTTAAATGTGGTGTCGGCAGGAGTTGAACCGGCGACACATGGATTTTCAGTCCATTGCTCTACCACCTGAGCTACGACACCAATTGTTTGGGATTGCAAAGATAGGCAAATTTCCGTTTGATGCAAATTTTTTCGGAAAAATTATACTGTTCCGCACGGCAGTCTTTCAATTGAAAATTGTCTTTGCTAACTTCGTGAGCCATGACCGAGACAACCTTCATACAAGTCATTCTGCCGCTCCGCCTAGAGTGGGAGCCGGTATACTATGTGCCAGATGGCTCTCGGGTCCAGCTTGGAGAGAGGGTCATGGTGAATTTCGCCGGGAAGACGTACACGGCAGCGGTTAGTAACGCCGATGCGAGAAAAGAGGCTTCAGAAATGGATGCAGGCCGCATAAAGCCGATTTCAGGCATCGCAGAGCTTCTGCAACCGATTACGAAAGAGGAGATAGAGCTTTGGAGGAAGGTCGCTGGCTATTATCTGTGCACGGTCGGAGAAGTGTATAAGGCCGCCTATCCTGACTGGAAAATCTCAGAAGAGAAGGTGAAGGCAAGAAAGGCACTGAAGAAAAAAGGCACGGAGGTTCCAGCGGAGGAGAAGGCCGAAGCTGGCAAAATAACCCTTACTCAAGCACAGAATACGGCATATTCAGAAATTGAAGGAATATTCGATAGCGGCAGGCCTGCCCTTCTCTATGGAGCCACAGGCTCCGGCAAGACTGAAATTTATCTTAAGCTGGCTCAAGAGGCTCTTGCGAAAGGGCGTAACGTACTGTATCTGGTGCCAGAAATAGCCCTCTCCAGGCAGCTGGAAGAAAGAATATTCAAAACTTTTCCTGCTCAGCTGCGAATTTTCCACTCGGCAGAGACCATCTCCAGGCGGCTGGACACGACGGAATTCATCAGGAACAATGAATATGTCCTATTGGGCACTCGAAGCGCCATTTTCCTCCCTCACAGGGACCTAGGGCTGATAATAATAGACGAGGAAAACGATACTTCCTACAAGCAGGATAACCCTGCGCCGCGATACAACGGCAGAGAAACGGCCATAATGCTCGCCGGCATATTCAAAGCCAATGTCGTTCTTGGATCGGCCACTCCCTCGCTGGAGTCACTGTACAACTGCCAGGCAGGCAGATTCGGAATGGTCCGGCTTACGAAAAGATATTACGAGGCTCCAGACTCTGACGTTGAAATCATCGATACGATAGCAGAACGCAGAAAGAGGGGCATGGTCGGAAATTTCTCCAGAAAATTAATTGCCCATATTCGGGAATGCCTGCAGCGCCACGAGCAGGTGCTCCTTCTGAGGGAACGACTCTCTTACTCCCCCATCGTACAATGCGAGGAATGCGGGGACATACCGAAATGCAAGAACTGCAACGTGACGCTCACGCTGAATAAGAGGGCAGATGGCAGCGAAAGGCTCGTATGCCACTATTGCGGCAGGGTTTACGAATATGACGGTCGCTGCAAGAAATGCGGGGGCGAGATGAAGATGATCGGAGCCGGCACTCAAAAAATAGAGGAAGAAGCCAGGGAGTTGTTCCCAGATGCCGTGATTGCCAGACTGGACAGCGACTCGGCCAAAAGCAGCAAAGAAGAAAAGAGAATCATTAAAGATTTCTCGGACGGAAAGATAGACATTATCATAGGCACCCAGATAGTCGCCAAAGGCTTCGATTTCAGCGGGCTCAAATTGGTGGCGGTGCTGAAGGCAGAGTCAATCCTCGGCCAGGAAGATTTCAGGGCGGACGAGCACGGACTCCAGCTTTTAGAGCAGTTCCGCGGACGCTCCGGCAGGCGTGGAGGCAAGGGCCTGTTCGTGATACAAACATCCCAGCCGGAACATCCTGTCTACCAGGGCATTGCCGGCGCCATACCGGAACGAGACCTGACGAACCGCCTTCTAGAGGAGAGGAAAGCCTTCTTCTATCCGCCATATTCAAGGGTAATCGGCATCATATTCAAAGATTATAATCTTAAAAGGGTTGAGCTGATGTCCAGGCTGCTCGGGGATTCCCTTAAGCAGAACTCTGGGATGACGGCAGAAACCAGAATCATCGGCCCATACGCTCCCAGGGTCGATAAAATCTCGAATCAGTATTTCAGGCAGATGAGGATCCTGCTTCGGAAAGACAAGGCTCTGGCGGCAAATAAAGCCGCCCTTTCGAGAGCTATTTCCACATTCGAGAAAGAGAAAAAATACGTCGGCCACATAAGCCTGGATGTCGATCCCTCATAATTAATAGAAAAATTGCTAAATTTGAAGGTTAATAAAGTCACGAGATATGGGAAAAGTAATAGCAATAGCAAACCAGAAAGGCGGCGTGGGAAAAACTACGACTGCCATCAATCTGGCTGCGTCCTTAGCGGTCCTGGAGAAGAAAGTTCTGATCATCGACGCTGATCCTCAGGCTAATACTACTTCAGGGCTTAACTTTTCTCCGGAAAGCGATCAGAAAAGGACGCTTTACGAAGTCATGATCGGGAAAATCGACGTGCATGACGCTCTGATTCAGACCGAGATCGTAAACTTGCAGCTGATTCCTTCTCACATAAACCTGGTAGGGGTGGAAATAGAGATGCTGGACGTTCCGAACAGGGAATCTATCCTGAAAGAAAAAATAAGCCCGATACGAAACGACTACGATTACATCATCATCGACTGCTCCCCTTCTCTTGGCCTTGTAACTATCAACGCACTGACTGCCGCAGATTCTGTGATGATTCCAGTCCAGCCTGAATTCTTCGCCTTGGAAGGCCTGGGAAAACTGCTTCAGACAATACGTCTCGTGCAGAGAAACATAAACAAGAGCCTCACGATCGAAGGTTTCGTGGTAACGATGTTCGATGGCAGGACGAAAGTTCACGTGCAGGTGGTCAGCGAGCTGAAAGAGCATTTCAAAGACCTTGTCTTCAACACCATAATACAGAGAAACATCAGGCTGAGCGAGGCTCCGTCTCACGGAAAGCCTATAGTCCTCTACGACGTGAAAAGCAACGGTACTTCAAATTATCTGAACCTCGCCAAGGAGGTTCTTGAAAAGAACGAATAGAACATGAGTAAACAAATTAGAGGGCTGGGAAGAGGCCTGGATGCCATCCTTGGCGACAGCGACAATTTGAACGAGCCTCAAAGAACCCCAGTAGGATACATAAATAAAGAAGTCGCAGGGACTAGCGCTCATCAGAATGCCGGTGACGTACTGAGGATTCCAGTGGACCAAATCGAGCCAAATCCTTATCAGCCCCGAATGGCCTTCGACAACGAGTCGCTTGAAGAACTGGCAGACTCGATTCGCACGTTCGGACTCATACAGCCTGTCACCGTACGCAAGAAGAGCGATGGGCGATATCAAATCATTAGCGGAGAGCGCAGATATAAGGCCTGCAGGCTCGTCGGCATGGACATGATCCCTGCTTACATAAGAGAAGCAAACGATCAGGGGATGCTGGAAATGGCCATCGTGGAGAATATCCAGAGGCAGGACCTTGATCCAATTGAAGTTGCGATGAGTTATCAGAGACTGATTGACGAGTGCAGCCTGACTCAGGAGGAAATGGCCGACAGGGTTGGCAAGAAACGCACGTCGATCACCAACTACCTAAGGCTCTTGAAACTTCCCGCAAAGGTGCAACACGATATAAAAGTCGGCCTGGTAAGCGTAGGCCATGCGAAAGTCCTGTTAGGGGTGGAAGATCCTAAGACACAGGAACTGCTTTGCAATCTGGTAATCAATAATGGGATATCTGTAAGGCAGCTGGAAGAAAAAGTCCGGCTCCTGGACAAGCAGAAACCAGCGAAACAGAAAGCGTCTACCGAACTTCCTGATGAATATTATCGCGTTCTGGAGCATATGGGCAAGTTTTTTGAAAATAGCATCAGCCTGAAACGTTCCGACTCGGGAAAAGGCACGATGACTATCCGCTTCTCTTCTGACGAAGAAATACGGAAATTCCTGCAAGCCCTGGAGGATAAGAACATATAAGTCCGATGAAAGGCTCATTTCTTAAAATATTCACCATTCTGGCGCTCCTTTTCGCTTTTTCCATGCAGTCTCATGCGCAATTCAGGGAAGAGGCGTTCAACCAGTCATATAACGAGCCTAGCGATACGACTAGCGCCAAGGATTCTGTCGCCCAGATGTGGACCTTTCGAGAATTTTTCAGAGGAATAGCTCATAAAGACACTTTAAGAATAGGTTCCTTGTTTGCCGGAGCCACAGTATTCGTAGGTGCTGAACAAATATACAATAAGCAATACTGGAAGCTGCCCATAGTCTATGGCGGACTTGGAGCCACCATCGGCCTTGGGATACACTATAATAAACAGTTCAAGGACAGCGGGAACCAGCATGACAAGGATATGTCGAAATACATGTTCGCCAGCGCTGGTTTTCTGTACTGGGCAACCCTCATGGATGGAGCATTCAACTACAGGCGGGATGTGCCGCACCAGCCAGGCAAGGCCACGATTTACTCTATCCTTGTGCCGGGGCTCGGGCAGGCCTATAATGGAGAATATTGGAAAATCCCTATTTATTGGGGACTCATGATCGGTTCGTATCATTTCTGGGATCAGAACAGAACCAATTATAAGAAATACAAGCGTATTCACAACCTCGCCACTACCGAAGACAGCGGCTATGACGGCAGAATCACTGCCGAGCAGGCTCTGTATTACAGGAATGTGTTCCGACGATACAGAGACTATTCAGTCGTGGCCTTCATAGGCTCTTACCTCCTTCAGATAATCGATGCCAACGTGTTCGCTTATCTGCAGGATTTCGAAGTCTCGGATAACTTGTCAATGAAAATCTCGCCTACGATAATATCCACATATAATGAATATGCCTTCAATGCTGGAGGCCCGGCAAGTTTCGGCGCCCCGATGTACGGCATTGATGCGATGGGATTGAAAGTAGGTTTCACATTCTAGCTAATGAAGAAAATTGAATATATCATATTCACAGTCCTAGCCATTCTAGTCTTTGCTCCGGCTCCTTCGGGCGCTCAGAGCAAAAAGGTTCTTAAGAAAGAAAACGAACATCTCCGAGCCACGCTTGACTCTCTTAGAAGGGCGCTAGACAGCCTTCAGGCGAGCATCAGCCAAGATAGCGATGCAATGGCGCTCCTTGACATGCTGGAGGAGAACGACAGGAAAACTGCCGCTGGGCTAGATCCGGAGGATTATAACCCAGACATAACGGACAGCCTGCTAACTGCGATGTATCGCCAGAAGCATGGTGACACTGTGAGCGTAGACCATGGGTTTGACATGGATTCGGTGAATCTGACCTCGAATCTGCCCGATTCCGTCATAACGGAAAGGCTTGCCAGGCTGAATTCTTTCATAACTCTGCCGTTCAATCAGACCGTAAGGAACTACATTGTCCTCTATTCAGAGAAAATGCCCTCTAAGATGGCCCAGATTCTCGGACTTTGCGAATATTACATGCCCATCTTCGAGGAGACGTTCAACAAATACAATCTCCCGGAAGAGCTGAAATACATGGCGATAATCGAGTCTGCGCTGAACCCTTTCGCCGTGTCCAGGTCAGGTGCCAAAGGGATATGGCAGTTCATGTACCACTCGGCAATTTTCTACGGGCTTAAAATAGACTCTTACATAGACGAGCGACTGAATCCGATAAAATCCGTTGATGCCGCCGCTCGTTATCTTAAAGATTCCTACGCCTTGTTCGGGGACTGGAACCTGGCCATCTCTTCGTACAACTGCGGCCCCGGCAATGTGAACAAGGCGATACGCAGAGCCGGCGGGAAACGAGATTTCTGGTCTGTTTATGACTACCTGCCAAGAGAAACAAGAGGATTCGTTCCTGCTTTCGTCGGAGCGATGTATGCGATAAAGTATAGCAGCGAATACGGATTGAAGCCTGCCAAAATCCAGATGCCGCCGCAAGTCGATACATTCGAGATTCACCGGAACGTGCATTTCCAGCAGATTAGCGATGTGGTCGGGGTGCCTATCGATGTAGTTAGGACACTTAACCCTCAGTACATCAAGGACGTGATTCCTGGCCAGAGCGGGACCTGTGAATTAAGACTTCCATTCAATTACACGAATACATTTCTTGAGCAGGAAGACTCCGTCTACGCCTACAAAGCCGATTCTCTGCTGAACCCGAAGACGCTGCTTGAGAATTCTGGCAGTCGGGCGACTACATCAGATGGCTCAAGGATTGTCTATCGAGTGAAAAAAGGCGATTTTCTGGGAAGGATAGCCAGGAAATACCATGTCTCAGTAGCCCAGCTGAAGAAATGGAATCATCTGCGTAGCGACCGCCTGCAGGTTGGCCAGAAAATCTACATTTACGGCCGTTAGCATATTCATAAATCAAAAACTAATTGCAGCTTGAATTCGGTGCGGTTTTCATGCCTTTCCGACTTGAAGTATTGCACCCTCATGGCCTTTGCGTAAATCTTCATGCTTCTCCATGGCCGCTCGCGGAGCCTCAACTTGCAACCGCCAGTCCATACCAGGCTCACTCCCCTGCCATAATATGCAGGAACCGAGAAATTGCCTGGAGCATCCCTCTCGTAGGAATATATCCTATCGTCCCAATTATCGATCTTGAATACCGTGCCTCGAAGATATGTCGAGAGGCAATCCGTCTTCCTGCCCCCTTCCACGTATGCCAGTGCGCCCAGAGACCTGCACAGAAGTCCCTCGGCCCGGAATCTGCCAGTCCACGAAGGTTCATCTGAGATGCCATAGACTGATGAAATTCCAGAACCGGAATAATCCAGATCCAGCCTTACATCAGTCCTGTAGCGCAGCGCATCGTACGGCCTTAGCCGTTCCGATGCCCTGACAGATAAAACCATGTTCCTATATATCTGTATCGGTAATTTGAGCAGGAACTTGCTCTGTACTTCATCCGCATCCGCCTTCCTGGCCACGTCTGCGGTAAAGAACAAGCCACGACGCTCCACCCCAGCCGAGACGGCATATTCATTAGAAGTCCTGCTCCAGCTCCTGATGCCACCGGTATAGTCATTCTCAAAATCCGAGGGATAATACCTGGCAGCGGACGAAAGCTTCCAATCTTTTCCTAAATTGAATATGACACCAGCGACTCCGGCAAAACAGCCGTGGCGAATATCATACGCCGCTTCCCCGAATACGTCGGAGCCCCTTACCGTACGCCTAAAATCGACAGAAGCCTTCCTGCTTGTTCCTGTGACGCCTGCCTGGCCATTCCTGCCAAGCCAGGTCACGTTAAAGGCAGGCAGGACGGCCACATCGCCTTTCCCAGACTCCATCCGTTTCCGTAGACCGGGGAAAGATGCCAGCGCAGAGACCACGAATCGGCCAAGATAAATGTTCCCGGCGACTCCCCTGTGCGAGCCTTGGGGAGAAAAAGACCATGAAGGCGATAACCCTGCCGGGCGGCGCATGAATGACGATGCGCCAGAGAATCCGCTCAGCGAGAACCCGCTCCAAAGGCAAAGGCCTTGGCCGAAACGAGCATTGAAGTCTCCTAATATAAAATCATAAGGCAGCCTTTCTCCATGAAGAGCGGCATTGAAAGTGAACGATGGCGTTCTTTGGGAATATGTGTTTCTAATCGCAGTCGAAACCTCCGCATATTCTTTAAATCCTATCTTATATTTAAAGCCCTCGCTGAACTTGCCATCTCGCACGCTGCCCCTTAGTACGCCATACTGTGATATGAGCGGAGGCGAGAATGTTTCGCCTGCCTTCTTAGCGCTCCTCAGAGAGATGAATGGTTTCAAAGAAGAAACATATTCCTCTCCGAAGCCATCGATTGCGGCGAGTTCCTTGAAAGAAAGGATATCGCCATTGCGAGCCTTGTAATCGGACAAGCTCGCTGCCTGATACTGGGTCATGAGCCCGCTCGAAGTCAGCTTTGACAGTTTCAAGAAGTTGATTTCTAAAGGCTTGGACAACATATTTGCATATTTTTCAACTTCCTGCTCATCCAGGCTCTCCATGCTCTCAGCCCCTGTCAGGTAGAGAATCGCCCGAACCTGCTCATCAGTCTGGGCTCCTGACCTCACGGCTAGGAGCGAAGATATTATGAACAGAGCCAGCAATAGCGATATCTTCATAAAAACATATATATGAGAATACTTCGATCGCAAGATAGGCCGAGTAAACGTAAATTTTAAACAAAAACAGAAATACTTATGACAAAATTCTTTATACTTCATAAAGAATTTTATAATTTTGAGTTTTAATTTATTGAGGAAATGAATAAAATCCGACTTCATGACAAGACTTTCAGGCCGTTCATCCCTAATGAGCAGATTGAAAAGGCCATTGACAATGTCGCCGCACAGCTAAACAGAGATTATGACGGTTGCTCCGACATTCCTGTGCTCCTATGCGTGCTCAATGGTTCAATATTGTTCACGGCCGAGCTGATGAAGAGGCTCACATTCAACTGCGAGATTGTTTCAATGAAACTCTCCTCCTACGTCGGCACGCATTCGACTGGCAAGACTCGCGAGGTAATGGGCCTGACCGGAAGCGTGAAGGACAAGAGAGTCATCATCGTCGAAGACATCGTGGACACGGGCCAAACCATCGTAGACCTGAAAAAAATCATGGAAGAGAAGGGAGCTAAAGAATCGAAGGTCTGCACAATGCTGCTGAAGCCCGCAGTCTATGGCAAAAATGTTAAACTCGACTACGTGGGCATGGAGATTCCCAACGATTTCATAGTGGGTTTCGGACTGGACTATGACGAGCTAGGGCGAAATTACAAAGACATTTATGTTTTGGATACGAATATGAAATATTTCATTCTTTTCGGGCCTCCAGGTGCTGGGAAAGGCACTCAGGCCGCAGCAATGGTAGAAAAATGCAACTTATGCCACATTTCCACAGGGGACTTGCTTCGTGGCGAAATGGCTAAGGGAAGCGAGCTTGGACTGAAAGCGAAAGCTCTCATTGAGGCTGGCGAACTGGTTCCAGATGAGATAGTAGAAGGCATGATAGAGAACAAGTTCAAGACAGTCACGGACGTTGACGGCTTCCTGCTGGACGGATTCCCTAGGACCATCGCTCAAGCCGAGGCCTTGGACAAAATGCTGGACAAGTCAAAAGAGAAGGTCACCGCAGTGGTCTCTCTGATGATTCCGGACTCTATGATCAAGGAAAGAATCAAACACCGCGCATCAATAGAGGGAAGAGCAGACGATGCAAAAGACGAGACCATCGCCAACCGCATCAAGACCTATCACGAGAAGACAGAGCCACTCGTAGAGTACTACAAGAGGGCTGGCAAATATTACGAAATAGACGGCACCGGCACCATCGAGGAGGTTCGCCAGAGAATTTCCGACCTGCTGGATAAGTTTTAGGAATATATCTCATGCCAGACTCCAACTTCATAGACTACGTCAAGATTCACTGTGCCTCGGGGCATGGTGGAGCTGGCTCGGTCCACCTTTACAGGGCGAAATACATCGCTAAAGGCGGACCTGACGGAGGCGACGGCGGCCGAGGAGGGCATA
>Ga0256404_1010514_pt1 | contig 12759 bp, 10 predicted proteins | sample RumenRJG_01DNA_FD_185990 | JGI IMG/M metagenome (GOLD analysis project Ga0256404, IMG submission 185990) | Bovine rumen microbial communities from Lethbridge, Alberta, Canada - RJG_01 | ecosystem: Host-associated > Mammals > Digestive system > Stomach > Rumen | place: Canada: Alberta | collected...
TCGGTAAGCTGGCGGGGAGTCGTACCTTCGGAAGCCATATGGCCTACCAGGCTGCCGCTCTTCTTCACGATGCTGTCGGTAATGGCTTTTTTCAGTTCTTCCCCGGACAGGTTCGCGAAATCGTTATCTGCCAGATATTTCAGTTTAAGTTCGTTAGGTGTGCCTACCAGGCCGCTGGTAAAGGCCGGGGAAACAACGGGATCGGCCAGTTCCCAGATCTTGCCCTGGGGATCCTTGAAGGCACCGTCGCCGTAGACCATAACTTCCACATGTTTGCCGGTAGCTTTCAGGATACGCTCCTGGATTTCTTCCACCAGTCCCTGGCACTGATGGGGGAACAGTTTTACCTTGTCTTCCGTGGATTTGTTGGACCCCAGCAGACCGTATTTTTCATTATAGCCGCTGCCGTTCACCGGGGCGGTCATAATGTCGTCCAGGCCGCAGACAACTTTGGCGCCGGCTTTTTTCAGAAGGCGTTTGGTGCGGGCCCGGGTATGGATATCGCAGTTCAGCACTTTGTCCGTATATTTCAGGATGGCTTCCGGATGGTTGGCGAAGATCACTTCCACTTCCGCGCCGCTGGATTCCATCAGCTCTTTATAATAATCCACGTAATCCACGCCGGTGAATTCATGAACCGTAGCGCCAAAGAGCTCCCGGTATTTTTCCAGCGTCAGGATATCGCTGAAAGGATTCACGCCGGCTTCGTCGATCTGATCCAGACTTACCAGATGGTTGCCCACTTCATCAGAGGGATAGCTCAGCATCAGCACAACTTTTTTTGCGCCTTTGGCAATACCCCGCAGGCAGATGGCAAAACGGTTCCGGGACAGGATCGGGAAAATAACGCCGATGGTCTCGCCGCCTAATTTTGCTTTCACGTCCGCTGCAATATCATCTACGGAGCAGTAGTTACCCTGAGAACGGGCCACGATGGATTCCGTAATGGAAATAACATCCCGGTCCCGGAGGGCAAAGCCTTCACTCTCCGCCGCTTTCAGCACGCTGTCCGTAACAATGTCGGCCAGGTTGTCCCCCTGACGGATAATGGGTAAACGGATGCCTCTGGATACAGTACCTACCAAACGTTCTTTGTTTTCCATAAAAATTATTCCCTTCTTAAGGCCTTGCGGCCGGATTTGTTCCACTATTTATTTTACCTGCATTTTTATGCAGACGCAAGTGTTTCTGAAATTATTTCCGCAGCTGTGCCTCGTAAGCTTCCGCCACCTTCGCCACCAGGTTTTTAATGATGGGGTCGATCTCCCCGTCGGTCAGGGTGCGGTCCTCTGCCTGGAAAGTCAGGTTAAAGGCAACAGACTTGCATCCTTCCGCCACCTGCTTGCCAGTGTAAACGTCAAAGACCCGGATGCCTTTCAGCAGTTCGCCGGCATTAGCCCGCAGCACCCCTTCCAGTTCCTTGACCGTCACTTCTTTCGGAACCACTACCGCAATGTCGCGGCTGGTGCCGGGGAATTTTGCCAGGTGCACGTACTGGGGAACCCGCAGGGCAGATTCAGCCAGAGGCGCCAGCTCCAGTTCCAGCACATAGGTTTCTTCCGGCACATCGAAGTTTGCTGCCGCCGTAGGATGGAGGCAGCCGAAATAGCCAACAACTTTTCCGCCGGCCCGGACTGCGCAGCTCTTACCCGGATGCATGTAAACCTGTTCGTTGGGAACCAGTTCGTAATCTGTCAGCTGCATTTTGGCCAGCAGGCCTTCCACTACGCCTTTCATATCGTAGAAGTCCACACTGTCCTTGCCGCTGGTCCAGGAAAGGTCATTGCGCCGACCGCTCATCACTGCGCCGATGATCCGGCGTTCTTCCGGATGTTCCGTAAGAGGCAGGGATTTGGGCAGGTACACGCGACCCACTTCAAAAATCTTTACGTTTTCCGCCTGCCGGGCCAGATTGTAGGCTGCCGTATTCAACAGGCTGGGCAGCATGGTGGTCCGCATGACGCCGAATTCGTCGCTGATGGGATTCATCAGTTTAATGACATTGCGGCGGGAATCGTCAGCCCGCAGCATCATTTTATCCATGAAGGAAGGATGAATGAATGTATAAGTCATTACTTCATCAAGACCGGCAGACGCAAGATAATCCTCCGCTTCGCTCTTCACTTCTTCCATGGGGTCTTCCTTGCCCTGACGCAGGGCCAGTTCAGGATTGTGGCTTTCAATTTTATCGTAAGAATGCATGCGGGCGATTTCTTCGGAAATATCCGCATCGCATGTTACATCCTGCCGCCAGGTAGGTGCCGTAATCACCAGGGCTCCCTTTTCTTCTTTCACGTCAAACTGCAGACGGGTCAGGATCTCTATCATTTCTTCTTTGGGAATTTCCACGCCGATGCGGGTGTTGATGGCTCCCGGAGTAACAGTCACCACTGCCGGTTTATAGGGAACAGGATACGCATCCGCAATGCCGCAGACCGTTTCGCAGGCGCCCATTTCTTCCAGCAGATGGGCCGCACGGTCCAGCGCCCGATGACAGTTGGCAATGTCCACGCCCCGTTCAAAGCGCATGGAGGCTTCGCTGCGCAGGCCCAGGGCCTTGGAGGTCCGGCGGATGGAAGGACCGTTAAAAGCCGCCGCTTCCAGGATAACGGTTGTAGTTTTGTCAGTTACTTCCGTAATCAGGCCACCCATCACGCCGCCCAGACCAACAGCCTTTTCCGTGTCCGCAATCGTGATCATGTCGGTGGTCAGGGCACGGTCCTGGTCGTCCAGGGTCCGGAGATGTTCGCCGGGTTTCGCCCTGCGTACAATAAGAGCGTGGTCTTTCAGTGTATCGTAATCGTAGGCGTGCATAGGCTGGCCCAGTTCCATCATTACGTAGTTGGTTACGTCTACTACGTTGTTGATGGGCCGCACGCTGCAGGCCCGCAGTTCATTCTGCATCCAGTCCGGGGAGGGCATGATCTTAATATTTTTCAGCACCCGGTTGGTGAAACGGCTGCACAGTTCCGGAATTTCAATTTCATTCCGCATCATGTCGTTCACGTTGCCGCCGGCCGCTTCCTTCACGGTCATGTCCGGCATGCGCATGGTCTTTCCCAAAACCGCCGCCGCTTCCCGGGCAATGCCGGTCATGCAGAAGCAGTCCTGTTTGTTGGCGGTAAGATCAATGTCCAGCACCGTATCGTTCAGGCCTAATACATCTTTAATATCCGCGCCGATGGGGGTATCCGGGGACAGGATCAGGATCCCTTCCCGCTGTTCCGGCAGCAGCAGCTTGCTGTCGATGCCCAGCTCGTTGGCGCTGCACAGCATGCCGTAGGAATACACGTTGGCCATTTTTACTTTTTTCAGTTTCATGCCGTTAGGCAGTTCGGCCCCAATGGTAGCCACGGGAACCATGTCTCCTAACTTTACATTCTGGGCGCCGGTCTGGATCTGTACGATCTCGCCGCTTCCGTAATCCATCTGGCATACCCACAGATGGTCGCTGTCGGAATTCCGTTCAATAGCCGTAACCTTTCCGGCCAGCACGCCGGAGATCCCTGCTCCCTGATGAATAACGCTTTCCACTTCCAGCCCTACCCGGGTCAGTCTGTCAGCCAGTTCTTCGGGAGTTACATCAATGTCAACATAGCGTTTTAACCATGCAATCGAAGCTAACATTTCTTATCCCTCCCTTACCGGAACTGGCGGATGAACCGCAGATCGTTTTCAAAGAATAACCGCAGATCGTCAATGCCGTATTTCAGCATGGCGATCCGTTCCACGCCCATACCAAAGGCATAGCCGTTCATAATGGACGGGTCGTAGCCGCTCATGGCCAGCACATTGGGATGCACTTCCCCGGCCCCTAAAATTTCCAGCCAGCCGGAATGCTTGCACACGTTGCAGCCTTTGCCGCCGCAGATCACACAGCTGATGTCCACTTCGCAGCTGGGTTCCGTAAAGGGGAAATAGCTGGGACGCAGACGGATTTTCACACTGCTGCCGAACATTTCCTTACAGAAAGTTTCCAGGGTGCCTTTCAGATCTGCCAGGCTGATATTTTTATCTACTACTAAACCTTCCACCTGATGGAACATGGGGGAATGAGTGGCGTCGTAATCGTTCCGGTACACCGCGCCGGGAGAGATCATGCGGATGGGCGTGTTCGGCTCCTTGCTCTGCATGGTACGTGCCTGGACGCCGCTGGTCTGGGTCCGCAGCAGGAAATTATCCGTAATATAGAACGTATCCTGCATGTCCCGGGCCGGATGATCTTTCGGCAGGTTCAAAGCTTCAAAGTTAAAGTAATCGTTATCGATTTCCGGGCCTTCCACCACGTCAAAGCCCATATGCATGAAAATCTTTTTGATCTCACGGTTGGTTAAGGTAATGGGATGGAGATGACCGCCCGCCGGCTTACGGCCAGGCAGGGTAATATCTACTTTATCGTTGGCGATTTTCGCTTTCAGCGCTTCCGCCCGCAAAATTTCCGTACGGTCCTTCAGGCACTGTTCCAGTGTCTGCTTCACCTGGTTTACGATTTCGCCGATCTTCGGCCGTTCTTCTGCCGGCACTTTGCCCATGCCCCGCAAAATTTCCGTCATAGGGCCTTTGCGCCCCAGATACTTGACCTTCAGGTCCTGCAACTCCTGGGAGCTGGCTGCGGCTTCCAGGTCTGCCAGCGCTTTTTCTTTCAGCTCCAGCAGCATGTCTCTCATACTCATGGTTTTGCCTCCATATAAAAATAAAAACTTCCGTCCCTGTGAAGGGGCGAAAGTTATATTCCGCGGTACCACCCTAATTTGTGCTCTTGCGCCTTAACGCGGCAAACGCTCCGCCTACTTTTTGCAACGATGCAACGTGGTCTCATTTTGCTATCACATTTTGTTTTGCGCAATACGCAAAAGTTTTCTGTTGCTCACTGCCTGTTCAGCCAAGACACTCCCAGGTGAACTTCACGCTATCGTCGCCGTCCGGTTTCCACCCTCCCGGACTCTCTGCGAAACTGTTCGAAGCATCGGAAATTTTTTCAAATTTTGTTCCGATTATTCCCAAGCAATTCCTTTGTGTTGAGAAGCGCTACTCTCCTGTTCATTATGCATAATAATGTTAGGGACGTATTTAATTGACTGAAATATTATAGCACAATTGAGATGGTTGGGCAAGGGAAAGAGTTAGAATTAGCAGTTAAGCTTTCATTATCTTTATCACGTTCCGCCAAAATTTTATCGACGCTCCTATTTTACCTGTACACACATCTCAATCCGTAAACTCCGCAATCTCTTCCAGGGCAGCCACGATTTTTTTCAGCCCCGCTTCGTCTTCTTCCGTAAAGCGGTTCTTTACCGGGCTGTCCAGATCAAGAACACCTACCAGCTTACCGTTCTTATGAATGGGGATGACGATCTCCGCATTGCTGGCGCTGTCGCAGGCAATGTGTCCGGGGAACCGGTGCACATCGTCCACCCGCTGTACTTTGTCCTGCAAAGCCGCCGCACCGCAGACCCCGGCGCACAAAGGAATACGGATGCAGGCAGGATTTCCCTGAAAAGGACCCAGCACTAAAGAATCCCTGTTCATCAGGTAAAAACCGGCCCAGTTCAGGTCCGGCAGGGCGTTCATCAATAACGCGGAAGTATTGGCCAGCACCGGCAGCCAGTAGTTTTCCTCTTCGCCTAACGCTTTCACCTGTTTGACTAACAAATCGTAATCGGTTTTCAAATTCTTTTCCTGTACCATCTTTAGTTCCTTCCTGTTCTGTCAAATCTTATTTTCGGATTATTCCTGAACGTTACAAAATTCCTGCCTCACATACTGTTATGTGACTTTACAAACTGTTCTGATGCTGTTTTTATTTTCATTTTATCAAATTCTTGCTATAATGAATACAGGAAATTTTAGCAGGAGGGAACAGTAATGAAAAAGTTTTTTATCCTTGCGCTTATCCTTGTAATGACTGTTATGGGTACCGCATCCGCTTCCAAAAGCAAATTCAAGGATCCCAACTATAGCTTCGGCAATATAATGAACATTTATCTGGCCGAATGCGTTTACACACCCAAAACAAATCAGCCTCACGATCTGCAGGAAGACAGCAATCCTACAGGCCGCGCCCTGAATTCCCTGCGGACCGCTATGGCCAAAAAGAGCAAAAATCTTATCGTTCCTCCGGATGAACCAACCCGGGCAAGGCTGGATCTGCATCTGGTGGTACACACTCTTGCCACCTACACTTACTGGAAAGAACCCTGGGATGAAGAAACTTACGAAAATAAAAAGATCACCGAAAAAGGAAGGGACGGAAAGGAACGGACCATCACCATCCCCGTCAAAAGGATCATTCACCATCCGGGACAGTGGATCACCGACGCTTACGCGGAAGTAGAGTTCACACTGAAAGACCGCAGCAACGGAAAAACCGTTTATAATTGCATTGATACCCGGTCCCGGCAGGATTCCGGTTACGATGGCATGCTGAACCGGATCTGCAATGACTTTGTCAGCGATTTGAAATAACGTTTTGAAATACGGCATTAAATGAAATGAGTTAAAAACTTGCCTACGGTTCCTTCACTGCCATAAGGCGTTACACCCTGTGGCAGTTTTCTTTTTCTGTGAACCGGCATATTGTTCCCCTTTTTCTAGTTTCCTGTGTATTTTTTCCCTGTTTTTTCACAATTCGTTTGTCGTAATTGAATCTGTCTTGTAGTATAATTAGATAAGTGAGATTCCCGATAAAACAAAACTCTCACAAACGTTTTCAATAGTTGTTTAGTATAAAGGAGGTCTTTATCATGTCAAGATTTACTTTACCCCGTGACCTGTATCACGGAAAGGGCGCGCTGGAAACCCTGAAAACCCTGAAAGGCAAACGGGCCATCGTCTGTGTTGGCGGCGGCAGCATGAAGCGGGGCGGCTTTCTGGACAGGGCCCTGGCCTATCTGAAGGAAGCGGGTATGGAAACGAAAGTCATTGAAGGCATCGAAAGCGACCCTTCTGTAGAGACCGTTATGAAAGGCGCGGCCGTCATGCAGGAATTCCAGCCTGACTGGATCGTGGCCATGGGCGGCGGCAGCCCCATCGACGCGGCCAAAGCCATGTGGATCAAATACGAATACCCGGAAACCACTTTTGCAGATATGTGTAAGGTATTCGGCCTGCCGAAGCTGCGCACCAAAGCACACTTCTGCGCTATTTCCTCCACCAGCGGCACCGCCACGGAAGTTACTGCCTTCTCTATCATCACCGATTACCAGAAAGGCATTAAATATCCTATCGCTGATTTCGAAATTACCCCGGATATCGCTATCGTAGATCCGGAACTGGTGCACACTATGCCCCAAAAGCTGACGGCCCACACGGGCATGGACGCCATGACCCACGCCATCGAAGCGTACGTGTCCACAGCCCACAGCGCTTATGCGGATGCGCTGGCCATCCACGCCATCGAACTGATCCAGGCTAATCTGGTGAAGTCTTACAACGGCGACATGGAAGCCCGGGACATTATGCACGACGCCCAGTGCCTGGCCGGCATGGCCTTCTCCAACGCACTGCTGGGTATCGTTCACTCCATGGCCCACAAGACCGGCGCGGCCTTCGCTGACTACGGCGCCCACATCATCCACGGCGCAGCCAATGCCATGTACCTGCCTAAAGTAATCAAATTCAATTCCAAAGACCCTGCGGCATTAAAACGTTACGGCGTCATTGCGGATTACATGCACTTAGGCGGCAAGACCGACGAAGAGAAGGTCGACCTGTTAATCGCTTACCTGCGGAAAATGAACGACGACCTGAACATCCCCCACAGCATCAACCATTACGGACCGAAAGGCCTGCCGGAAGAAAAAGGCTTTGTTCCGGAAGAAGTGTTCCTGGAACGGGTAGAACGGATCGCCGCCGACGCCATCCTGGATGCCTGCACCGGTTCCAACCCCCGCCAGCCCAGCCAGGAAGAAATGGTGAAGCTGCTGAAGTGCTGCTACTACGACACGGAAGTTGACTTCTGATAAGCAAGAAAAAAATTATTGAATGAACGAATACAAAAGAACGCCGCCTGTGATATTCACAGACGGCGTTTTACTATGATTTACGATTTGTTTTTTGTTTTAATTTAAAGTGTCATCAACGTATCCACCAATTACTTTGCTATCTGGCCTCCGCTGCTTTTTATGCAATTAGTGCTGCTAAATGCTTACAGAAGCACCCGGTACAGCCCGAAGTAGGCCAATATACTCAGCACCACAACTCCCAGGGCGGAGATAGCAAACATTTTAAGGAACAGCCTGTGCTGCTGGACCGGTGTAGCGCCGGAAGCGGAAGAATAAGCCGCCAGGGCCAGAGCGCCGCCGGTAGAAAGTGGACTGATGCCAGCTGTGTTGGAAATCATGGTGATAGCCGTTGCCATTTCCAGTTCCAGCATGGCACCGCCTTCTCCCAGCCTTGCCAGGATATCAGGTATGGTAGGAAGCAACGTGGGCATAACTACGCCGGAGGTAGAACTGAACCAGCTCATGATACCGGAGGTGATACCCATGATCGTGACGGATGTGGCCGGGGTCATTATGCTGGCCAGTGCGTTGGACAATAATTTAATGCCTCCCAGCATGATGATGATATGCATCAATACACCTACACCTGTAATCAGAAGCAAAGTGCCCCAGGGAATCCGCTTAATGGCCTCCCCTTCATCTGCAACCCGCAGGAAGGAAAGGACCATGGCCACCGCAAACCCGGTAAGGCCCACATTCACTTTCAGGAACAGTACCAGCACCACCATTGCCCCGATACCTATAAGGGTAATGATCTGCTTTTTGTTGAATGGAGGTATGTCGCTCTGGCTGATGACTTTATCCGAATGGAGCTTGTAGCCGCCTAACAGGAAATATACGATAACCGCATAGACGGTAGAAGATAAAATACCGTTCAGCAGGAAGGGCTGCTCGATTCCTGTAAGACCAAAGCCCGCGCACAGGTTGATGCCGATAATCCCCGTTGCCGCCAGAGGAGAAACACCGCCGCCGGAAGCCCCTAATACAGACAGGGCGGAAAGCATGGCCGGATCGATTCCCATTTCCGCAGCCAGGGCCATGGAAAACACCATCATAATGGCCATGGTAGGAACGGTACCGGGACCTAATGCAGACAGTACTACAGAAAAAACGTAAATGACGATAGGAATCATAAAGGTATGTTTCCCTGCCAGAGCCACCACTTTTTTCGCCAGAAGTTCCAGGGAGCCGTTAAGCTGCGCCAGGCTGAACAAATACGTTACGCCCAGCAAGATCATAAACAGGGAATAATTAAAACCCTGGATGATTTCTTTATCCGGAATGCCGCAGACCCGCCCCAGTATCAGAGCAAAGCCTATGGCCAAAAGCCCCGTATTCATGTGACGGAAAAATCCGAGGAAAATTGATGCAAGCAGCAGCCCTAAGGAAAGTAAGGCCAAAATAAATTCATCTCCTGTTTTTTGAAATTAAATGCTTACAATATTTGCCATACTAATTATATTCCTTACTATACCTCTTTTAAGCTATAAAGTAAAATATTATTTTTTCATAAAGTTATAATATTTATTTATATTTCAAAATGTTTCTTTCACAAATAAAAAAAGGCTGACAACATGCCAGCCCGCACTAAATTCGTCAGCCCTAAAGATACGTGGGAATTAAGGAAACGCTGATTAAATCCATTTCATCGTAGTTTTACAGTTACCGGAAAAATTTCCGCTGCCGCAGTCCTTCAAACAAAATGATGCCTGCTGCCATGGCCACGTTCATGGATTCCGCCATTCCCTCCATGGGAATGAAAAGGCGCGTTTCCGCGGCCGCCTGCAGCTCTTCAGATACGCCGTTGGCCTCATTGCCCAGAATGTAAGCCATCTTTTTGCTTAAATCGGTTTTGTACAGGTTCGCGGCTCCTTTTAGGGCTGTGGCCGCCGGTTCATACCCGTTGCGGTAACACCAGGTCAGTGCTTCTTCCGGGGAAATTTCCTGCACCACCGGCAAATGGAACAGGGAACCCATGGAGGCCCGCACCACCTTGGGGCTGAAGGCATCCACACAGCCCTCCAGCAAAATAAGGCCCAGGGCTCCCGCTGCGTCCGCCGTACGGATGATGGTTCCCAGGTTGCCGGGATCCTGGATCCGGTCCAGAATCACCACCGGCGCGTTATTGTCAAAGTCTTTTTCCGGCATGATTGCCTTTTTGCTTTTCGGTTTTCCGTATTCATCCAAATCCTTGCTACGGAATCTGCTTTGCTTTTTTCCCCTTTCATCCAAATCATTGTCGACGCATCTGCCATACTTCTTTACAATTGCTTCCGGCTTCAGCTGCCGCAAATCATTTTCCGGCATAGAGATCACCGCCAGCACCCCCTGGGGCGTTTTGGTATCGCTGAGCTTTGCCATCACTTTATCGTCCACCTGGTACAGCCGCGCACCCTTTTCTTCTGCTGTCTTTAAAATTTCATCCAGTCGGCCTTCTTCCGATCTGGTAAAAAACAGATCCGTTACATCCCCATAGCGCACCGCTTCTGTCACTGCACGCAGCCCTTCCGCAAAAAACGCGCCCCTCTCCGTGCGGAATTTTTTCTGTTTTAAGTTAGCCACGTCTTTAATGCGGGCGTTATTTACACTGGTAATCGTTTCCATTTATATTTCTCCCGTAATTTTTTCTCTGCAAAAGCTCACATCAATACTCACTGCACACGATATAATATTTTAACCAATATATTCGAACCACATACAAGTTCATTATACCACATCAAAAAATTTTCCCATAAAAAAAGAACCTGAACAGATCATTCAGGCTCTTTTACATTGCGGATGTTCAATTACAGCGCAGCTTTTGCGGTTTCAACCAGCTTTGTGAAAGCAGCGGCATCGTTGATAGCCATGTCGGCCAGCACCTTGCGGTTCAGTTCGATACCGGCTTTGCTCAGGCCGTAAATAAAACGGCTGTAGGACATGCCGTTAGCACGGGTCGCAGCGTTGATACGGGCGATCCACAGGTTGCGGAACTCGCGTTTTTTAGCGCGACGGTCGCGACGTGCATACATCAGGGCTTTCATTACGGTCTCATTGGCTTTTCTGAATAACAGATGTTTTGCTCCCCGATAGCCCTTTGCTAATTTCAGAATATGTTTATGACGACGATGGGCAGTTACGCCAACTTTAATTCTTGCCATGGTTGTTCTCCTCCTGTTTCCTCAAGTCTTATGCGTACGGCAGCATTCTTGCTACGCGTTCATGATCGGTCTTGTGAACGAGACCTGCTTTGCGCAGATTTCTCTTACGGGTAGGAGATTTATGTTCCAGGATATGGCTGCGGAACGCTTTTCCACGTTTGAATTCACCGGTACCGGTTACTTTGAAGCGTTTTGCCGCGCTTCTGCGGGTTTTCATCTTAGGCATTGTTTTGTCCTCCTTCAGTTACTTTTTCTTAGGCGCAATGACCATGGTCATATTGCGTCCTTCAATTTTCGGTTTCTTTTCCACAATGGCTGTATCGCCTAACTCTTCAGCCATTTTATTCAGCAACGCTTCGCCCAGTTCCGGATGGCTCATCTCACGGCCGCGGAACATGATCGTAACCTTGACCTTGTTCCCGTCCTCCAGGAAACGGGCTGCATTTTTAAACTTAACGCCAAAGTCATGGTCTTCAATACCGGGGCGCAGCTTTACTTCTTTGATTTCAAAGACTTTCTGGTTCTTGCGGGCTTCTTTTTCCCGTTTCTGCTGCTCATAACGATATTTGCCATAATCCAATATCTTGCACACGGGGGGACGGGCCTGCGGGGAAATCTCCACCAGGTCCAGATGACGTTCCTGCGCCAGAGCATTTGCTTCCCGGCTGGACATGATGCCCAGTTGCTGGCCGTTCTCGTCGATCACGCGCACCTCGCGCCAGCGGATATCATCGTTAATGCGTAAGTCTGCCTTGCTTATAGCGGTTCACCTCCAAAATAAACTGCGTAACAAAAAAACGGGCGGAACAGATTCCACCCGCGCAAATCGCTGTATTCAACCCTGTCGAGCGTGGCCGCAAGGTGAGAAGCGGATGGCTTCTTCTTTGTTACTGGAATATGATAGCACGCAGTGCATGTAATGTCAAGCCTGTATTGCAAATTTTGCCGCTTTCTGTATAGAGTGAATCAACACCAAACAAACTTTGCGGTATTACTGATCAAATTGCCTGCACGCAATCCGGTCCATTGCGTGAAAGCCTGCGTATTCCCGATACAGCACTCAAAAATGCATTTTGCTGCTTTTGTGTTCAATGCGCACCCACTTTTTCTGGGGGAAAAACAGGGACTGCAACGAAATGTAAGAGAACAGGGAATAAAATACGGGGAATGTCAGGATCCCCGGCAACAGTTTTTTTACAGGCCAGCTGCTTTTGGCCGCTGCCGCAAACCCAACAGAGATTGTTGCCACATAGGAAAGCAGCGTGGACACCACAAGCACCCCAAGCTGCCCCTGCCAGATCAGAAGGGCCCCGTGTATAAGGTAACTTACCGCCGTCAGGCCGAAAAACACCGTCATGCCTACGCCCATGAAAATATCCCACAGTCGCCAGGACGGATTTTTTACAAAAGCTTTCACCCACTGTCCGAAATACCGGAAAGCAATCTGGAAATCCCCGGTGCACCAGCGGCGCAGCTGGGTCCACATCACAGAAAGACGGACCGGCTGCTCATCGTAAAAGATGGCGTCATTCAAATAGGTAACGCAGTGACCCTTCAGGTTTTCCAGAAAAGTAAATTCGATGTCTTCCGACAGACTGTAGGTTTTCCAGCCGCTG
>Ga0256404_1010515_pt1 | contig 12758 bp, 4 predicted proteins | sample RumenRJG_01DNA_FD_185990 | JGI IMG/M metagenome (GOLD analysis project Ga0256404, IMG submission 185990) | Bovine rumen microbial communities from Lethbridge, Alberta, Canada - RJG_01 | ecosystem: Host-associated > Mammals > Digestive system > Stomach > Rumen | place: Canada: Alberta | collected...
ATGAAGGAATACATTGAGGCAAAGAACAACAGGAATTTCCGTTTGCTGTTCTTCGTCGATGAGGTAAGTCAGTTTATTGGCCAGCATCGTGACCTTTTGCTTCAGCTTCAGTCTCTTGTAAAACGATTGGACGAGGTTTGTGAGTCAAAGATTTGGATTGCATGTACTGCACAACAAACGCTTGAAGAGGTGGTAAGCAATGTTGGTGGTAATGCTACCAATCCAGAAGACGAGGTTGGTAAGATCCTTGGTCGTTTCGAGGTTCGTGCATCATTACAAGGCACATCTCCAGAGTATATCACACAGAAACGTATTCTTGACAAGAAAGGTGATGTGGAAATTATGCTTGCTGATATGTTTACCAAAGACAAGCCGAAATTGGATGCGCAGTTCGTATTGCCAAGCACCTATAAGACCTATAGAGACAAGGATAATTTTGCCGATTACTATCCATTTGTACCATATCAATTCCAGCTTATTAAGAAGGTTCTTGACTCATTCGAGACAATGAACTATGTAGATAAGCAGGTCAAAGGTAATGAACGCTCATTGATCAACATCACATATTCCATTGCCCGTGAAACACAGGAAATGGAAGTTGGTGAGTTCATACCGTTTGACAAATTCTTCGGTGCGATGTTCCAAGGCTCTATGCAGCATCTTGGACAGAGAGCATTCGAGAATGCACGTCAAGCACTTGAAGTAATCGAGGACGAAAAGAAACAGGCTTTCTATCGCCGTGTCGTTCATGTTCTCTTTATGATTTGCAACCTCAAAGAAGAGGATAAGCAACAGTTCTCTGCAACAATCGACAATGTTGTTACGCTGATGATGACAAAGATAGATGCGAGTAAGGCAGCAATCAAACAGGAGGTTTCAACAGTCCTTGCTTACCTTATTGACAAGGCTGTTATTCGTAAAGTTAAGACAGACGCAGGATCAGAGATCTACGAGTTCTTTACTGAAGAGGAATCCAAGGTTGCACAGATTATCAAGAACCAGCAGGTAGATAGCAACACCTACTGTGATGAGTTGAAAAGCATTTTCTTCAATCACTTTGGCAATCCTTCCAATAAGGAGAATTTTGCTACACGCTCTTTCAATATCGGCATCAACATTGATGGAAGAAACTATCTTAGCAACAATGCCGACGTGACTGTTGACTTCGTAACCACAGCCAGCACAGACTCGCCTGACCAATATGGTTTCAGTTTGAATAACACTCCACAAGGAACGCATCTGGTTTATTTCCTATACCCATTGTTCAAGGATAACCAGGAACTTCGTGCAAATTTCCTGTATTACTGCCGTGTTCAAAGATTCGCACAGGAACCTGCAATCAGTGAGGAACGCCAACGTACCAAGATGGTGTTCCAACAACGTGCTTCAGAATTATATGAAAAGGAAATCAAGCCTCTGTTCCAACAGATTCTTGACACCTGTCCTGTTATCTCGTGTGGCAGCGTACTCTCATCATCAGAAACAGGTACGGCAAAGAAATCTGAGAGATACAAGATGCTGTTAACTCGTCATATGGAAACCCTCTATCAGTTTGCAAAATTAGCAGATAACAGAGAGGTTCCAAAGACGCAATCTGATTTGTCTGCCAAGATTCTTCGTCCTGTAGAGGAAACGGCAATCACGATGCCACTCAGTACACCTGAGAAGAAGATTAAGGACTGGCTCGACCGTCAGCCACACGATGTTACTGTGGCCGATGCTGTACGTCAATTTGCAAAAGTTCCTTATGGATGGAGTGATTTTGCTACCATGTATTTCCTCAATGAGTTGGTTCGTCGCCATCTATATGCTTTCAACTATAACAACAATCCCAATGTCAGTCGTGAAGAAACGGCTCGCAACATTGTCCGTGATGCAAGCAAGTTCACAGTAGAAAAGGCAAAAGCCATTTCACAAGATTTGCTTAACGATTTTATTGAAGCATGGAAGCATATTTTCAATGTTATGTCTGTTAAGGGCAGCAATGACAGTACTGAATTGTACCGTAACTGTAAGGAAACTGATGATAGTGCATTAAACAAACTTCTGAAGAACTACCGTGAATTGTCACGTAAGATAAACGGTTGTCCTTTTGCACACACGATTGATGAAGCCATTACACTTATGGAGCAGTGGCTTACTGTTCGTGACCACCAGAAGTTCTTTGAGACAATTATTGCTGCAAAGGATGATGCCAGCCGTCTCTTTGACCAGTGCAAGAGTATCAATACATTCTATGGCGACCAGTTTGACCTTTACCGTCAGATTCTTCAATTCATTGATGATAACCGAGACAATTTTGCATTCCTCACCTCTCAACAAGAGGCAGTTGCCTCGCTTCGTGCCATCAATACAGACGAAGAACCTTGGAATAAGATGCCATCATACAACAAGTTAAAAAAGAACCTCAACGGTATGTTGATGGAGAAGAAGAAAGAACTTGTTGAAGAAATAAAGGCAAAATATGATACGGCATTCCAAGAATTGGAGAAATACGCCAGTTACATGCACGTTGCTCGTGAGAAGTTTGCGAAGAAAGACGTAACAATCTCTTTGAAGACCAGCACAAACAATTTCTACGCATTAGTGGCCAACGCTGATACAAGAGAGTTCTTTGAGGAACAGATGAGACTGATCAATGCAGCTGTCGTTACACCTCCTACTCCTCCAACACCTCCGACAAAACCAGGTGAAGGTGGTGAACCAATTCCTCCTCAGCCCAAACCTCGTGTACGCAAGATTGTTCATCTGCAAACTCACACAACGGAGCCGATGCATACAGAGGCTGACATTGACTTGTACTTGCAATCATTGAAGGTGCAGCTCATGAAATATATTGGTGAAGACAATGACATTATTGTAAGCTAAATAAATGGACACAGGAAGACTAAAACGCTTCGCTACTGAAGCACGTAATATACTGATGCAGGGAGTCGCCCATCGCTTCACGGCCTTGGGCTTTCTCCCTGACGGCAATGTAACGGAGGAACCGCTGCCTATGGGTGGCGGTGCGACCTTTATGGGTGACACTGTTTCAGAAGACTTCTATAAGAAGTGGTGCTCCCTCCAACATGCCGTAAAAAGACATAGCATCGAGGAGGTTGCAGAGGAAGCTGCTTACACCTGGTTCAACCGCATGGTTGCCATCCGCATCATGGTAAAGAACGGACTCATTGCACCGGTCCTTCAGTACGAAAGCGAAGGTGTTCACATTCCTCTGCTTGTGAGTGAGGCACGTCAGGGACGTATGCCGGACATGAGTGCCGATGACAAGAGGAAGCTCGAAGACCTGCTATTAGATGATAGCAAAACAGATGAGCAGTTCCGCATCCTCATTGTGGCATTCTGTCACGACAATCCTGTCATCAACAACTGTTTCGGTCATATCAGCGACTATACAGAACTTCTTCTGCCAACAAACATCTTGGCAGAAGGCGGCTTTGTGGATATGCTTAACAATACAGAGTTTATCAGCGAAGAAGATTATCATTCCCCAGAACTAATTGGCTGGTTGTATCAGTTTTATATCTCTGAGAAAAAGGATGATGTATTTGCCAGTTTCAAGAAAGGCAAGAAAGCTGAAGCAAAGGACATCCCTGCTGCCACTCAGATATTCACGCCCAACTGGATTGTAAAGTACATGGTACAGAATACCATCGGACGCATATACCTTGACAACAATCCATACGAGGAAGATGTTCAGAAGAACTGGAAGTACCTTGTTGAGCCAAGCGAGCCTACTCTCAAAGAGAACATTCTCCACTATGATGACTTGAAGGAGTTGAAGTTTGCTGACCTTGCATCTGGCTCAGGTCATATCCTTAATGAGGGATTTGATATGCTCTATGATTTATATGTACTTGAAGGTTACAGCCGTAGGGATGCTATTGAGAACATTTTCCGCTATAACCTTACTGGTGTTGACATAGATACTCGTGCCAAACAGTTGGCACAGTTCGCCCTGTTGTTGAAAGCCTGTCAGAAGGACAGCAGCTTTGCCGATGCTCATCTGATGCCACGGGTATTGGATATGCCAGAACCATATCCATATAAGGATAACCTTCGTGATACGCTCCCACACTTCTTCCTCGGTGGCAATCAGGAAATGGTTCAAGAGGTTTGTGATGCCATCGACCTGATGGATCAAGCCAAGAACTTTGGCAGCATCATGAAGTTCAATATCTCTGAACGGACTCGCAATGCCATCATGATTAGGATGGAGGAATATGAGAAGGAAACTCATGTTCCTGAAGCTATTCGTCAGTTGATGCCATATATGAATATCATTCTCGCCTTGACAGAAAAGTATTCTGCTTTGGTGATGAATCCGCCGTATATGGGACAAGGTAACATGAATACTGTATTATCAGATTATGTAAAACAAAATTACGAGGAAGGAAAGGCAGATCTGTGTACCACATTTATGTTATTCCAGGGTGAAAGAACTCAAACAGGTGGCTACTATGCTAATATCGTACCTCCATCATGGATGTTCCTATCCACTTTTGAAGGTTTACGTCGTTCTATTATTGATAATAAACACATTATATCTTTATTACACCTAAGTCGTGGCATTTTCGGTGCAGATTTCGGTAGCGTATCGACAGTTGTTCAAAATGTAAAATTTGCCAACGCAAAAGGAATTTATTTCCGCTTAATAGAACGAACATTTCAAGAGTTTGATCAAAAGCATTTACAGATGCTTTTTGAAAAGACACTGAACAATCATGATTTTAAATATTACTTTGCCGATTACACTAAAGATGTAATCGACATAGAATACTGTGACAATGGGGCAAAGATATACTATCCCCATGTAGCACAAAAGAACTTTGAGAAAATACCAGGATGCCCTATTGGTTATTGGCTAACGAATATCTCTATTTTTGACGAAAAGAATTTTGGTCAGTGTAATTTTGTGTCTGGAGGAAGAAATAAAACTCACGACAACGATAAATATGTAAGGTATTTCTGGGAACCAAGTTCTAAATCTACCAGATGGCACAAATATGCAAATGCTGGTGGTATTCGTAAATACCATGCAATAGAATGGTATGTAGTAGATTGGTCTGATAGAGCCAAAGAGTTCTATAATTCCCATGGAGGTTTACTCAATCCGAAATATTGGAGCAAAAAAGGAATAACATGGAATCTCATTTCTTCATCAATTGCGGCATTTAGTGTAAAGAGTGAAGAATTAGTCTATAGTTCTGGTTCTCCAACAATTTTCAACAGCGATTATACATATGACTATTATGCCTTAGGCTTTCTCAATAGTCAAGTTGCAAGATTTCTCTTAAAACTTTTCAATCCCACAATTAATACTACTGCAGGGGATGTTTTATCTCTTCCATATATAAAGTCTGATAATATTAATATTTCATCGAAGGTTATTGATAATATTAAAGCGACTCAATCAGACTGGGATGCTCATGAAACTTCATGGAACTTCCAATGCAATGATCTATTGACGATGGATGAACAGGTGTTGTTTGACAATCTTGATTACATCGTTGAGAAGCATTATAAAGAGACAGGCGAACATATCTGTATAGACCCTGCTGCACCTCAACCTGAAAGCGTGGAATGGTGCTATGACACCTACTGTACTAAGTGGGAACGCATCTTTATGCAACTTCATGAGAACGAGGAAGAATTAAATCGTCAGTTCATCGAAATCTACGGATTGCATGATGAACTGACTCCAGACGTTCCATTGGACGAAATCACCATCTTGCAACAGGGAGAAATAACTATTGTGGACAATCAGCTGAAATGGAATGCTGACGTAGTGATGAAACAACTCATCAGCTATGCCCTTGGCTGTATGATGGGACGCTACTCTATCGATAAGCCCGGACTCATACTGGCCAACCAAGGTGACGGTCTGGAGCATTTCAACGAGCAAGTTCCTGACAGCCGCTTTGAGCCAGACGATGATGGCATCATTCCATTGATGTCAGCACAGAGTGACTTTGCGGATAACGCCTCCAACCGTTTCAAGCAATGGCTCGTAGCAGCCTTTGGCGAAGAAACCTTGGTGGAGAACCTTAACTTCATCGAGAAATGTCTTGGCAAGAGCATCGACGACTACTTTGTGAAGGACTTCTGGAAAGACCACAAAAAGATGTATCAGAACCGTCCAATCTTCTGGCTGTTCTCATCAAAGAAAGGATCTTTCCAGTGCTTGGCATATATGCACCGCATGGATGCTTATACTGCTGAACGTATCAGGACAAAGTATCTCCTACCCCACATCGAATGGCTCATTCAGAAGCAAAACGAGATGGAAGCAAATGCTGCAAACCTGAACACTCAGGAACGCAAGCAGCTTGACAACATAGTCAAGCAGATCCAGGAGTGCCGTGAGTACCACGACCGCCTACATGTCGTAGCTGACGAGCAGATAGGATTCGACCTCGACGATGGTGTTATTGTCAACTATGCCAAGTTCGGAGATGTGTTAGCTAAAATTAAATGATGCAAATATGATAGATTCATCTTATAATAGACAACTAATTGCTCAATTTGAGCATTGCCGTTTGAGCCAAGGACAAGAGGGGTACTCAATAACGGTAACTGATACGTCTACAATGGAAGTAGTAGATGGGTGCCGTTGTATTCCGAGTTTAGCAGGTGTTGGTCTTCAACCATACTATGGTATAGTTACAAATTGGAAAAGAATCGTTGAGAAACACGGTTCCAATATCAAGCTTGATTTGTCAAGAACTCCTGAACTAACAGTTTCAGCAGTAAAAGATGGCGCATTTGCAAGTGAATATATTATTATTGTATATGAGAATAACCGACGTTATGGTTATCAGGTTGTAACAGTTAAAAACAAATATTCAGATTTGCCTTTGTTCTCGATTGTACAAGAAAAGAACATCTTTCATGATGACAATGATGATCGAGCATTTGCAAAAGGATGGATGGAATCTATTCGGAGAAGATTTGACGGAACTTTTTCTCTTGACATTTCTAAAGCTCCAACATTAGGTAAGTACTTTAAAGAACTAATTTAGATATGACAGAAGACAAAATATATCAGTATTTCGAGCGAGACCCGGAGTTAAGGGTGCTCTTCATCTTCAACAACGAGTTCCTGGCTGCAGAGTTGGAAGGCGTTGAATGGCGAACTGGCTATCGCTATGTCGATTGCAAGGGCGACTGGTTCACGTTGAAGTATCGTCTCGATAACGAATGGCAGTATGATAAGGTAATCCTGATGCTCCATCAGCCATCACCTTTACAGGTAAAGTCATTGCAGAAGACTTTCCCATTGATGGACTTGCTGGTTGCCAACATGGAATACCATAGTCAGGACTATGCTGCATTCATACAACAATACGGACTGCCAGACAATGACAAGAAACTAGTACGTTTCGTTGAGCGGAATATCATGCAGTTGCAGTCAGAAAAGATGCAAAAGCTGTTTGCACCTTATTATCAAGACAAGAGCATCACCGCGGATAAGTTCGTGCGCGGATTTCTCAGCAGTTTCATGGGACAACAGCGCATAATGGACTGGGATGCAATTATCGTAAGGCTTCTCCTTCTTGGACGTGAAAGCGAAAAGCAGAAGCAAACAGATTTCTATGTAAAGATGAGAGGCTGCAAGGAAGTCAGTGATGCCCTGAAACAAAAGCTTACTGACATTTTCGGCGTGGCATTTGATGAAAACTCAGCATCCAAAGTAGGAAATATCGTAAAAGTATTGAAGTACAATGCCATTGTCCAAAATCTTGCTCCTGTCAGTGCGGACAACTATAAGCAGAACCGAATCAACGATAGTATTGCGTTGCAGCAGATGAACCGTATTTTGGAACTGGCTTTAAGCCAAGAGAAATCCGCCAAGGCTTTGATGGAACTCTTTGACGAGCAAGGTGCAGACATCCATGATGAGGCACTTATACGCTGGTATGGTACTGAAGCAAATTATTACTTCGTCCCTGAACGTCTATGTCTGCCCATCATCAAAACATTACTGGAGAGCAAGATTGAAACAGAGCCGGAGATTGTACTGAACAGAGTGGAAGACTTGATGATAAAGCATAATGACCATGGTGTTATGGCGCAAGTAATGGACTATTGTCTGTTAGTTGCCCGTTTATACCAGAAGGCTTTGTCACTGGGCTCTCTGACGCTTAACACCCCTGACGAATATGTGATGCGCTATCAGGAAGACTATTATGTGATAGACCAACTTTATCGTCAGGCAGAGGAGCTGTTCTTCAAGATTGATCCTTCATGTGATTTGTTCGCAACCATACAACAGACAAAGGGCAAACTTGACCAGAACTACAGCAAGCTCTGTAACCGCATGAATCTGGAATGGACTCGTTGTATCAAAGAGGCAGGAGGCATGAAGGAAGTACATCTGTTGCGTCAACACGACTTTTATGATGAACGAATTAAACCTATTCAGAAGAAGGTGGTGGTCATCGTCAGCGATGCCCTCAGATATGAAGTGGCCCAGGAACTTATCGGCGAACTGGCCAAATCACGCCATATTGCCAATTTGAAGCCAGCTCTGGCCATGCTCCCAACCGAAACAAAATACTGCAAGCCATCGTTACTACCCCATCACGAGTTAAAGCTCTATGGTCAGGGTGACAAACAGGATATGGCAGTAGATAACCATATACTCGATACCACAGAGAAGCGTTCTGAGCATCTACAAAGATTCAGAGACGGAGCCATTTGTGTTCCATTTGAGACTGTGGCCGAGTATAACCAGGACAAAAACCGTGAGTTATTCAAGCATTCTCTGGTTTACATCTTCCATGATATCATTGACAAGACAGGACATGATGGCAATGCCAAGCAGGTGGTTCAGAGCTGCCATGAAGCCATTACAGATCTGGCTACGATGATTCCGAAGATTCATGCTTCGTATAATGTTACTGAGGTATATGTAACAAGTGACCACGGTTTCCTCTTTAATGATATTGAGTTTGCCGAGAAAGACAAACACAAGATTTCAGAAGAAACATTGGAGCGCAGTTCACGTTATTATCTCACCAATTCAGATAAGGAAGTTAGCGGAATCTTTAAGTTCCCATTGGATGAGGTATCAGCCATGGTGAATAGTGCTGACGTTTTCGTAGCTGTACCCCAAGGAACGAACAGGCTGGCAGCTCCTTCCGGTGGATATATGTTTACTCATGGTGGAGCATCCATGCAGGAACTTATCATTCCTGTGATAACCAGCCGTCAGGAACGCACAGATAGCAAGCAGCCTGTAAATGTGATGGTTCTTGACAGGAAGCTATCAATGCAAGCATCACGCTTACGATTCAAACTATTGCAGACTGAGGCAGTCTCAATGGACATGAAGGAGAGACTTATTAAGGTTGCTCTCTATTATAACGATGAGCCTGTTACTCCTGTGAAGGACATTCTCTTGGATAAGACAGATCCTTCTCTGGATAATCGCAAGATACAGGTTGACCTGACACTCAACAAGAATGTGGAGGCCAAGGTTCTTCAGCTGAAGATATATGATGCTACGGATGAATTGAATCCACTCATCAAAGAAAACGTGACTAATAACACTTTAATTGAAAACGATTTTGACTTCTAACAATATGGAATTGCAGCAGAAAGTAATGAATGCCTTTATCGGCAAGGTAGTAAGAAAAGATCTGGCATTCCTTGTCAAGGGAGGATTGCCCGTGCCGACCTACGTATTGGAGTATTTGCTGGGACAGTACTGTGCCAGTGATGACGAAGAAGTAATTAACGAAGGACTTGAAAAAGTCAAGCAGGTGATTAAGAACAACTATGTTCACCGTGCAGAATCGGAGTCTGTAAAGGGCATTATCCGTGAACACGGAAAGCACCGTATTATTGACAAGGTGACAGTCGTCCTTAATGAGAAGAATGACGAATACAATGCCACCTTCGCCAACCTTGGCTTGTCTGGAGTTCCTATTGGAACCGAGTATGTCCGTAAGAATCCCAAGTTGCTTTCGGGTAATGGCGTATGGTGTATTGTCACCATAGGCTATGTGTCCGGTGAAGACGTGAAGGTTCGTTGGGAGATACAAAATCTGAAGCCGATTCAGATTTCAAACATAGACCTTGAAGAGTTCATCGAGCAACGCCAGAATTTCACGACAGAGGAATGGATTGATTTTATGATGCACACTGTTGGTCTGAATCCTGAACCTATGAATCGTCGTGAAAAATTCATCACTTTGGCTCGTCTGCTTCCGCATGTGGAGAATAACTTCAACTTCATGGAACTTGGTCCGAAAGGTACTGGCAAGAGCCATGTATTCCAAGAACTCTCTCCATACGGCGTGCTGGTCAGCGGTGGTGATGTCACCTCTGCCCGACTATTCGTAAGAATGTCAGGGAAAAGAGAAGAACTTGGTTTGGTTGGTTATTGGGATGTGGTTGCATGGGATGAGTTTGAGCAACAGCCAGGTCGTTCTGTTGATGCAGTGTTGATAGACACCATGCAGAACTACCTTGCCAATAAATCCTTCAACCGTGGTAAGGGCACTCACGAAGCCAGTGCTTCCATGTCGTTTGTCGGTAACACCAAGCATACGGTTCCATACATGCTGAAAAACTCCCATCTATTTGAGAGCATTCCAACTTCATTCATCAAAGGAGCGTTCCTTGACCGCATACACCTGTATAATCCAGGATGGGAAATAAAAATGCTGAAGAAGGATAGCTTCTCAAAAGGTTATGGACTGATTACAGACTACATTGCGGCTGTACTCCATGAACTGCGCAATGATGACCGTACAGCGGTATTGAAGAAATATGCAAAGTTCGATGGTTCTCTATCAGAACGTGACCACCTGGCTATCCGTAAGACCTTCTCTGGAATGATGAAGTTGATTTATCCTGATGGTCAGATGACCGATGAAGAAGCATACGAGCTGATTGATTTCGCAGCTGAAAGCCGTAAGCGTGTGAAAGACCAGCTCTATGTCATCGACGAAACATTCAAGGCTGAACCTGCTGTCTTCAAGTATATCAACCTGAAGAATGGTATGGAAATCAACGTCGAGACTCTGGAAAAAGTAAGCAATGCTTTGATTGTTCCTGTAAATGTTGCACCAGCTAATACAGAACTGAATGACGGCGATACACAGTCACAGAATACCTCATTGTCTAATGAAGGTGGATCTACTGCAACAGAAGGTACAACTACCAAGCGTCCTCGTATTACCATGCTTCAGGAAAAGAGTCTTTCATTCCGCATGGGACAGACAGGGGTAAGCTATACTAAACTCTTTGCCCCATACATGGAGAATGCCAACGAGATTACGGTGGAAGATCCGTATATCCGTGCTCCTTGGCAGATAAAGAACTTCATGGAGTTTGTAACAATGCTCATTGAGACCCGTCCTGTTGATGACTTGAAGCTGCATCTGTTTACCAATGAGGAAGAAGAAAAGATTCCAGACCTTATTGATAAGCTGGATGACATCAAGGATGACCTCACCAATTACGGTATAGAGTTTGATTACAAGTTCCGTGACTTCCATGACCGTTGTATCAAGACTGATACAGGTTGGACAATCACCCTTGGCAGAGGGTTGGATATGTTTGAGAAGTATAGTCCCTACTCCGTCGAGGCCATCCGTCAGGACAAACGAAAGTGTAAGGAGTTCATGGTGACATACATGAAGACTGTAAACGATAACGTAAAAGTATAACAAATAATAATTTAAAAGTATACCACTTCGACCGAGTGCTGCAAAGATATAAAAAGTTTGTTATACATTACTTATTACTGATATATTTTTTTGTTTCATTAATCATTCGTGTCCACTAAAAATGGACGAGTTTAATAATTAAATAAATTTGGTTCACTTGAACCACTTCGGTCTTTGTCATTTTTGAATATAGTTTTGTCGAAGAGATCTCTCAGATGCGTGGAGTCTGTGAGCGACATGCTAAGGATTTGGAGCACTTCATAGGTACTTCTATCCAACCGCATGTCATGCTGTACAATCGCAACCAGGCAGTAGGCATAGAAACAGAAGACATAAATATACACAACAGCTGGAAAACGCTATAAGAACATGGCGATGAAAAGGAATAGACGATGGTTGATGGCGCCGAGGAGACTGGAGGTTTGCATGTCGCCAACTATTTTAGTGAATAAAAACTGCCGTCATATCCTTGTGTTAGCATCGCGTAGTAGTTTTCATCTTCAAACAATTAGACGATGAAACCGAAAAAAGGTGTTTTTCGCTTTTTTTTGCAGATTTGTTTGGCCGTTTCTATTGAAAAGTGTAATTTTGCAGCACTAAATTTTATTGAAAAGTGTAGTTTTTGACTGCAAAAAGTTATTGAAAAGTGTAAATTGCCATGCTGTACAGGAAGATTACATCGTACATCGAGGACTATCTGAAGTCCGATAATGACAAGATTCTGATACTGGAGGGAGCCCGCCAGATAGGTAAGTCGTTCAGTATTCGTGAAGTGGGTACACGTCTCTACCCGAACTTCGTGGAGATCAACTTCGTGGAGGATGACGAGGGTGAGCAGCTCTTCAAAAACATCCATAAGAAGGAAGATTTCTATCTGACCCTTAGCATGGTGGCAGGCGACAAGCTCAACAACCGCGATGATACATTGGTGTTCCTCGACGAGATCCAGCACTATTCGCAGTACCTCACCATGCTGAAGTTCCTGCGTGAGGATAACCGCTACCGCTTTATCGCCAGTGGCAGTCTGTTGGGTATCACCCTGAAAGACACCACTTCCATTCCAGTAGGTAGCAT
>Ga0256404_1010516_pt1 | contig 12758 bp, 9 predicted proteins | sample RumenRJG_01DNA_FD_185990 | JGI IMG/M metagenome (GOLD analysis project Ga0256404, IMG submission 185990) | Bovine rumen microbial communities from Lethbridge, Alberta, Canada - RJG_01 | ecosystem: Host-associated > Mammals > Digestive system > Stomach > Rumen | place: Canada: Alberta | collected...
TAAGAGCTTCATAGAATCCTTTTTCAACACTTGGGAAATAGTTCTTAGGAACAGCACCACCGAAAATTTCTTCAGTAAAGACTGAACCGTCAGGATTTGGCATGAATTTCATCTTAACGACACCATAGAATCCACTACCGCCAGATTGCTTAATGTATTTTCCATCGCCTTCTGCTTCTTTAGTAATTGTTTCTCTATAACAAACTTTAGGGTCATCAGTTGCAAGTTCAATATTATAAAGGCCTTTGATCTTTTGGAGGATAAAGTTAATGTGAGAATCACTGATACCACCTAAAAGTAATTGTTTAGTTTCAACATTTCTCTTAAGTTCAATTGTTTTTTCTTCTCTCAAAAGTTTTGCTAGAGCTGCATTTAATTTATCATCATCTTTCTTATTCGTTGTTGAAATAGCTTTAAAATAAACAGCTGTTGGGAATGGAATTGGTTTAAATCTAATATGATTATCTTTATCGCAAAGGGTGAAACATGTTTCTAAATCACCAAGTTTTGTTAAACAAGCAATATCTCCAGCTCCAACTTCATCAACGTTCTTTAAATCTTTACCACATGGTAATGAGATTGCTGAAATCTTGATTGTTGAATTTAAGTTTGGACAATAGACTTCTTGACCAACTTTTAAGACACCACTAACAACTTTCATGTAGTTAATTTGTCCTAGATATGGGTCAATTAAGGTCTTAAAGATATAACCGCTAAATGGCTCTTCAAGTTTAGTTTCTCTTTTTGCTTCTTTACCATTATCGTCTTCACCAATATATGGTTTTAAATCTGTTGGGGATGGTAAGTAATCAATAAGCATGGTAAGTAATGTATTAGCGCCGATATTATTGATTGCGCTACCAAAGATAATTGGATATAACTCACCTGCTAAAACGCCATCTCTTAAGCCTTTATGAATTTCTTCGTTGGTTAATGGTTCACCGCTGAAGAATTTTTCTAATAATTCATCGTTTGTTGTTGCGACTGCTTCACAAATTCTATTATGTAATTCAAAGACTTTATTCTTTTTATCTTCATGAATTTCATCGTCAACACATTCTTTTCCTGTCCATTTTCTTGCCTTTAAGTCAACGCAATTAATAAATCCATCAAATTGGTTTGCGTGTCCTAAAGGAAGTGTGAATGGAACACAATTCTTTGAAAGTTTAGTTGAAATTTCACCTAAAATTTCTTCGTAATCTTCATAGCCTTTATCCATCTTATTAACATAAATTAAGAATGGGATGCCAGCTTTTCTAAGTCTCTTATATGCTTTTAAGGTACCAACTTGGACTTTACTTTGTGCATCAATAACTAAGATTGCACCTTTAATTGAGAAATTTGCTGCAATACTTTCGCCAACAAAGTCATCATTTCCTGGGATATCTAATAAGTTGATTTTGTAGCCGTTATACATGACTGGAACGACTGATGTTGAGATACTTGATAATCTCTTCTTTTCATCTTTGAGATAATCACTAACTGTATTTCCTTGTTCTACTGAACCTTTACCAGCTGGATTATCGGCAAAAAATAATGATTCCACCAAGGTAGTTTTGCCACAGCCTTGATGGCCGAATATAGCGACGTTACGAATTTTGCTTGGATCAAAAGCCATATATTATTTCCTCCTGTGTAAGCGCTTACATATAAATATTTTACTCTAGTAAGAATAATTGATAAAGCAAAATAATAAAAAGTGAGATTTATTTTATTTAAATAAATCCCACTAAATCCAACTAAATAATAGAAAACTAATCAACTTTTGGATTCTTAAGAAGCGTTATTTTATCCACTTTAAGAATATCTTTTGTCTTTTTAATTATCTTTTTAAGCTTTAATAATTTAAACAAATCAATTAAGCCAAAAAGTACGATGATTCCCATAATAATTGGGATAACAATATTTGATGCAACTTGAATTCTAAGCCAAATATCGTTAATTTCACCATAGGTAACAAAGAAAACAGTAAGTAATAATGTCTCAACTATACCCGCTAAAATTAATAAAGCGATGTAGAAAATAAGAAGATTTCTTCTTACAACAAATTTATGATCTAGCGCAGCTAAATCAAGTTTAGAAACATTTATTAAATACTCGTTATTTGTCATCTCTATTCGTTAGCGTAATTGTCAAAATAACCGCTGATATATACAACAGGTGTTCCCTTGTCACCACTACCACTAGTTAAATCTGAAAGTGAACCTAAAAGGTCTGTAATTTGTCTAGGAGTTGTACCTTCACTAACCATTTGACCAACTAAATTAGCTTCTTTCTCAACTATTTTTCCTTTAATTGCCTTCTTTAAATCGTCACCCTTAAGTCCTGCAAATTCGTTATCAGCAAGATATTTTAGTTTTAATTCGTTAGGTGTTCCTCTTAATCCGTCAGTAAAGAATGGCGAAACAACTGGGTCAGCAAGTTCCCAAATTTTTCCTTGAGGATCTTTGAAAGCACCATCGCCGTAAATCATGACTTCAACATGTTTTCCAGTTCTATCTAAAATTTTCTTTTGAACATCTAAAACAAAATCTTTACCAGCTCTAGGGAATAATTTAACAACTTCTTCTGTAGATTTATTAGATCCTAATAAACCATAGTTTTCGTTATATCCGCTTCCATCAACAGGTGCTGTTAAAATATCATCTAAACCTAAAACAATCTTAGCGCCTCTATCTTTTAAGATTCTTTTACTTCTAAATCTAGAGTGAATATCAGCGCAAATAACTGTATCTGTATAATTTAAAATGACTTCTGCTCTATTAGCAAAAACGATTTCAACTTTACAGTTTTCGCTTTTAATTAAATCAATATAAAAATCAATATAATCAACACCTGTAAATTCATGTTTTTTCTTTCCAAATAAAGCTCTATATTGTTCTAATGAAAATACAGCTGTGTAAGGATTAACATTCTTCTCGTAAATATCTTCTTCAGTAATTAATGCATTTCCAACTTCATCACGAGGGAACGAAAGCATTAAAACAATCTTTTTGCATCCTCTAGCAATTCCTTTTAAAAGAATTGAGAATCTGTTTCTTGATAAGATTGGAAAAATTAAACCAACTGTCTCACCGCCAGTTTTTGCTTTAACATCTTTAGCAATTGCGTCAATACTTGCGTAGTTTCCTTGACATCTAGCTAAAATTGATTCAGTAACAGCAATAACATCACGGTCTCTTACTTCAAATCCTTCAGCTTTACTAGCAGCTAAAACTGATTCAACAACGATAGAAGATAAATCATCTCCAGTTTTAAGAATTGGTAATCTAATTCCTCTTGAGGTAACACCAACAGTTCTCATAATGGTCTCCTTTTTAAATACATAATATTTTACTACGAGCGTAAAAAACTATTTATTATATTTGCATTAAAGTTCACTATTTTTTTGAAAATGAATAAGTGCTTTGCAAATTGTGACTCCACTTTTATCGATGTGATATGTAGATAATCCTTCATCCACTTTACCATGAACTAAGAGTTCATCTCCAATTCTTGATTCCTTCAAATAATGAATCTCAAACAAATCAATAGTGTTTTCGTTAATAAAATTATAACCTAAATCATTGATAATATATCTAACATAGCTCACATTATTTGTGTGCAATGAAAAATCTATATCGCAGTAATTCACGTGCACGTGGTTATTACTTTCATCACTAGACATAGAAATATCAATGCTAGAAAACTCGTAATTTAAGTATGGATCATAAACCTCAAAACCTTCAAAATGAATATCTTTAAGTCTACAAATTCTTCGTTTTTCGAGATCAATTACACAAAATTCATCATGAGCAATTGCGAGCACTTCATTATTTTCAGCAATCATTTTTGTTTCGATACAAACTTTTACTCCAGTAATTTGGATAAAATAAGTTTCGCAAATTACTTTCTCATCCCGGTTAGGCATTCTATATATTTTGGCTAAAGCTTTAGAAATTACCCATGCGCAATTGTATTTTCTTTTCACAGAGATATTATCGAATTCATATTTAGATAAAAACTCAGTTGCCATAACTTGAACAATATCAAAAAAACTAGGCAAACTTAATTTTGCATTATGATCAACCATTGAATAATCAATATTGAAGTGTTTAATGTAATTTATTTTATTCACAAAAAAATTATAGCAATTAATTCTATTATCGCTTTATATAAATTTGTCCATTAAATAAAAAAAACACGAATTTCTTCGTGTATTAGTCATTTTGGAGCACCCTAGCGGATTTGAACCACTGATCATTGAGTTGCAGTCAATTGCCTTACCGGACTTGGCTAAGGGTGCATCAACAACGTGCTATATGATAACACCTATATACTTAAGTTTCAACAATTAAATAAATGGCTCCTTTTATTCATAAATGACAAATTATACAAAAAAACCTGCAATTTGCAGGCTTTTTCGATTCTTTAGATTCTTATTTTTCTCTAAGAGCTTTTCTCTTTCTAACTTTATAAGCTTTAATAACTTTGAAAAGTCCTAAGTAAGTGATTAATCCAACAAGGAATGTAACTAAGATTACGATGACCCAAATTGGAAGTGGATTAACTTTAACATTCTCCCACATAGAAACGATTTTATCGTTTTGGTTACCAAAGTCTCTCATAACATATAAGTTTTCAACGATTGAATTGTCGAAGAATTGAGCTTGTAATAATCTGCCTTCTAATTCGCCAAAATCTGTAGGTATAACGATTTCAGCATATCCATCGCCGTCGGAATCTTCGAATTCAAATGTGCTTGATTCAAATTCTTCATCTTCTTCAGTCCAATCATATGTTTCAATAGTGAATTTTTTAGTTTCTTCGTCAACAGGTAACCTGAAGTAATAACTTAAATCCATCTCATCTTCGCCATCTTCGATAGCATAACTTGTAAGAATGAAATTAAGTATATCGTCTGATTCGCCTTCACTGTCGCTGCCAATAAAAGTTGTATAACCGTTATAGCTCATATTTGCAACAGCATTAGCAGGATCGCTTAGGTAATCTAAGAATCTCATCGCATATTCATATTGATCAGATTCGTAATAAGATTCATTATGTTTTGGCAAGCACCATGCATCAAACCATACATTTGCACCTAATTCAGGAATAGCGAAGTTAAGATTAACCATGTCTTCTTCAGCATTTGGAACGGTCCAATCTTCATCTGCATAATATCCTCTATTGATAGCATTAACAGCATCACCACTCCAGGCAATATTTACAGCGATTGTCTTTTTAACGATGTCATCTTTTCCACTATCAACTTCAAATCCAAAAATATTTTCTTTTAAATCGATTAATGATTTTTGAACAGCTTCAATTGTTTTATCGTCACAGCTATTAAACTTAGCATTGCGAGTCGAGTAATCATCGGTTGTCGTTAAGAAATAATCTTTAAATATTTCTGTAATCCCAACTGCGTATGTATCACGAATGGAGTCTTTGATTGATTGAGTTCCTTTAAGCGCTTTATCCCAAAGGGCTGACCAGCCATCTTTGCCATTAAACCATTCGATGATGTATTCAGCAAGTTCCTCATCAGTTGCATCTTTAACTTCTTCAATCTGTCTTAAAAGTTTCCCGTTTCTTTCAATAATTAATTCTGGGTTATAAAGAATGCCTAATGTACCCCACATATAGCCCATCGCATAATCATTTAAATTTTGAGTTTTGTCATAATCAACTATATTTTTATTCTCATCGTAAATTGGAACTTCAACAGGAATTCTATTGATTTGTCCCTCGTTTGAACCATCATAGGTTGATAAATATGGTGAGACATAAGTCATATAATTGTCGATGTACCCTTTTTCTTGAGCATCAACAAACGAAGAAACAAGTCCTTCTCTGACCAAACGTTGAATCATGTAGTCACTACAGCAAATGGCATCATATGTTTGTTTGCCAGTTCTTAAAGTGTTATACATTGTTTCGTTTGTGTCATAAGTTTCATAAATAATTTTTATTTTTTTGCCATCGCTTTCTAAGACTTCATCCTCAAAAGACGTGATTAAAGTATCATCAATGTAGTCTTCTGCATTAAGAATATAGACGTAAGTGTATTCGCTTTTTTCAGCACTACATGAAGCCATTGATGGAGCAAGGAAGGCCAAAAACGCTGCAAAACCTAAATATTTTTTAAATTTAAACATTTTTAACCCCTTTCTCTAAACTTTGCTCTTGATGAAGATTTAGATCTCTTAGCAGTTCTATTTCTATAGATAGTAATAGCAACAACTGCAAGTAAAACGATAACGAAAATGATTGTTGTCAAAGGTCTCATTTCAACAGGAATTGGGCCTTTTTTAATTTTTGCTTGAACAAGAGTTGATAATGTTTCAATATTACCAGCTCCGCTAAGTAAGCCACTTCCTCTAGTAAATGCAGTGATGATGAAATCATCAAGAGAAAGCGTTATTGCGAGCATGAATCCGCTAAAGATACCTGGAATAATTTCAGGAAGAACTGCTTTTCTAAGTGCTTTTGAAGGTGAGCAGCCAAGATCAAGAGCGGCCTCATATAAAGATGGATCCATTTGAATTAATCTTGGTTTAACATTTAAATAAACAAATGGTGCGCTTAAAATTACGTGACCAATTAATAAAGTCCAGAACGAGAATAAATTTGCTCCTCTAAAAATTACATTGCCAATAAAGACAAACATAACAACAAGAGAAAGGGCCATAACAATTTCAGCATTAACAACTGGAATTTGGTTGATGGTTTCAATTACTGTTCTTGTTCTTTTCTTTGAATAGAAAACACCAATTGCGCCAAGTGTTCCTAAAAGTGTTGAGACAGCTGCGGAAATAACGGCAATAATAACTGTATTTCCTAAAGCAATCATGATTTCTTCGCTTTGAAATAATTTTCCATAAAGATCAAAAGTAAAACCTGTACCAAACTCGCCAATATAAGTTCCATCAAAGAATGAGAAGAAAATCAAAACTAAAATTGGAACATACATTAATAAAAGAATGATGTATAGGTATGAATAAGCAAGAATTTTCTTTACCATGTTGTAGCCTTCCCTTCATCCTTTTCGGAAAAATTACGGGTAACAAGCATTGTGATACCAATAATTACAAGCATAATAATTGCCATAAACGAGCTAGAATTCCATTGATTGTTTGCAAATCCTAGATAAATTGAATTACCAAATAAAACGATTTTACCTTCACTCAAAGTTTCAGGAATAACATATGAACTCATTGTTGGCATGAAAACCATTTGGGCTGCAGAGATAATTCCCGGAATAGTTTGAGGCAAAATGCTTCTTGTAAAAACTTGAACTCTATTGCATCCTAAATCCATTGCTGCTTCAATTTGAGATTTATCAAGTTTAAGCATCGTGGTGTATAAAGGAAGGATGACGAATGGCAAATAGTTATAAACTAAGCCAATCATTGTTGCTGTATACGGAGTATTTCCTCCATTAATGCCAAGCCAAGTTAAGACGTCACGAGTAGCACCTGTTCTAAGAACAAAGTTAATCCACATAGGCATGACAAATAGCAAGACTAAGACATAGTTTTTGTTAAAGTTCTTATTAGCAAGAATATAAGCAATTGGATAGCCAATTAACAAACAAATAATTGTATTTAATGTTGAAAATAAGAGAGATTGAACAAAAACATTTAATTTATTTGTTGTTGTGAAGAATTCAACAACAGCATTCCGTGAAAAGTTTCCTGATCCATCAGTAAATGCATAATAAACGATGAAGAAGATAGGAATGATTACGAATAAAATGAGGAATAGGAAATAAGGAATGCAAAGTTGTTTTCTTTGAAACCTAAATTTCATATGATGCTACCTCTTTCTTAAGACGCATCTTAATTTCATTCTTATCGACTTTAATACCTACTTTATCGTGTAAATCGTAGGAATATGGTGAAACGAATACGAAATCTTCTTCATTTTCGGTTCTTGCAATATATCTGTAGTGATCACCAACATAAATTGAGTCAACAATTTCACCAACAATTTCAACATCATCAGCTTCAATGTCATCAACAATTTCAATCTTGTCTAAAGGAATTTCGGCAATAACATCAGCATCTTTTAAATCATATTTATGCTTGCCATCTTTAGAAACAAGATATCCTTCTTCATCTAAAGTAGAGCCACCAAGAAGTTGAGTAACATCACATTCAAATGGTTTCTCATCAATCATGACTTTATTTTCTTTATTAATCCAAGCATCAGTATAAATGTTTGTTGTAAAGTCTTTCTTCATGATATGAATTCCATCTGGTTCAACAGCTAAATTTGCTTCTGAATCAAGGTCATATGATTTTGTTGACTTTACAAGTACTTCATTCTTGCCAACCATAATTGTGTATTGATAATTAACGCCTTTGAAAATCTTTGTAACAATTTTTCCTTTAATCATTGCGTTTTCAGGCTTAACAAATTCTAAATCTTCAGGTCTAATAACAACGTCAACTTTTTCATTAAGTGGGAAGTCATCTTCGCAAGCAAAGTTATGGTCTAAGAATCTAACAACTTTATCCCCAACCATTGTTGCATTATAAATATTTGATTCACCAATAAAGTCAGCAACAAATGCGTTCTTTGGTTCATCATAAATTTTCTTTGGACTTCCAATTTGTTGAATAACGCCATCTTTCATGACAACAATTGTATCGCTCATTGTAAGAGCTTCCTCTTGGTCATGGGTAACATAAATAAAGGTGATTCCAAGGGTTTTATGCATCTCTTTTAACTCGATTTGCATATCCTTTCTCATCTTTAAATCTAATGCACCTAAAGGTTCATCAAGTAAAAGAATTTCAGGTTCATTAACAATTGCTCTAGCAATTGCGACTCTTTGTTGTTGACCACCACTTAAAGTGTCAATACTTCTATCTTCAAGAGCTTCAAGATCGACAATTTTAAGAGCTCTAGCGACTTTTTGGTCAATTTCTCTATCAGTCAACTTAATATACTTATAGGACTGAGTAGGATTTGCCTTTAATTCTTCGATTCTAGCGGAAATAGAAGAAAGTTTTTCATTCTTTTCTTCATCTTCCATGTGTTTCTTTCTTTTGATAATGTTGTATTCGCGTTTTAATTCTTTAATTTTCGCTTTATCAACTTTTAGTACGGGTTGACCTGCAGAATCCATAACTGCAACAGGTATTCTCTTAAGCTTTAAGCCGAATGCAATGTTGTCATAAACATCAAGGTGTGGGAATAAAGCATAACGTTGAAAAACCATATTAATAGGTCTTTTGTTAGGTGGTAGGTTCGAAATGTCTCTACCGTTTAAGAGTATCTCGCCCATTGAAGGAAATTCAAAGCCGGCGATCATACGGAGTGTTGTAGATTTTCCACATCCGGAAGGCCCCAAAAATGTTACAAACTCGCCTTTGCGGACATAGAGATTAAAATCATCAACAGCAATAGTATCATCATCATAGATTTTACTAACATTTTTAAGTTCAATAATATTGTTGTTTTCCATCTAAAATCTCCCTTTCGAAAATAACGGATTTTTGGTATGAAACCGTACCAAAAAATCAAGAAAAATATACACTTATTTTTCTTTAAAATAAAAGAATTTTTTTGCATTAAAATTTCAATGCATTTTTTATAAAAGTTTTTGAAAAAATCATTTTTTGTATTTTATGCTTAAATTAAGACTTTTTTTCAATTTTTGCAGAGTTTTTGATATAAAAGCAATGAATAAAAATGGAAAAAATTTTAATAATATCTTAATATTTCAAAGGGTATTTTTTATAAAAAAATTAAGCGATTTTCTCGCTTAATTTCTCAATCTTTTTTCCTTATAAATTAATGGCGTTCCTTTGAGTCAAAAGTTTCAGCCCATCTTGCCATAAAACTTTCATCAATGTTAGCAACAGCTAAGTGCGATAAATCACCAAATCTTAAGCATCTAAATTGAGCGATTTTTTCTTCTCTTTCTTCAGTTACAACTACAGTAACTGAACTAGGCAAAGCACAAAAATATTGAGCAATTAACACATGAGGGATATGCAATATATGTGAAAGCAAAACAGCCATTTTTCCTAAATGCGTAACAAAGACTACTGTGTCTTTATTGGCCTTAATTGCTTCATAATACCCTTTTTCACTTCTTTTATATCCGTGCTTTTCTAAAATATCATCAAAAACCTTAACATCCTTTAGATAAGCTTCTTTTACTGTTGTGTTCTCAAACCATTTAGAATCAAGATATTCATTAATAGACAACATCTCTTTTCTTTCAACAAAGTATCTAGGTAAAAAGTCCCAAGTTACGTGAGCATTTTCTTTATCGTATGGAGGATAAAACCTTGCTTCATGATTAAACTCAACAAGTTCATCAACCTTTTGAATCTCGATTTCTGGGTGATACTTAGCAAAAGCTTCACATGTAAAGTAGGCACGATTTAAAGGAGAAGAATAAATTGCATCAACTTTTAAATCCTTATAAAAAAGGCCTAAAGCTTCTGCTTCTTTAAACCCTTTTTCAGTTAAAGTATTATTCTCATAATCAGGTTCTGCGTGTCTAATAAAGATTAATTTCATGTCAAAAACCCTGCAAAACTCAACTATTTTCTAAATTACATCTCTTCTCGTGCATTAACGCCAATAAGACCTAAAACTGTTTTTAAAGCAATAGAGGCTGCTTTAATTAATGCTAATCTTTCTTTAGTTAATTCAGCGTTACTCTCATCGATAACGATTGTCTCAACATAATATGAATGGAAAATTTGAGCAAATTTATATGCATAATTGCAAAGAATATTAACTTCTTTAACTTTTGCAACATCAATTAAAACATTTTTTAATTCGCCCATATGTTTCATTAATTCAACTTCTTTTTCGGTTGTTAATAATGGATAACTATCTTTAACTTCGTAGTCACTTCTCTTTCTTAAAATTGAATTCATACGAGCAAAAGCATATTGGATATAATAAACTGGATTTTCGCTTGATTGCTTTCTTGCTAACCCTAAGTCAAAATCAAGGTGCGATAAAATTGGTTTGCTGATAAAGAAATAACGTGCAACATCAACTCCAACATCTTCGCATAATTCTCTAATTGTTACAGCATTACCTGTTCTCTTTGACATTTTAACTTCAACGCCTTCATCCATAAGTCTAACCATTTGGCAAATTCTAAATTCTAGATTTTCAGGATTATAGCCTAAGATCTTCATTGCAGCTTTCATTCTTGCTAAGTAGCCATGATGATCAGCTCCTAATACATCAATTAATTTGTTATAGCCTCTATCAAATTTGTCCTTGTGATAAGAAATATCAGGAGTGAAATAGGTTAAACTTCCATCGCTTTTAATTAAAACTCTATCTTTATCATCACCAAATTCTGTGGTTTTAAGCCAAAAAGCACCTTCTTTTTCAAAACCATATGGAGACTCTCTTAAGATCTTTAAAACATTATCAACTTTACCACTTCTATATAAATCTAATTCGCTTTGATAATGGTCAAATTCCACTTTATATAAATCTAAATCGACTTTGATTTTATCAAGTTCAAGTTTTGTTCCAACTTTCTTAAAATAGTCAAATCTTTCAGTTGAATCATCGTCAACCCATTTATTTCCATCTTTTTTAGCTATTTCTTTAGCAAGTTTTATGACATCCTTGCCTTGATAACCGATTTTTTCTAAATCAAAAGGTAAGCCAAGAGCTTCTCTGTATCTTTCGTATAATGAATTGCCTAAAACCTCAATTTGATGTCCAGCATCATTAACATAATACTCACGGCAAACATCATAACCGACATATTTAAGAATTCTTGTGAGTGTATCACCATAAGCTGCTCCACGAGCATGGCCTAAATGAAGATCTCCAGTTGGATTTGCGCTGACATACTCAACCATTATTTTCTCACCTTTTCCTAAATCCGGATTAGCAAATTTTTCGCCCTTGGTAAGTACTTCTTTAACAATTAATGAGAGCGATTCAGTTTTGACAGTTAAATTAATAAATCCTGGACCAGCTATTTCGACATTGGAAATAAGTTCATCTTTTTCAATGACTTCTTTAAGTTTTGTCGCAATATCTAAAGGTCTAGATTTAAGGATTTTAGTGAGTCTCATTGCTACACTAGTTGCATAATCCCCGTGGTTTTTGTCCTTAGGAATTTCAATAACAACATAGTCTTCAGCATTTTCAAGTCCGAAAGTATCTCTTACAGCTTTACTAACAACCTCTTTTAATTTTAAATTCATATCTGTCATAATGTCTTACCTCGCTGGAAAAATATAACACTATTTTTAAACTTTAACAAACACTTACAAGATTAAATATAAATTTAATCTTCTTTTGTGAAATCAATATCAATTTTATCGTCCATTTCACGAACACTTTTGCTCATGTATTTAATGACTTTTTCTTCTTTTGCTTGGCGCTTGATTAGCGTTGGAAGATCAATGCATTTCAAAATGCCTGTAACTATTAGCACAATACCAATAATGATTCTTATCGCATCGCTAACTTCTTTTGGATAAACAAATAATGTGATTGAAAAACCAATATAAATGATCCCAAACACTAAACCAATCCACCATAAATAAGCGTTATATCTATATAAGTCAAAACAACCTACAATTTGAGAAATTCCTTTAAACATAAGCCAAATTGCAAAGCCCCATGTTAAGACTTTAACAAGCGAATCTTTATTAATTAAAGCTAGAATTCCAAAAACTATAGTAATAGCACCTTCAATAAATAGCCATGTAGAGCCAAACATTGAATTTCTAATGATTACGGCATATCCGATTAAAAGAATCCCA
>Ga0256404_1010517_pt1 | contig 12757 bp, 13 predicted proteins | sample RumenRJG_01DNA_FD_185990 | JGI IMG/M metagenome (GOLD analysis project Ga0256404, IMG submission 185990) | Bovine rumen microbial communities from Lethbridge, Alberta, Canada - RJG_01 | ecosystem: Host-associated > Mammals > Digestive system > Stomach > Rumen | place: Canada: Alberta | collected...
TAGCTTTTACATCGATACCATTCACGCTATCTATCTTGATGGTACGCGAAGGTAAGTTCAAGGCCAGCGCAGGATCACCTAACAAAGAATACTGCAATCGATTCTCGGAGCGATCACCCCCAAACGGGCCTCCTTGTGCCAGCGTATTCTGGGCTAACCGATGGGCTTCACCTATTGTCATCGGTTTCCCGTTACTATCATGACTCAGCACATAATACAGGAATGCTCGGTTCATATACTTGTTCAGGTTAGCATATACCGTTCGTGTCGTTCCGTAGAAAGCCACAGAACCGCCATCCTTATTCAACAAGCACTTTTCCCCGATTGTTTCCGAGGTTCCGTCAAACGGCATGATGTCACACGAAGCTGTAACCCATAATGGTAGATTCTTATTTTTAAACTCAGAGAAATCAGAAATACGAAGTATTGTCTCGTGCGAGAGTTGTATCTCACTACCATGCCCCGCATAATCCATGACCAAGGCACCACCCGCCTGTTGCTGCTTAAGAATCCTTGTCACCTCCGGATAAGTGTTGCCTGTAGATGATGTCTCACGGGTATAGGCATCCCACATGACTTTCTTTGTCACATACCCAGGATAGAAAGAAGAGATCATGTCAGCAGTGGCATTTTCATCTGTCATATGCAGATTCTCATTTCCGTCATCTCCCATAAACATGATTTCATTCTGCCAGTTCCCTGCATTTTTGTTATTACCATAATTAATGATCTTATCTACCACAGCCTTGGCATCACTGGCATTCACCGTAGGTATACGCCCTACAGCAACATCCAGTAGTTCCGTCGTCGGACTTTTTCCTTCTCCATCATCAAGAAGTCCTATCCAACTATCGTCCACATAGCATATCACCTCATTATATGAGTTTTCACTTTCATAGCATAACAGATAATCATCGGCATTCAACTGATGACAGTCACTGGTGAGCATACGGTTATCCCACACGCAATCACCAAGTAGCAACAGATATTTCGGCATCTTATGCTCGTCTCCTTCAGCTCTGTCATAGAGCATTTTAAGGTATCTACGATATGCATTGACATCCGGTGTACCACTGGAGAATTCATTATAGAGTTCATCTGCTGCTACGATGTTCACACTCAAGGAGTCATGACTTTCGTGGAAAGCCTTGAGACGTTGTGCCTGCGTCAAGAGTTTCTGCGAAGTCGGAATGATGATGACCATATTAGCTTGGGCATCGGCATGATGATTTTGATTGGTTATATTATAAACGTATTCTGGAGTTGATCGGACAGATGACAGATTCGGTGCCGGCAGGGGCTTGTCCACAGACATACTCACATAGTCGAGACGGATAGGACCGCCCGACTCGTTTTTGATAAGTATCGTATCACTAGTCGACAAACGGTCTATATCATAGATTGCAGAGGCTTCATTAGCCTTATCATAAGAAGACAGTTTTATCTTCAACTGGCCTCGGCACGTACCATTCACCCAAACAGAGGATGTATTCTCCGAACTGGCTGTAATCTTCACATATAGTTTACCGCTATTAGCACCTTGGGGATTAGCAAAGACAATTTGCTTATTCCGTCCACTGGTGATTTCTTCTGGGTCGAAGAGATTTCTTCCACCATGATACCAACTATACCCATCTACTTCATACAAATGATGATAATCATTCGGGGATGGATAGAAACTTTGCAGAAAGTCTACAGAATCGATCTTCAGAGAGGGTTCTTCGCTTTGTGTAATCAGATAGTAACCATAGTTTGAATATGGGTTTCGTGTTCTTATGGTTGTCGTATAGTCCGACCAACTTACAGGTCCTTGGGCATAAAATAGATGTTTACCTCCTATCACACACTGTGCAACTTCTTTCAGGTCATCATGACTTGCGAGATAATCTCCGTCTAGTTTTTCCGGTTGCAGTGCGCCACCATATCCATAGATCTTCACCTTATTTATATCTGTGAAACCAGCCCGTCGGATGATATTCTCCGTCAACTGAAACACGCCAGTAGACGGCACACGAATCTTGGCCCAGTTTCCTGTAGCCAGAACCGAGGATTGTGCATAACGCTGCTGCAAAGACGAAGTACGGGTAACAGAACACAACTTTCTAGCAAATCGAGATTTCACCTTAGCTTCTATACGAAGCATAAAGCTGACAAGAATCTGATATCTGTTATCACGGAATACATAGGGACAAAAACTGACAACAAGTGAACCTTGTTGTCGATTTGTAGCCAACTGGGGTACAACAGTTGGTAACTCGGGCAAAGGTGCACCCGATATATGGTTATAAGCGACAATATCCGAAGCATCCATCTCAATGAATTCCGGATAAGCCAAGCTCACCGTATAAATAGAATCCCTCCAATCACCGGTAAGCGGAAGGGAATAGGTAAACTGAGGCAGAATGGAGTCTACTTTAACTTGACTTGCTGTCAAGTTAAAGAACACCTTCCTCTCCGCATGAGCAGAGACACTAAGAAGCAGAAGGAATGTTATACAACTCCAAAGTAGCCTCCTTACCATATTTTATTTACATTCAAAGTCAAGAACCTTTTGGTTACCCAGATAGCCCTCTAGATGGTCATCGATCTGCACAGGTCCACACCCCGTAGGGCATCCCGTATAGAGCAAGTCACCCGTTTTCAACGTGAAGAAACGACTGATATATTCGATGATCTCATCAATCTTGAAAAGCATATCAGCAGTACATCCTGTCTGCACGGTCTTTCCATTGATATCCAGATGGAAGTTGAGAGCCTGTACATCGCGTATCTTTTCCACCTCTATCCAGTCACCTATCGCCGCAGAATTATCAAATCCCTTGGCGACCTCCCATGGACGACCAGCGGCTTTAAATTTAGCCTGCATTTCTCGGGCTGTAAAATCAATTCCCACAGTGACAGCATCATAATAACGCGACGCAAAGCGTGCAGGCACCGACTTACCAAGTTTATTAATTCGCACCACCACCTCAGTCTCATACTCGATGCGTCCCATATCATCAGGGATAAAGAACGGATGATGATCTTTGAGCAGTGCCGTTTCCGGTTTCATGAAAATTACCGGTTCTTCTGGTTTTAATAACGAACCATGGAGCGCTTTATTGTGCTCCAGATAGTTCAATCCAATAGCAAAGATTTTCATATTAAAAAAATGAGCGTCTGCTCTTCTTGCGAAAAACAGACGCCCCTATTTTGTTTTTTTACTAATTCTAAAAATTAGTCAGCAGAGAGGCTGAAACGCTTGTAAGCAACAACCTTCAAATCCTTACTCTGCTCCTGAAGCCACTGAGCAACAGTCTTCTTGTCGCCGTCGCCAAACTGGAACTCCTGATCAACAAGGCAGTTCTCCTTGAAGAACTTAGCCATACGACCCTTAGCGATATTCTGGATCATCTGCTCAGGAAGATTTGCAGCCTTCTCAGCAGCAACAGTCTTTCTGATCTCGCGAGCCTGCTCAGCCTGCTCAGCAGTAATCCAACCCTTCTTCATGTTAGACTCGATATGATCCTCAGAGTCTACGTGAGCTGGGTTGATACCAGCCTTACGGATAGCAGCAACAACTGCCTTCTCAACCTGCTCTTCCTTAGTCTTCTCGATAGCGACACGAAGTTCCTCGTCCTTTACAGACTGAGCAACAGAAGCCTCATCAAGAGCAACTGGTTTCATAGCAGCAACCTGCATAGCTACCTTATGAGCAGCCTCCTCGTTATTCTCGTTCAAAAGAACCATAGTAGCGAGAGCGTGCTTACCCATGTGATCGTATACAGATACGTTCTCACCCTCCAAGAAGTTGTAGCCATCAAGTTCCATCTTCTCACCAGTAACACCAGAGCGATGCTTTACAGCAGTCTCAGCGTCGTCACCGTTAGCGAGCTTAAGAGCCTTAACCTCGTCAAGAGTCTGGCACTTGTTAGCGATAGCAGCGTCAAGGATTTCCTGAACCATTGCGATGAAATCTTTACCAGCAGCAACGAAGTCAGTCTCACACTTAACAGCAACCATTGCTGCGAAATTGTCTACCTTCTTTACGAGGACACAACCATTAGAAGTCTCACGGTCAGAACGCTTTGCAGCGATAGCAAGACCACGCTCACGAACGAGCTCGATTGCCTTATTAATATCACCATCAGCCTCAGTCAGCGCCTTCTTACAGTCAGCAAGACCAGCACCTGTCATCTTACGAAGCTTCTGGATATCAGCTATAGATACAGCCATAATATAGTTTCCTTATTTTTGATTAATTAAAAATTACTCAGCAGTCTCAGCTGTAGCCTCTGCCTGTGCAGCCTTGCGAGCACGCTTAGGTTTTGCATCAGCAGCAACTTCCTTCTGCTCAGCAGCAGCCTTCTCATCAGCCTTCTCAGCCTTACGCTCCTCGAGACCCTCAGCGATTGCGCCGCAAACAGCTGAAAGAACAACCTCGATAGAATCCTTAGCGTCATCGTTAGCAGGGATGATGTAATCTACGTTCTTAGGATCAGAGTTTGTATCTACGATAGCAAATACAGGGATACCAAGACGATTAGCCTCCTTAACAGCGATGTGCTCCTTCATTACGTCGATAACGAAGAGTGCGCTTGGAAGACGAGTAAGGTCAGCGATAGAGCCAAGGTTCTTCTCCAACTTAGCACGCTGACGGCTAATCTGAAGCAACTCGCGCTTAGAAAGGTTAGAGAATGTACCATCATTCATCAGCTTATCGATGTTTGCCATTTTCTTAACAGCCTTACGAATAGTAGGGAAGTTAGTGAGCATACCACCTGGCCAGCGCTCAATAACATAAGGCATATTAACAGAAGCAGCCTTTTCAGCTACAACGTCCTTAGCCTGTTTTTTAGTAGCGACAAACAATACTTTCTTGCCTGACTTTGCGATACCCTTAAGAGCCTCAGCAGCTTCGTCAATCTTAGCTACAGTCTTGTTAAGGTCGATAATATGAATACCATTACGCTCCATGAAGATGTAAGGAGCCATTGCTGGATTCCATTTACGCTTGAGGTGACCGAAGTGGCAACCTGCCTGCAATAATTGGTCAAAATTTGTTCTTGACATTTCTTTTTCTTTTTAAAATTGTTTACTTTCTTTTTAATTCTTGTTAGAATCAGCCCATAAGTAATCCCATGAGGAAGTCTTATGGGTTTAGATACTAAACTGGTAGTCCAGTGATTAACGCTTACTGAACTGGAAGCGACGACGAGCCTTAGGCTGACCTGGTTTCTTACGCTCAACAGCACGGCTATCACGAGTCAGGAATCCTGCATCCTTAAGAGCCTTCTTGTCTTCAGCGTTGATCTTAACGAGGGCACGAGCAATAGCAAGGCGAAGAGCCTGGCTCTGACCAGTGAAACCACCACCGTCAAGGTTAGCCTTAATATCATACTTACCCTCAGCCTCGAGCAACTGTAAAGGCTGCTTTACAACATAGCGAAGAATTGCTGATGGGAAGAATGTCTCGATATCTTTTTTATTAATTGTGATCTTGCCGGTACCCTCTGTCAGGTATACACGAGCTACAGCGCTCTTACGGCGACCAATTGCATTAATTACTTCCATTTCTAAAATTACTTATACTGGTTAATATCAATTGACTTTGGCTTCTGAGCTTCCTTATTGTGCTCAGCACCATCGAAAACATAAAGGTTGTTCATCAAAGAACGACCCAGAGGGCCCTTTGGCAACATACCCTTAACAGCGTGACGAATAATCTTGTCGATACCGTTCTTGCGAGTACGGAGCTCAGCAGGAGTATTGAAACGCTGACCACCTGGATAACCAGTATAACGTGTGTAAACCTTATCTGTTTCCTTCTTACCTGAGAAAACTACCTTAGCGGCATTGATAATGATTACATTGTCTCCACAATCTACGTTAGGTGTGAAGTTTGGTTTGTACTTTCCGCGGAGCAGCTTTGCAACTTTTGAGCAGAGGCGACCTACAATCTGATCGCTGGCGTCAACTACGACCCACTCTTTCTGAGCTGTTTCCTTGTTTGCGGAAATAGTCTTGTAACTTAAAGTGTCCATTTTAAAATTTAATTTTACTACTAAAAAACTAATTGATTACTTTCTGTCGAATCTTACAGAGACCTCGCGGCGCCTCCAGTCTAAAAGAGACCATCCACAGCATTACTCTCTGTAGCCTCACCGATTCACTAACCACACTTCTCGGCCAGAAGAAGTACTATTAACACGGCTCAGCGCGAAGGCTTCTAAGCGTAGACCTTCACAATTCGGTGTGCAAAGGTACATATTTTATTTAAAACGAGCATCATCACAGTCCTCTCAGAATGACCATTTTATAGATTATTAACTATATTACAAATTATTAACTGTCAGATTTCAACAATAATTAAACTTTACCACGGAATTGTTAAAGAGGAAATGTTTCTATTATTACTCCATCTAGCACAAATAAGAGTCGCTATACCCCTCAAAGATATGAAAAATCATCCTCCAAAAGATTAGATTTCTGAACGAAGTTAACTTCATCAGCTTACGCAGTTAACTTCGTAAGCTGATGTGAATAGATATGTAGCCTTACACTGTTAACTTCACAAGGCTACAAATTCGACAATATCGAAGACAAAGTCATTCAGCAAATTCGTAACTACCTGATAATCTGACCATTATATTTTTTCATAATTCTAATATTTGAAAATAATCCATCATTAATTCTGAATTTGCGAATTATGGGCCTCTTTTATCGGTTGGGAATTAAGGAATATAAACCTATCTTAACTATTCACGAACTCAACTTACGCAATGATTCCTTTCTACTTCCTGAGCCAATAATTAATAATGTATGGCGATTGGTCAAGATATATATGCAAAAGGTAATTTTAAGACAAAGATATCAAATAATGTATCTACAGGATTAAGTTTATTATAAAACATGATTTACTCTCAAAAAAGTAGTCTTATTTTGACATCGCCACAAGTCGCCACATCATCACTACAACTTCGCTACACTTTTTAAGGGTGTTTTTTTTTGAGGTTGAATCGTTGATTATCAGCGTCGATACATTCCGCTACAGGTTTAAGGTCATGTAAAGGGGGCTGAGATTCTTGAAAAATTGATACAGAAGAAGTTTAAAGAGAAAATAGCTCTGAATATCGGTTGCTAAATGCCACTGAAATAAGAGGTCGAGAGAACGTGTTCGGATCCCGCTGGGAGGCAAGGAATCACCATAGAAAATTTCTCTCATCTATTATCCTTTCATTCTATACTTTCTATTCGTTTACTTTTTCCCACTCATCAATCTTAAAGCAATAACTTTCCCGGGTCTTGCTCTCGAAGAACTGGTTCTGATATGAATAGGAGTTTTCGTAGACTGCTTCTGTCTGCCAGCTTCCCTGAGTGAACTTGAAGTACACTGGCAACTGTACATCCACATCAATCACGCGAAGCGTATCACTAACCTGCTTCATCTTGACACCCTTAGGATTCCAGTTCTTAAGGCAGGTCTGATTGCCGGTAATATATACCTCTCCTGACCCCTTGGGAACAATGAGTTCTAGATGCTTATGATAAGTCTCCTTGGTCTGACTCTGACCGGCAGACAAGGAATCCCTGTAAGCATAATAGCGAGAGAGTGCATCCCTCAGAGCCGGTACAAAACTGCTCATATGGTCATAGTCAAGATATGACCTGCGGGTATAGACCGTACTCTTCGGGATACCACCTTTTGCAACAAACTCATCAATGGTCTCCCTAGCAGGCTTCCAGTCACTCCATCCCTGGATCCGCTCTTCTCCTGCGTCACTGATAAAGAGAAACTTAGGCGCCTTTTTCTGGTTGAAGTCATAACCTATGAACTCCTTAGCCAGATACTGATTACCGAAGGCAAAGTTTGGAGAGAGGGCTATAATGTGATCAAAGATATTTCGAGTCACCATATTATGGAGCAGAAAAGATGCGCCAAGAGAATGACCGATGGCAAGATTATGACCGTTGGTATGATAGTGGCTGTTGATATAGGGAAAGAGCTCTTCTGATACGAATCGTCCAAGGGCATCAGCATAACCGCCATGACCATGATAACGTGCCTTCGTGGTCTCATCATCAGGGAGAAAGTCATCCTGTCTAGAATATATTGAGGAAGAAGGACTGTGCACTGCCACGATTATGGACTTATCGCCATATTTCAAGTTGACAAAGGCTGGCATCGCGTACGCCATCATAGGATACTCGCGTGTCTGACCATCAAATACATAGATCACGTTGAAGTCCTGTGTTTCCTCTAACAGATCATATCCTGTAGGTAAGATTACGTCAATCTTTCGATCGAAAGGAAAGTACCTAGAGGGAAGAAGGAAAGTCTCAATCTTGGAACTTAGATAGAGCTCTGACGCCGTCTGTGCATGGATGATACCAGGGGACGGCAGACAGAAAAAAAAGGAAAATACGGCTATTATTTTCTTAAAGTTTCTCATATTATGAAGTATTTTTTCAATGATAGTACAAAAGTACATATATTTTAGTACAGTTGCAAACATCCGTAAAATAATTTTAGATTTTAAATCTCAATTTTACACATATATAGATAATATCTTACCCTATTTTTCATTCATCATGATGCCATATTCTTGACATAGAGCAAGAAAAAGCGGAATTTTACACTAAAAACAAGATTTTTCTTGCTGTGTTCGTACACAATGCGTACCTTTGCAGCAGTTAAAGGATAATTCAAGGATAAAAAGATTGTTTAATGAGCCTGAGGCTCTAAATTAGGAAAGGAAACAAATTATGATGACATTAATGATTGTATTAGCAGTTGTTGTAGCAGTAAGTGCAAACGTAGTAAACGTTAACAACAAAATGTCGATGGGCAAGTAAGCCCTTTACTTCGAGTATTAAATAATTTATCGATATAGTGTAATAGTGAGAGTGACATCTTTTGGGATGCCACTTTTTTGTATCTCGATATACAATCTATCCATTGCCGTGGCATCACCCCATCGGAATAATTGTATCAATCGCTGCTCTCTATTTTCGCCTAGCCTATTCATTTTCACATTAAAAAGTGCTAAGACTTTCCTATTTCCCCATCTATTAACATCGTTTAACATATATATAAGCATGTATTTCCTTACATTTGCATTTCGTAGTTGTAAGTGATAACTAAATAGATTAATAAAAAATAAAAGATGAAACAATTTAAGATCTCAACCTTAGTGATGTGTTGCTTAGCAGCCATGAGTTTTACTCTCCTTGTTTCGACTGTACTCTGTTCCTGCTCAAAAGATGAGGAATACAATCCACAACCTTCATCTACTATTTTAAACTCACTTTTGGTCTCTATATCAGAAAGCGGAAAGCCTATAAACTATGAAGAGATGCTTGCTAACAAAGAGTTCTCTGTTATAGAAAAAGTATCAAAGCGAGAAGCGAAAATAGACATTACCGATTACGAGGGAACAAAAGTATTTCGCTTTAGCGTCGATCTTCCAGATATTAATTCTATGGTTTTTAATAAGGACAGAACAGAAGCTTCAGGAAAAGTAAGTCTAGCAATGAATATCAAAGGGACAAAGCTACCAATGCATGTGAACTTTAGTTTCACTTCATCTAAGGACGCTATGCATATGTATGGTGGAAATTGTATTCGCATTAAGTCTATAGAATATGACAATAAAACAATTTATCCTACAGAAAAAATGGGCATCAATTCAATTAAAATTAAATATGATGGTAATAATACCATAATAGAACCTTTGTTTTGATAGAATCGTGTAATATTTATATAAAATCTAGAAGAATATAAATATTGCAAAAAATGCACTTCTAATACCTATTATAATATAAAAAACAAAGGGCTTAAACTTGTTTTCACCAAAAAATGCTACTTTTGCAGCCAAAAATAATATCAAATGAATCCAATCACTCAAACGATAATACTAACAGCCTCATCGCTGAGGATGATTCCTCATATAGGGCATTATATTTTCCACCATAAGGACTTCGACGATGACTTACGAAAAGTACAAGACCATAAAGCTACGGTCTTGAACTTTATCAAAGCGATGACGCGCGAGAAAACCTTTCGCAACCTTTTCTATTATCGCTTGGGAGAATATCTGAGTGTATTCATCCGATGGATGTGCCCCGGTGACCCGACACTCCATATCTGGTGTCCGAGCATCGGGAAAGGAGCACACTTTGAGCACAACTATTCCACTTATCTCAATGCCGAGAGTATCGGGGAAAATTTCTATTGTCTGCAACTCGTCACTATCGGTACGGGACACGGGCATCATGGTGAAACCGGACGACCAATAATCGGTGATAACGTGAAGATCATGACAGGTGCAACTGTCTTTGGTCCAATACATATCGGCAACAACGTAACCATCGGCGCCAACACCGTGGTATTCACAGATGTACCAGACGGTGCAACCGTTGTTGGGAACCCAGGAAGAATTATAGAACGTGCTAAGATATAATCTGTACAAAAAAATATATTCGACAATTATTATATAGTTTGCAAATGAATTACGCTTTGATCATCGCTGGTGGATCCGGCAATAGAATGGGACAAGATATCCCTAAGCAGTTTATGCATATCGACAATTGTCCGGTAATCATCCATACTATGATGGCTTTTTAGAAGCATCCTAATATCGATGGTATCGCTGTCGTGTGCCTTGAAGGATGGGAAACGGTACTTCGCTCATATGCCAACCAGTTTTGCATTACAAAACTGAAATGGATATTCCCCGGAGGACAAAACGGTCAAGAGAGTATTCATAACGGAATATACGGACTAAAAGAACAAGGATGCGGAGACGAAGACTTGATACTCATCCACGATGCCGTAAGACCACTTGTTTCACAGGATATCATTTCGTCAAACATTGCAATCTGTGAAAAATATGGATATGCCATCACGGGTATACAATGCCGTGAGGCTATATTGGTAAGCGAGGATGGATTCAAAGCAACAAAGAGCATCCCGAGGGATACCTTGATCCGTACACAGACTCCTCAGACTTTCCGACTGAGAAATCTAATCGCCGCTCACGAAGAAGCAAAGAAAAAAGGTATTACCAATTCCGTGGCTTCTTGTACGCTGATGGCTGAACTCGGCAACAGGGAGATGCATATCGTACCTGGATCTGAGAAGAACGTGAAGATTACCACTGTAGAAGATCTTGAAATCGTAAAATCATTACTGCATGTGCAGAAGGATTCATGGCTGAAATAAAAACTTATCCACAATATATCGACGATGTATGCAACGACAGTTTGCCTTGGGAGAAACTGGAAAATTGCAACATTCTCATCACTGGTGCTACGGGACTTATAGGTTCTGCACTTGTTGATGTGCTGATGCGGAAGCATATAGCGGGACTTCACATCTATGCCGCAGGAAGAAACGAGAAGAGAGCCCAAAAGAGATTCCAAAATTATATTGATTGTGATCATTTTCATCTGATCAGGTATGATGTGACTGAGCCTTTGGAAAGTGATATCAACTATCATTATATCATCCATGCGGCAAGCAATGCCAGTCCTAACTTCTTTATGCAGAAACCCGTAGAGGTGATGAAAGCTAATCTTTTCGGGACATCAAACTTGATAGAATATGGCCTGAAGCATCATATGATGCGTATGCTTTATGTTTCTACGGGAGAAATATACGGAGAGGGAGACGGAAGAATCTTTACAGAAGACTATAGCGGATATGTGGATTGCACCCAACCGCGCTCATGCTATCCGTCATCCAAGCGAGCTGCAGAAACATTATGTGCCTCTTATATCGCTGAATATCATACCGACATTGTTATTGCCCGTCCGGGTCATGTCTTCGGTCCTCACTTTACGGAGTCTGACAATCGCGTGTATTCGCAATTTATTCGAAACATACTCAACGGCGAAGATATTGTTCTTAAAAGTAAGGGAGAGGCTTTCCGCTCATGGACATTTGTTGTAGACTGTGCCAGTGCCTTACTATACATTCTATTAAAAGGACACAAGGGCGAAGCCTATAACATTGCTGATGACAGATCTAACATTACAATTCGAGAGTTAGCAGAACTCATTGCAGAAATCGGTCATAGGCGTGTGGTCTTCGACATCCCTGATGATGGTAAGAAAGGGAACACTAACCCAATAACGAAATCAGCATTCTCTACTGAGAAGTTAAGAAATCTCGGTTGGAATATACAAGGTAACCTGAAAGAATACTTACAGGCTACCATCGATGAATGTAAGAGAAACGACTAGAATTATTTGATTTGGGCAAGAGCTTCACGAAGTGTTATTCTCTTCGTTAAATCAAAATATGCCTTAAAATGATGACTTTGTCGTTTCTCCACAGGTGGTAACTGCATATAATCACCATACAATTGCTTAAGGTATTTATCGTATCCAGAGAAAAGATTGACTTCCAAAGTCTCAAAAGGACATTTCACAATACCTTCGAGCCATTCTTTAGGAAATACTTCTCTTTCACCATAACTTCCACTATAGGCCATAACCTGCTTAGAAGTAGAGAAGTCATATCTACGACTGATTGTATCCATTTGTCGGATCAAAGAACGACGATAGTTTTCCCTGTTGAAGAAAGCATAAGTCTTACGCAGGAAGCGTCCCCAGTCCTTTGGATTTGCCAATAAAGAGATATATTTCCAAAAAGAGTTATGGGTGGAAACGGCCTCCAACTTATTCATGATATGCCGGAATTCTGCCTGTTGCTGCTTTGCCTCCTCTATAGAATCAGACGCTCCATCCAACGGAAAGATGTCGATGTCTAATC
>Ga0256404_1010518_pt1 | contig 12754 bp, 7 predicted proteins | sample RumenRJG_01DNA_FD_185990 | JGI IMG/M metagenome (GOLD analysis project Ga0256404, IMG submission 185990) | Bovine rumen microbial communities from Lethbridge, Alberta, Canada - RJG_01 | ecosystem: Host-associated > Mammals > Digestive system > Stomach > Rumen | place: Canada: Alberta | collected...
AGTGCTGAAGACAGAGGAGCGTGGTGATCGTACTCCATAGAGCTGGTGGCACGACCAGAGGTGATGGTACGCAGAGCGGTAACATAACCGAACATCTCTGACAGGGGAACCTGAGCCTTAACGACACGGGCACCGCTGCGAGCCTCTTCCATACCCTCGACCTGACCACGACGCTTGTTGAGGTCGCCGATGACGTCACCCATGTTCTCCTCAGGTGTTACCACCTCGAGCTTCATGATAGGCTCCATCAGTACGGGCTTAGCCTGAGCGCAGACAGCCTTGTAAGCCATCTGAGCGGCGATTTCGAATGACAGCTGGTCAGAGTCAACGGGGTGGAACGAACCATCGACCACAACTACCTTCAGCGAGTCAACGGGATAGCCACCGAGGATACCATTCTTCATAGCAGCCTCGAAGCCCTTCTGGATAGAGGGAATGAACTCCTTAGGAATGTTACCACCCTTGACCTCGTTGACGAACTGCAGGCCACCGTTCTCCTTGATATCCCAATCGTCGTCGACAGGACCAACATTAACGATGATGTCAGCGAACTTACCGCGACCACCCGACTGCTTCTTGTAAACCTCACGGTAACCCATGACAGTCTTGGTGATGGCCTCCTTGTAGTTCACCTGAGGCTTACCCTGATTACACTCAACCTTGAACTCGCGCTTCAGACGGTCGATGATGATGTCGAGGTGGAGCTCACCCATACCTGAGATAATGGTCTGACCACTCTGCTCGTCGGTACGTACGGTGAAGGTGGGGTCTTCCTCAGCGAGCTTAGCCAGACCGTTGTCGAGCTTGGCAACGTCAGCCTGAGACTTAGGCTCAACGGCGATAGAGATCACGGTGTCGGGGAAGGTCATAGACTCCAGTACGATGGGCTTCTCCTCGTCGCAGAGGGTATCACCGGTACGGATATCCTTGAAACCTACACCTGCGCCGATATCACCAGCGTCGATAGACTCCATAGGAATTTCCTTGTTAGAGTTCATCTGGAACAGACGGCTGATACGCTCCTTCTTGCCCGAACGGGGGTTGTAAACGTAAGAACCGGCTTTCACGCTACCAGAGTAGACGCGGAAGAACACCAGACGACCCATGTAAGGATCGGTAGCAATCTTGAATGCGAGGGCTGAAGTAGGCTCGTCCTCGCTGGGCTTGCGGCCCTCTTCCTCCTCGGTATTGGGGTTGGTACCCATGACCATCTCCACGTCAACGGGAGCGGGCAGGAAGGCGCAAACATAGTCGAGCAGAGGCTGTACGCCCTTGTTCTTATAAGAAGAACCGCAGATCATCGGGGTGCAAGACATAGCGATGGTACCCTTGCGGATAGCAGCGATAATCTCTTCCTCGGTGATAGAGTTGGGATCGTCGAAGTACTTCTCCATCAGAGCCTCGTCATACTCAGCAGCAGCCTCGAGCAGCTTGTTGCGCCACTCGTCGCACTCGTCAGCGAGGTCGGCGGGGATATCCTCGATATCGTACTCAGCACCCATGGTCTCGTCGTGCCACAGGATAGCCTTCATCTTGATGAGGTCTACCACACCCTTGAAGTTCTCCTCAGCACCGATGGGCACCTGGATAACAACGGGGTTGGCACCAAGGATGTCTTTCATCTGCTGAACGGTCTCGAAGAAGTCAGCACCTGAACGGTCCATCTTGTTCACGTAACCGATACGGGGAACGTTGTACTTGTCGGCCTGACGCCAAACGGTCTCAGACTGAGGCTGTACGCCGTCGGCAGCAGAGTAAGTAGCTACAGCGCCGTCGAGCACACGCAGCGAACGCTCTACCTCAGCGGTGAAGTCTACGTGTCCCGGAGTATCAATCAGGTTGATCTTGAACTGCTTGCCATTATAGTTCCAGTTACAGGTGGTAGCAGCAGAGGTGATCGTGATACCACGCTCCTGCTCCTGGGCCATCCAGTCCATGGTAGCAGCACCATCGTGCACCTCACCAATCTTGTGCGTCTTACCAGTGTAGAACAGGATACGCTCAGACGTGGTGGTCTTACCGGCATCGATGTGAGCCATGATACCAATATTACGGGTCAAATGTAAATCGCGGTTTGCCATTTCTTTATCCTTTAATCTTATTACCTATCAATATTAGAAACGGAAGTGAGCGAATGCACGGTTAGCCTCAGCCATGCGGTGCATGTCTTCCTTACGCTTGAAGGCACCACCCTGATTGTTGAAGGCGTCCATAATCTCAGCAGCCAGCTTGTCGGCCATAGACTTACCACTGCGCTTGCGGGCAAAGGCAATCATGTTCTTCATAGAGATGCTCTCCTTGCGGTCGGGGCGAATCTCAGTAGGTACCTGGAAAGTAGCACCACCGATACGGCGGCTCTTTACCTCAACCTGCGGAGTGATGTTGTCCAGAGCCTGCTTCCAGATCTCCAGAGCGCTCTTCTCCTCGTTCTGCATCTTGCCCTTTACGGTCTCGAGTGCATTGTAGAAAATCTCGTACGAAATGGACTTCTTACCATCGTACATCAAGTGGTTCACAAACTTCGACACTTTCTTGTCGTTGAAGACTGGATCGGGAAGGATCACACGCTTCTTTGGTTTTGCTTTTCTCATTTTTTGTTGTTTGAATTAATGTCTGCTTGGGGCTGTTTTTTCTTCTGTCTTCAACGCTCGCTCATGAGCATTTACTCAACCTGTCTATAACAATTACTCCAGCAAAACGGTTTTCTTTTTTCCTTTTTTTGTTTTGGTAACAGCGGAAAAACCGCTGTTCGCACGCACCTATCGGCTTTCTAATCTTCTCCGATTATTACTTCTTAGCCTTAGGACGCTTTGCACCATACTTAGAACGACGCTGAGTACGGCTGGCAACACCGGCGGTATCGAGTGTACCGCGAACGATGTGATAACGTACACCGGGAAGGTCCTTTACACGACCGCCACGAACCAGCACGATGCTGTGCTCCTGCAAGTTGTGTCCCTCTCCGGGGATGTACGAGTTAACTTCCTTCTGATTAGTCAGACGAACACGGGCTACCTTACGCATAGCCGAATTAGGCTTCTTGGGGGTCGTTGTGTAGACACGAACACAGACACCACGACGCTGAGGACATGAGTCCAGCGCGGGCGACTTGCTCTTGTCAACGAGCACCTTTCTGCCTTTTCTTACCAATTGTGAAATTGTAGGCATAATTGTTTGTTTTTTAATGAATTATATTTGTTACGTTATAATCAAATTGGCATAATACGCCCATACACACTGAGCGCTTTTGGGCTGCAAAGGTACGAACTTTTCCGCGAACCACCTAATTTATAGGATATAAAAAAACGCTTACCTTATGCATTTTAACATAAAATAAGCGTTTTAATGTTTATTAACTGCTGTTTTGCTATGCTTCTCCCTTTCCTACGGGAAACGGAGCGATGGTACGAGGCTCCTGATTGGGAATTTTGATGGCCCCAAATTCACGCTCGTAGCGCATGATATTTTCCTGCAAAGCAGCCAGCAGTCGCTTGGCATGTTCCGGTGCCAGAATGACGCGGCTTTTCACCTGTGCCTTCGGCAGACCGGGTAACACTCGTGCAAAATCAATGATAAAGTCGCTGCTCGAATGGGTGATAATGGCAAAGTTGGCGTATTCGCCCTGTGCCACCTCCTGCGGCAGTTCTAACTGCAACTGGTTCTGCTTGTTATTGTTATCGTTAGACATACTGATTAATCCTCAGGAACAACTTTGTCGTTGACAATGTTAGACAGCGTCTTGGCGTACTTAGACATCACCTCAGACTCTTTCAATGAGTTCTCCAAAGCCTTCAAGCGGGCAATGTTGGCACCACGCTCGTTGACGAGGTAGAAAGCCTGGACAGAGATGGTTCCGTCAGGATTGGCGTGCTTCACGCTGAAGCTGGGCTTCAACTCACCGCGAATCTCCTGCTGTACCTTGCCTTCGTAAACGGCATAGAACTTGTCGAACTCAGTAGCCTGGTTAGCGACGTCGGAAGCCATATCAGACAGCACGCGACCCTTCAGCTGAAGGCTGGCACGGGTAGCGTAGGCATTGGCAGCACTGTTCTGGGCAGCAGCGGCAGCCACATTAGCTGAACGGGCCTGGCTGTGTCCAACAAACTCGATCACGTCGTCGCCACCCTTCTCCAAAGCGGTGTAGTGCTTGGTGAGTGCCACTTCTAAGGTGCGAGAAGAACCAAAAATCTCATAGCCACCCTTCTGGAAGTCCTTCAACTTGGCTTTCACTTCTTTCTTGATAGCCTTTTCCTGTGCTTTGGTCAGATCCTGAGCCTGTACGGTTAGCGTCAGGCAGAAAGCCATCAGCATCAACATCAGTTTTTTCATAATTTTCAATTTTTTAGTTATACATTAATAATATATTCTCAAAAGTCGCTGCCATTGATGAGTCCGAACGACGGGTCGTCACGTCCCCAGTCAGCGTGTATATTCGGATCGCGGTGTGGTTGCCACGTACGTACCTTGATACAGGGCTGGTCAATCTCGTTCAGGTCGACCATCAGGAAGAGATAGCCCGTATCGGCATACGACGACGAGTAGTAGTCCTGGTGGATCTGGATACCGAAGGTGTCGCCACCCTTACCCATCTTGCTGACGGAATTGTCAGTAAAGCGGATATTGATGAACTCGTTGCTGCCGAAGCTCTTCTCGAGGTTCTTGATATAGGTAGCCTTGTCCTGACGGGTGTACTTCACCATGTCGTTGTTGATATACGACTGGTTCTCGTTCTTCTTGCCGGCATGCTTCACCATGTGACCCACGATGATGATGGCGTCGTCGTCGAAGATGCTCTTGATATAGTCCAGGCGCTTCAGGGCGAAGGCTGTCTTGTAGTTTTCGAGGAACGTGGCAATAGCCATACGCGAGTCTTCGCTCCACGGGGCCTCGCGCTGGAAGATGTCGTCGCGTGCGGCCTGGTCGAGACCGAAGGCCACCGACTCAATCTTCTGGTCGGCATTGAACGTAAACGTCACGTCCTCGACGAACGAGCGTTTGTTGTTCTTGAACGTGAAGCGCATAGGTACGGCACGGCAGATGGTGCGGTCGCCCAGCTTATAGAAATTCAGCGTGGGATTGCCCATCACGGTGGCATTGCCGTAATGCATCAGCTTGTCGAACATCTCGAAGCCCTCGGCCGTAAACTGGCCAGACACAGAATTATACTTCTTCTGCTTGACGGCATTCACCACTGCCTCAATGGTCTTTGCAAAGTCCTTGGGCTGGGCGACGGCAATGGCGTGCGTCACAGTACCCATGTTCTGCACAGCCGACTGGTAGGCGACCAGAGCCTGTTTCTGCTCCGACTTCTTACCGGAGACGACAGACACCGTAGCTTCCTTGTAGTTGACATTGTTGAAGATGTTCATCACCTGCTCCAGCTCGGGGTCCTGGCGCATCTGGCTCTTGAACTCATACTCGTACTGGATATTGAACTTATCCGTCGGAGCGCCGGGGCGCATCTCCACCTGGTACATACCGTCCTTGGCAGAACAGATGTTGGAGTAGTTCATACCATCCCAATAATGGAAGTCGAGACTGCTGACGGGCTTGCCGTTATAGGTGAACAGCATGCTGACCTCCTGACCTTCGACCTTCGTTACCTCGGCCTTGATCTGGCTGAGGATGGTACGAATCTGTTCCGGAATCCACATGGTGAGCTGGAACTTGATGCCGTCGATAGAGGTCTTCACCTGTTCGCGGTTAGGCATACCCTTCAGCAGGCAGGAGGCCCAATAGTACTGGCGCAGTGCCGCGTCGATACGGCCGGCCTTCTCGGCATTACGGGCCTGATAGACATAGCTGAGCACATTCTCTTCGCGCTCCTTGAAGGCTTTCTCTATCTCCGAGCGGTCGATGTAACGCAACACCTCAGCCTGTGGCTGCTGCTTGAGAATGATGCTATGCGTATTCTTCAGCGTACCCTGGGAGTACGTACGAACCACATTCTGCACCGTAGATGTCGCGTCGTTGCCCGCAGCGGTGTTCACCTCACGTTCATCAATCACAAAGTCGCTCTCGATTTGTACCGAGATCTTACTCATCAGGTCTGACAGTGCCGCCTGGTCAGCTTCGCGCACCGACACACCGAAGCCCTGACCCCAGAGATAGTTGGGGTTGGCCTTCACCTGTTCGGCGAGCTTGTCGGCCTGGGCGGCAGCCCAGAGGGGAACAAGGACCAGCAGACATGTTAATAGTTTCTTCATATACATTATTTATAATATAGAGACGATTAGGAATTCAGAAAGTTGCTTTTACCACCACTTTCTTTCCATTCCGGATATATACACCCTTCTGACTCGGCTTTCCGTTCAGCTTACGTCCGTCGATTGACCACCACTGCTCTGCCCCACTCCATTGTGGCTGTTCGATGGTCTCAATGCCGGTGGTGCCTTCCATCAGCTCGTCCAGCGAGATGAAGCGTGACGGATTCTGATTACCTTCATGGTAGGTGAACGCCTGGAACGGCAACGCCTCACGGTAGTTCACCTCGAACACGCTACCCTCAGGATGACCGCCGCGTGCCTCGCCGACGTTCAGTACATAGTAATACTCACTGGCATAAAGACGTAAGAAGTTCGGCATCAGAATGATTCTACCGTTATCCGTGGTAAGCTGGCTGGCCCTATAAATGGTTTCAGGCACTACCACACCTGCGGTGGCAAACGTCACGTTACCTGCCAGATTATACTCAGCAGGATACTTACCATTGTTGGGCATAGAGATAAGGTAAGCATGGTTTGCCTCAATCTTTGTGGCACGCGCCAGACCTTGCTCGTCGACCAGCGTGCGCAGCCAGAAGTGCTTGTCGCTGGCACTGCTACCAAACGGAGCTATCACACCATTCTTCTCGTGGGTGATGGTCTGCACGTCGAAGGGCAGTGCTATGGTTTCCCAACCGCGGCTGACACCAATCTCCGTAGCCTGCTTGTAGTTGTGGGTATAGATGATGGAGTCGGCAAAGAACTCCTGCGGACACCAGAAGTCACCATTGCCGCTGGCAACATCGCTCAGCACAACCTTTCGTGCCTTGCCCTCAATCACCACATTGTTACGGGTCAGCGTCGTCTTGTCCTTACTGTCAACAAAGATTAGCATATTCGGATTGGTAAAGCCGTCGAGGTCGCTCTCGGTCAGCACCACGCTACTGTTCCATATCAGTGACGTAATCCGCTCAGCTATCGGCTGACGACCACCAGCCTGCTCGCAAGCCTGTTGCATGGTCAGATCACCATCAACGGTCAGCACGCCCAAGTTTCTATCAAACGTAGCAGTACCCGCGGTCGCGGTGCTATTGATCTTCACCAACTCGATCTTGATGACGGTCACTGCCGACCAGCTGTCGCCCTTGATAGCGTTCAAGTGAGCAAAGCCCTTGTCGGCCACGATCTGCTTCAGGTCTACCGTCCATACGTTGCCCGAATGTGAGAAGTACTTAGACGACCAGCCACGCTGTGTAGACTCAATCATGTGAGACAGGGACTCGTCCTCATTCCACTGACCACCTTCAGAATCACGGTTGAGCAGAATACGCGGCGTATTACCTGTGGCTGTTACCTCCAGTCGGTCGTACGCACTCAAATCGGCATAAGTATAAGGATTGACATCCGGTTCGCCATAAGGTATTTCTGCGGACTGTCCAAGAATATAGTAACAATTCGGATAAGGTGACTCGCTCTTCTTAGTAGCGTTGGCCTTCATACCAGTCCATTCGAAATAGTCAGCAGCAGTCAACGGTTTCCTTATCAACTCGGTCAGGTAGCCAGGATTGTCTATACCGCCATCAATATGGGCATAGGAAGTGCCAATGTTGTTTGCATCATATCGTGTGCCAGCACCACCGACGAGTGACGTACAGCCTGAGAACATATTGTCTATCCAGTTGTCTGTCGCATTTGACATATCCCAACCAGAGCCAACATAGATAGTGGTAAGCGCTGTACATCCCTCGAACATTCCTTCGTTCTCTGTTACATTGCTCGTATTAAGAGCACTCAGGTCGAGGCTGGTCATACTCGTACAACCATGGAACATGGCAACAGTACGTTTCAAACTGTTCGAATAAAAGTTGCTAAAGTCTGGACCGCCAGCCGCCGGGTCGCTGGGCAGTGACGAACAATATTCAAATGTGCCCCACATATCTACTATATTCAAAGGATATAGATTCTCCCAGCCACTGACAGACTTAAGGTTTTTACAACCATAGAACCACCAGCCCGTACTGACAAGTGAAGTATACTGAGACATGGATGGATCAATCACCGCATAGACGATACTCTCGCGTACATCGTGCCAAGGACGCTGAGATTCGCCAAAGCCATGCTCCAGATAGGCAAATGGACCAATGTCCATACCACCACGCGCACTCTTTTGGTCGTCATAGTAGAACGTCAGCACAGTATTGTTGTTACTCAGCACAGCGTAGGGCTCAGGAGTTGCTTGGACTTCCGATATCTTTAGCGTCCAACCCTCTTCCATCTGTTTGCCACCATTCCATGTTGCTTCTAACAAGAACTTTCGCGTAGGAGCGGAGGCAAGATCCAAAACAACATTACGATCTGATGCATAGATGTTAGTACCTCCACTACTTTGCAAATAACTTGGGCCTTCAATAGTCAGCGCATTGTTACCCAACCAAGCACAGGCATTGGCGAACAACTTAAACTGGAACAGATTATTTTCCAACGTCACATCTGTCAGATCAACCTCCATGGTATACTTGTTGCCCTGTTCATTTGCAGTAAACAGCTGTGTCTTAATCCAGTTATTATGATTGCCTGGCAGAGCTAAGCTACTAATCTCAATTTCAGGTGCATTGAAATACCTATCCGTAACATCAGTATAATTACTAGATCCACTATAGACGAAGTAGCGGTCAGAGACAACATAGATTTCCCGCGTCCTATACAGGTCCTTATCAATAATATTGATATTGAAGGGGATTGTATTTTTTATGGTAGTCTTCCAGAAAACTTGCCCATCTACAGTTTGTGTTTCCGTCATTATAGCTCCTGGGAATTCGCCATTCAACGGATTTCCATCAGCATCAAAAGCATACAGATAAGGAGCCTCGTCTGCCTGTACATAGATGGAGGCAGAAACACCTTCTGTGAAGTAGCCCGGAGCACTTGTACCACCGTCGATACGGGCATAGGTCTTGTCAACGTGATTGGAATCATAAGTTGTGCCTGCACCACCGACGAGACTAGTACATCCATTGAATATGTAATCACCTTCTGTCACAGCTTCCGTGCTCCAACCACTACCGACGTAAATGGTCTTCAGTGATGAGCAACTCAAGAACATCTGGTTCATAATCGAAACTTTGGAGGTGTTAAAGCCGCTCAAGTCAAGGGTCTTCAGGCCAGTACATTGCATAAACATAGCATACGTGTCAGTCACGTTGCTCGTATTCCAACTGCTCAAGTCAAGGCTCGTCAGACTAGAGCAATAACCGAACATACCCTCCATGGTCGTCACGTTGTCGGTCTTGAGGTTCTCGGTGTTGCGGACTGTCGTCAGATTGCTGAAACTATAGAACCAATAATCGGTGCTCGTCAGCGTCGTGCAGTTGGCAAACGACTCGTCAAAATCGACAGTCGTTATTGCTTTGGCTTGGTCATTCCATCCAGAGTTAACACCCCATACACCATTATACGTACCAATTTGGAACGGTTTGACTTCCATGCCACCACGTACGACCTTCTGGTCGTCATAGTAGAACGTCAGTGTCTTACCAGACAAGGTCGTCCCTTCGCTATCCGTAACTACGGAACCATTGTCACTCAGCACTGCGTAGGGTTCCTCGCCATTCGTTTGCACACCATCAACAGTAACGGTGATATCGTCGAAATAGAAATCCACTTTTTCTTTCTCACGTCCATCCAGATGGAATGCAAGGGTCTTAAAAGAATCAGACTGTGACGTAATCTCTAACTGATAGGTATTCCATGTCGTGGACAGATCAAGAGTTCCTTCTGTAGTGATATACACAAATGGTTCCTCTTGCTGTTCATAAGCTATGTTTACTGCATCACTGGCTTTCGCCCGCAGAGATATATGTATAGTTTCTCCTTTAGGAATTGCCTTATTAAATTTAACAAAGAACTGGCAATCCCATGAATTCTGGGGATATGGAGATGTGGTAACCTTAAGACAGTGATTCGTCGCATCCTCACTATCCGTCACAACATCTTGAGCCGTTACAGCAATCTCAGTTTCTTCTCCATTCAGCTTATATACGAAACAACTATAGTCATTACCCTCGAAATTACCATTGTTTACCCATCCGTCGGAAGTGCTGCTTGCCGTAAAGTATCCGGGATTATTCTCACCACCATCAATATGGGCATAAGCGTAGTCAACATGAGAATCATCATATTCTGTTCCTGCGCCACCCTTTAGTGAACGACAGCCGTTGAACATATCGGAGCCTGTGACGCTGGATGTCGAGCCGTCAGGACTAACCGTTCCCTCAGCTCCATTCTGTGCAGGCCAAGTGTCATTTACCGTAATGGTCGTCAGAGCGCTACAATTCGTGAACATGCCACTGGTGTTGGTGACGTTGGTCATGGTAAGATTACTCAGGTCAAGTGTCTCCAACTGCTCCATGCCATAGAACCAGAAAGCAGTAGAGGTCGGCGTGTAATTCTTAAACGACTCTGTAAACGTCACCCCCTTGATGCTGGCAGCAGACTGATACCAAGGACATTCTTGAGGATTCTGGAAGGTTTCAATTGTATAGTCCTTGTCTGTCTTATTCTCATCGTAGTAGAATGTCAGCGTGTCATTCAGGATACGAGCATAAGGCGCTGTGCTGTTCTCGGTAACATCAAAATCGAAATTCTGCAATGAGGCATAGGCTCCAGAAGGAGTGATGCCCTGAACGTTGAGCGTGTGAGATCCTGTTGAGAGTGTGCTGATGTCAAAAGAGAAGGTAACAGAACCTTCTGTAACCTGTTGGCGCTGGGCCGAAGAGGTGTCCTCGTCAATCCAGTACTCTACAGCTTGCAGGTTGGCAGCGCTAGGTTGGTAGTAGAACATATAGCGCGCGAGACCGCCCTTCTCATTGTCTGCTCCCAGCATACGGAAGTTAAGGTAGTGCAGACCAGCAGTCAGCGTGCTAAGGTCAATTGCCAGAGTCGAAGGTGCTGTCCTCTGTGTCACCATTTGATGGTTCGCATAGTCTTGGTCAATCCAGTACTCATAGCCTGCTATAGCATTTTCCGGAGCATTATAAAATAGCTGGCGCGTGATGCCCCCCCACTGCCCTTCGTCATTTTGCAGCCGAATACTACACGAGTGTAGCCCTATTGGCAGTTCTGCTATGCTTATATTTAGCTCTACTCGGTTGCTGGTAACGGCAAAATGCTGAACAGATGTATAACTGTCATCAAACCAGACTTCACACTGCTGTGCAGGCAGTGTAGACTGGGCCATAGCCAGTATTCCTGGTAGTGCTATCAACCATAGAAACAAGAATAGTCTTCTCATAGTAGTAACTACTTTAGTTGCCAATAGTCAAGGTCACATTCAGAGTCTTCTGTGTGTTGTCCACAGAGATAGTTTGATTTGTCACGCGTGGAACGGAAGGTGTCAGCGTATAAGGGGCCGCACCACCATTGCAACCAATGACAGTGCCGTCAGTGCCGGTGTAAGAAGCAAGACTTATGGTCGCTTCTAAGTCAGTGTCCATAAAAGTACTATCTACATACCAACAATTCCGCCGTAACGTATTGGAAATCGTAGGTTGCGATTCGTCTCCATGTATTAGACAGTTGATAAAGGTAGTATTATTGGAATAAGTGCCTTCGTAGTTATAAAAATCATTAATAAGACAGTTCGTATACGTTGCCTCAAGTGTATAACTCCAGCCGCTACCATTTTCATTATTCATCTTCTGTATGTTACAGTTTGTTATAGTTGCCTGACTAGGAGAACTTTGGCCGAGTACAAGTTCTATTTTGCTATTCACCACGTTTATAGGATTGGAGTTTAGATAAAGTTGCTTAATATAGCATCTGTCGACAATTGTTGGGTATTCGTGAGTATTACCTAAAAACAGTTCATTCCCAATGCGACATTGTGAAATTAGCGTCTGATTTGGGATAGCTTCTATATTGAGAGAACCTCCGATGTCAACATTTTTAAGGACATGGGCACTTTCAGGAGCAGCAGTAATTTTAACATTCTTAGCTATATAGGTTCCCATACCCGCCCCGATAACTGATATTTTCTTGCTGATAGTTAGGTCCTCTGTATTAGATATTACTCCTTCACTGAGAAATATGGTGTCGCCGTCCACAGCAGCTTCGAAAGCGTTGTTGAACTGGGCAGAGGTATATACCGTTGCCTTACCCTCATGGTGTAATACGGCTATTGCTTGCTGAGCTTTTATAGTTATTGTGCTAAGAGACAATAGACACAACGTGGATATTAAAATCTTTTTCATACGTTCTATTATTAAGTTATTATATGCTACTTAGTATTTTTATCAACTGCTTTAAAGGATTCTATCTTTGTTTGTCTTGCGTCAGGCGCAGCCCTTAGCGTCTCCGCGACAGCTGCGGGTCGGGATTGTCGCTCTCGCCGGGTATGGTCTTGTCGTCGGACGTGGTGATGGTCACCACATTGGGACTGTACTTCACACCGTTGCTGCCATAGACGAAGCCACGCACGTAGTAGGTGGTCCTGGGCTTGAGACCCTTCACCTCGACACCTACGCCGCCGGAGGTCTTGCCGCTGCCGGCCACCA
>Ga0256404_1010519_pt1 | contig 12754 bp, 13 predicted proteins | sample RumenRJG_01DNA_FD_185990 | JGI IMG/M metagenome (GOLD analysis project Ga0256404, IMG submission 185990) | Bovine rumen microbial communities from Lethbridge, Alberta, Canada - RJG_01 | ecosystem: Host-associated > Mammals > Digestive system > Stomach > Rumen | place: Canada: Alberta | collected...
ATGCGATTAATAGATTTTCTGAGGATATAGATATAACATTTTCAGATAAATTATCACAGGGAGAACGCCAAAAGTTAAAGAACCAAGTTATAGCCGGAATTAGCGAATATTTGGACCTACCGATAATTGATTGGGATAAAACAAGAAGTCGGAGAGATTAAAGATGCCGAAGATGTGTCCAGCAGCCGAAGCTGGAATAGATAAATGAATACCTTCAGGAGATAGTCGATAAAATAATTCATTCTAAGATGTTTGTATAAATATGTGATTTTTGGTCCAGTGGACCAGAAGTGAAGGGGGACTGTAGATGGCGTCTAGTAAAGAGTATTTAGAATATGTTTTAGAACAACTGTCATCCTTGGATGATATTTCTTATAGGGCGATGATGGGTGAGTATATCATTTATTATCAAGGGAAGATTGTTGGAGGAATCTATGATGATAGATTTCTTGTAAAGCCGACGGAGTCTGCTATGGCTTTAATGCCAGATGCATCTCGTGAATTGCCATATGAAGGTGCTAAGGAAATGCTGCTTGTCGAGGATATAGATGACAGAGATTTCCTGAATGAGTTACTAAATGCGATGGTGGATGAATTGCCAGCACCGAAAAAGAAGAAGTAGGTCACTTGTGGTCATCGTGACCACAAGTTGAATAAGAATGATAAATGTACCGAGGCTTAACGCCTAAACATGCTTTTATCGCCTAAAATAAGAAAGAAATAGGTGAATAATCGCCTAAACTATTGATAATCGCCTAATATATGATATAATTTAGGCGATAAGGAGAAACGCTATGCGAGAATTTAATTACAGTAAGTATAAAGATTACAAATGGGATAGTGAAATTTTAGGTTTAGTCTCAGGTATACATGAATATAGAGGAAGGCAGGAACTGCATTTAACTCAGAAACCAGCTGTTTTAGATAAGCTAGTTGAAGTGGCTAAGGTTCAAAGTACTGAGAGTTCAAATGCGATTGAGGGAATTTTTACTTCAAATACAAGATTAAAACAATTGATGCAGTCAAAAACCACACCAAAGAATCGTGATGAAGAGGAGATTGCTGGCTATCGATTTGTATTGGATATGATTCATGAAAGTTATGAGTATATTCCAATTTCTTCAAATTATATTCTTCAGTTACACCAGAATCTTTATCGTTTTACCAACAGAAGTATAGGCGGTCATTTTAAAAACAGTGATAACCACATTGTTGCCAGGGATGAAAATGGCATTGAACATGTTATATTTGAACCATTTAGTCCCTTAGAGACACCTATTGCTATTGATAGAATATGTGAAGAGTTTAATAGAGTGTCTGCTACCGAAGAAGTAGATACATTACTTTTAATACCAATATTCATTCATGATTTTCTATGTGTGCATCCTTTTAATGATGGCAATGGACGAATGAGTAGATTGTTGACAACATTGCTACTCTATAGAGCTGGTTATGTTGTGGGTAGATATGTATCTTTAGAAAAAAAGATAGCTGACTTAAAAGATTTGTATTATGACTCGCTTAACAAGAGCCAAAATGGTTGGCATGAAGGAGAAGATGATCCGACTCCTTTTATCAAGTATATACTAAAGACCATAATTGCAGCTTATAAAGATTTTGAGGAGCGAATTAAAATTATTGATATAAAGGAACCTGCAATTGAACAGGTAAGAGCTGCCGTTTATAAAAAAATAGGCAAGTTTACCAAAAGTGAAATAATGGAAATGTGCCCAAAGCTAGGGCGTGCATCGGTGGAAAACTCGTTAACAGCACTTGTAAATGAGGAAGTGCTTGAACGTCGAGGACGTGGCAGGGGCACTTATTACGTAAGAAAAGATGCACTTGTTTGATTATTGAACTTATTTTATTGGAAGTAAGTCACTTGTGGTCAGATTGACCACAAGTGGATTTTGAGGTTTTAGGATATGCCTAAAAGCGGGCGACATAGGAGCACAGGTTACGGACAATAGTATCAGATAATCCGCATGCAGACTTTATATTGAGAAACGGTAATAGAATACAAATTAAGAGGAAGATTTTCGAAGAATATATTGATTCAATAGATGAAATATTAGAAATCGGAGATCTTGGATTAATGAGAAGACTCTTTCATGATATAATAATATCATCGTTAGAGTTTTCTCGCTTTATATAAGAAAGTGAGGAAAAAATATGAGTAATGATAGAAAGGATAATAAAGGAAGAAAACTACATAGTGGAGAAATGCTAAGAGTGGCGAATTTAAGTCAAATAGTAAAACTCTCCATAAATCACGTAATTTCGTGCTTTTAACAACATTTAATAAGATATGAAAGAGAAAACAAAGGTACTTTTTGTCTGCCATGGCAACATACAGCACTTTTGCATCAAGCCCTTATAAACACTGAATTTGTAAGGAGTCACTCTTTGGATTTAGCCCACATTTAGACCATTTGAAATAAGACATTTTTTGATTAGTATTGATAGTGAGAGCCGATTCTATTATTGCTTTTATTATGTAAAAATGATGATATTTGTATTGAAAATACATATACCAGCCTTTATAATGAAGACAAAGGAGGAAGAGACGATGGATAGATTGTTTGAACCGGTAAGTGAAGAAGAGTTTTATGAATCTGTAGATCGAGGTCTCGAACAAGCCAAAATGGGACAGAGAAAAGATGCTCATGAGGCAATGAGAGAAATAGCTGATGAACTCGAGGCAGGATATAGATTTTCCATACATCAGAAGATTATTTGAATAAACTAGATTAAAAGGCTATGTGTTAAAGCACATAGTTTTTTTCATTTGTTTTGCCTTGTCTGCTCAGCACGATAAAAAGAACGAGGAGTCAATCCCGTAGCCGTCAAAGACGGTGCGTATGCAGGATTGACGCCTTGTTCTTTTTTCGTATAATTCGAGAGGCAAAACGAAATGGAACTTAACCTATTACAGTCGATTCAATACATTTTCACGTCGATTCATTACAAGCATAGAAAGGATATGAACCATCTAGCCGATAAATATTAGATAGAATATTTATTAGTGAGGGTAATAATGAGAGTCATATTATGCGATGATGACAAGCGTGATGTCGATAAGCTTGAAACCTTAATTAACAAGTACGGTGCGGCTAACAACATACAGTTTAACATTGATTCTTATTCGGCAGGAGAGGAACTTCTTGATGATGTCCTGAAAGGAAAGAGCGCTGACATATTATTCCTTGATATCAATCTAGAGGGGATGGACGGTATAGAAATTACCGGTAAGATTCGTGAAAAATACGATAATGTTCCCATTGTGTTTATAACAGCATATATCAACTATGCTCTTGACGGATATAAAGTCAGAGCCAATAGGTTTCTTGTAAAGGACGACCTTGAACATACATTTACTGAATGCATGGATGATATATGCAGTGAGATTATTAAGAAAAGAAAGTCCATGATGTTTCACTGTGTGGACGGAGATCGCAGAATTAATCTGTCGGATATTTCGCTTTTTGAGACATCCGGAAGACAAGTTGTTATTCATAGCGGTAATAACACATTTCAAATGTATGAGAAGCTTAATTCTCTCGAAGAAAAACTCACAGACTATGGTTTTATAAGAATCCACCGATTCTATCTTGTAAACATCAAATACATTGCCAATATTCATAATTATGTGCTTACCCTCGCCGATGGAAGAGAACTTCCAATTCCGAAGGGAAGATATAGAGAAGTTAGACAGAAATATACATTGTTTATGGGTGAAGTGCTATGAATTCTATTTTGTATACTCTTTTGATAGGCGTATTTGAAGCGTACGGATTAATATATTTCCTCGACTCATATATGGAATGTGGATATAAAGGGATCAAACGTGTTATAAGATTCCTTGTGTTCTACATTGTATTTGTCGCCGTTGTTCTATTATCGGCAAATATCTTTACCGGATATGCGATTATCTTAAAGACATTTATCATTATTATCGGGATGACAATATATGGAATGATTATTTATCGTCGCGGATTTGTGACATGCCTTTTCTTTGCATCAATCGACTACATACTTCTGTTCTTTGTCGACTGTGTTTATGTCAGTATAATGGGAATGGAAGATCAAGTCCTGATATGTGTAATGGGAATAGTGCTGAGGTTTGTGTGGATAGGGCTTCTTATATTCTTAAGGCATAAGACGGGTCTTATTAAGAAATACCTCTACGAAGATAGAATTCCATTCAGAAAATTTTCGTGGCTTCCGGTATTCTCGGGATTTATAGGAATATATTTATATGTAATGTTTATATCAGAAAATGTACCGAATTATTTCTATGCATTTGTATCGCTTGTCATTCTTTTTCTAAATGCTTTGGCGTTATTTTTCTTGCAGGATTCACTTGTAAAAGAAGAGAAAATCTATCAAACCGAGAGACAAAATCAAAAGCATAAAAATCAAATGCAGACGTTCTATGATATGCAAGCATTAAATGAGAGACAGGGAAGAAAGCTTCACGACTACAAGAAGCAAATGATGACTCTGAATGAACTAATCAGAAAAGGAGAACTAGAGTCTGCGTTGGAACACACTGAAGAAATTACTAAGAGTATATCGGTGGAACTGTCTGAGATAAATGAGAATCATCCTGTTGTAAATGCGATTCTTAATCAAGAGTATCGTATTGCTAAAGGCAAAGGAATCGGGATGACATTTTCCATATGTGATCTGTCCGGACTTACGCTGGATGGAGAAGATATTGTAACCATATTCGGTAATCTTCTGGAAAATGCTATTCAAGCATGCGAAGATTTCGAAAATAAAGACAACCATCCGACCATACATGTCAAAATGGTAAATGCGGATGGAAAGTACATTTTCAATATAAAGAATCCGGTGCGAGAGATGGTTGAGATAGAAGATAACAGCGTTGTAACTAAAAGCTCTGAAGGTCACGGAATAGGACTCCTCAATGTCAGAAGTGCAGTAGAAAAATATAACGGCGACTTCGCCATATCCTGCGATGAGAATGAGTTTGTTGCGGTGGTAATGGTAAAGCAATAGACGATTGTTCAATGTATATTGGTTGATCCACCACAAAAACACGACCGTTCACCTCAAAAAATCGACCATTCACATCATATAACTCCTAAAGTGTAGTATTATATACGATATACTAATAAACTATGCTTTTTAGGAGAACGCTATGCGAATTGCAATATGTGATGATGAATCAAAAATATGTGAAATGCTAAACAGTAAGGTTAAGAAAATCTTTCCTGACGCGGAGATTATTACGTATACATCCGGAAAAGAACTTCTTAATGATAATACATTTCCGGACATCCTTCTTCTCGATATAAAGATGCCGGATATTAGCGGAATGGATGTTGCAAGAGAACTTCGAAATCGCAATTATAGAAATATAATAATCTTTATCACAGGGGAAGAAGACGAAGTCTTTAATTCTTTTGATGTTCAGCCATTTCATTTTCTTGTAAAACCGGTCTTAGACGACAAACTTAAGGCTGTTCTCGAAAATGCGGCGAAAGAACTTTCTAATCGTAAGAATAATCCGAGCGATAACCATGAATTTATCAATATTCAATCAGGCACATCTCACATTCGTGTCAATCTATCTATGCTCATATACGCAGAGGTATATGATCGTAAAACAATCCTTCACATGAAAAAAGAAAACATAGAATATTATGGGCAACTATCAGCGCTGGAGAAGCTTGTGGGCGATGATTTCTTTCGTATACATAGGTCATATCTCGTTAACATGAGATATGTACAGCGGTACGATAGAACTACAGTCAGAATGATTAACGGTGATAAGCTTTCACTTTCAAGAAGATTATATGATGACTTTCTGAAGGCTTATATGGATTACAGTCGTAGGGGGATGGATAAATGAGTATGGATGAAATGTGGGGAATTGCCAACACAATATCTGTTATAGTCGGACTTCTTTTAAGCGGTGTTTTGGTGGCAAGATTCTATAATCCGTTTGTAATTAAGAAGATGTCAGCTATTCTAATCGGTGCAGTGTTCTATGTTACCATGACGATTCTATACCTGATACCGTTACCAATGTCCGGGGATATCGCATATATAATAGGAGTTGTTATCCTGTGTGTGGTGTCTGTTTTATCAGACAGGAGAAATGTCCCGCAAAAGATATTCTTGTCAGTAACGGTATATATGTTTTTCTGGATATCCGATGCGGTGTCGGCACTTCCTTGGACGCTGATAAGCGATCTTACATATCTACGAGAAGAAAGCGATATGAATAAGCAGTTTATACTCTTTGTTGTCGCTTTAATTATGCTTGTTCTTATTGAAAATGTTCTTTTGTTCTTGGAAATGTTAATCTTCAAAAAAATCTATAAGAGAAAACGGGAACAGATGCAGTGGCGAGAGCTTTCACTTATTGTGTCTCCGTATGTTGCAATTATCATAGGATACTGGATTTGCTCCTTCTTGTCAGACGCGTATGCTGACGCTCTCGGTGAGTATATAAGAAGCAGTTACCCTGTCTATGATGTGGTTCGTGCTCTTTTTGGAATTATAGCATTCGTAGCATCAATCACTGTTGTATATTCATATCAAGAGATTAAGAGACACGAAGAGGATGCAATGCAAAGTGCCCTTGTCTCTAAGCAGATGGAAGAATTATCGGAGCATGTTCATACAATGGAAAATGTTTATTCCGACGTAAGAAGTGTAAGGCACGATATTAACAACCATATTATGGTACTTGGTAATCTGCTGGAGAGATCTGAAAATGATGAGGCCATCAGATATCTTAATGAATGGCAGAAAGGATTTCCGGTGCCTGAGCTCAATGCGAGAACAGGGAACCCTGTTGCCGATATTGTAATATCCGAGAAAATGCGTGAGGGTAGAGAAGTCGGGACAGAGTTCGTATCGGATTTTCATTATCCGGACAGCACTAAGGTTGAATCAATAGATATAGGCATTATCCTAAGTAATGCTTTGTCGAATGCAATTCGTGCGGCGTCAAGCAGTGATAACTCTAAGATTGAAGTAAGTTCATGGACGAACAATAACGTATATCTTATTCAAGTGAAAAATACATTTGCAGGGAAACTGTGCATTGATACGGAGACCGGTCTTCCGGAGACAACAAAAAGAGACAAAGAGAGACACGGCTATGGTCTTCTTAATATGAAACGAATCACAGAGAAATATTATGGAACGATTAAGCTTGAACAAGATAATGATATGGTGATTTTCACTGCAATGCTAATGTTGCCGGAGTAGTTACCTACCATTCACATCAAATATACGGCTATTCACTACATATGCCTTTTATTTGCTTGTTTTTGGGGCGATAATATAAGTGCAAAAGGTAGTATGCCCATAAAGTCTGGGCGAGACTCCTTTTGTAAGGAAATGGAGTTCCAATACAAAACAAGGAGGTTGTGATATGAGTGGTATTAATACTAATTCTCTGTTCGGAAACACGAGCGGACTGGCAGGAATGCTGGGTGACTATAGTGCCATAAGAAGTGGTAGCTATGGCAAACTAATGAAATCTTATTACGGAGAACAAAAGTCTTCCATATCGAGCGGAAGTGGTTCTTCAAGGTCTAAGACCGTACTTGATGAGGTTCTTGAAGAGAGGCGTAATCCGAAAGAATCAAAGGAGGTAAGTGCGGCTAATTCTAAGTTGTCTACGTCTGTATCAACATTTAAAAATGCCCTTGGAACACTGCAAAGCGAGAATACGTATAAGGATACGGAGAATGGTCTTGATGCAAGAGGTAAGGTCGAGAACGCACTAAAGTCGTATGTCAGTGCCTATAACGATGCGGTTACAACTGCGAAGAAATCGACGAATCTTAACATGACATCTAATGTTGCGGGAGCAATGGAAGCTACGAAGGCGAGTGTCGAGGCACTTAGTGAACTTGGCATATCTATGAATGGCGACGGTACATTGGCATTCGATGCGAATAAATTCAAGACTATTGAACTTGATACTGTTAAGAATGCATTTGACGGAAATGCGGCATTAAGCTATGGCTCGAAGATTGCAAGTAGGCTTAATAGAATAGCTGAGAAATCAACAAGTACAAGTAAAACTGATTCGAGTAGCACGACTGTTGCGACAGTTTCAAATTCTAAGAGTCTAATGGAGAGCATAGAAAGCCTTAAGGGGTCAGAACTATATACTACAAAAGATTCTAACGGTGATTCAGTATTCAATAGAGACGGAGTAAGGTCTGAACTCAGTAAGTTTATAGAGTTTTATAATAAGACAATAGAATCTGCCAAGAAAAGCGGAGTATCAGGCGTCAACTCTAATCTTACTACACTTCTTCAGAAGACGGCTCAGTATACAAAATCGCTTGCCGAGATAGGTGTATCTGTCGGAAGTGAGGGAAAATTATCTTTAAATAAAACCGTATTTAATGATGCATCGGAAGACAAGATTAAGACTAATCTTACAAGCTATACATCTTCAATAGAGACTAATGCCAGACTTGTTAACTATTATTCGACGACGCAGAATAATTCGACCAGCGGATATTCTGCAACAGGAACTTATACGAATTCATCGGATATAGTATCGCAATTATATGGTCAGATCTAGGAAGGAGGAAATATAATGAGTATGGAAATAATCGGATATAATTCAAGTATAAATAACTATTATGACATTTCCAAAGTTAATAATAAGGAAAATGTTAAAGCAGAAAGCACAGCTTCAACCAATATAACAAATGCCGACACAGCTGTAGTTTATGAAAAGTCAGACAACACATCAACTAAAAAAGCAACATATGAAATCAACAAGAAATCATCATCAGATAGAGCTGCTATCGTTGAACAAATGAAGAAAGCAGAAGATGACAACAGACAATCTCTTATCAATATGGTAAGGGAAATGATGAATACGCAATCGGGCAAGCAAAAGACCGCTGATGGATTTTCTGCATTTGGCGGAACTGTGACGGAAGAAGCAAGGAAGGAAGCACAGGAAGCAATTTCTGAAGATGGTTACTGGGGTGTAAAGCAGACATCTCAGAGACTTTTCGACTTTGCCAGTGCGCTTGCAGGAGATGATGTCGAGAAGATGAAGAAGATGCAGGATGCAATGAATAAAGGCATTAACCAAGCGGCTGCAAAACTCGGTGGGCTACCATCAATAGGTCAACAGACACAGGATGCGGCAAATAATCTGTTCGAGGAATACTATAAGTCTAAGGGTGTAGAAGTATAGGAAGCATCTGATTGTACTTGGTCCGAAGGCGCAGAATATGAAGTAGAAATACACACGACTATAAAATGTTGTGTGTATTTTTATTTGCAGTCGATTCACCACAAAATAGCGACCGTTCACTACATAGCAGTTGATATTTGTAAAATATTGTTCGATATACTAAATAGATAATTATGTGTTTTTTGAAGGGAAATGCGGATATGAACATTAATCTTAATACAACATTTACAAATGAAAATATAAAAGCCGTGAATAATGGTCAGAGTGTTTTGAAAGGTCAAAACAATGTCATTAAGGGCAAGACACTTAACCTGGGAAGCAACTCACTTGACGAAAAGAAGGCTCAAGCCAAGAAGGATGCTATGAAACTCATCCGTAACGCATTTGAAGGCGACCAAAAGATAAGCAATGAATTTAACGATAAGAAAAGACATGTTGAAGAGCTTATAAAGGACAAAGGCGAAGCAGATAAGATCATGAATGATATCGAAAATGAAAGAAAGATGCTCCGGGACGAGTATGGACTAACTGAAAATAGTCAAGAGGAGAAAGAGCTTAAGTTATTAGAAAAAGACTTTAGATCAGGGCTTCCCGGAAGCGACGTATTCCTTTCAGAAGAAGAAAGAAAAGCCGTAGCAGAGATAAAAGAAAGAGGCTTCACAGAGTATCAAAGCAGGTCTATGGAAAAGCTTGATTATGCGAAGAATTATATTGTCAAATCCTATTCTAATACTCTTGAGATTCAAGACGAGAATCGTTCTCTCGGAATGATGGAGCGAGAAATGCTTAAAAACACCTCGATGATTGATGCTAAAAAGGAAGCCAAGAAATTAGAAGAGGAAGCGAATGAGCAAGTAGTAACTATTGCTATGGATGAGGCTAAGGATAATATTGATTCTGACATTGAAGAGAAGAAGGAAGAAGCAGAGAGAATCAAAGAGAAAAAAGAGGAAATCGAAGAAAGAATTGATGCATCCAAAAAGCGTAGAGATGAGATAGAAGAATTTTCTGAAAAAATACTTGAAGGAGCAGAATCTATGTCTCGAACTTCTAAAAGTGTAGATGAGGCACAACAAGAAGTAAAAGAAATGATGACTAAGATGAAGATGCTTGATGAGGATATCAAGGGAATTGAGGTTGATGATAATAGATAGTGAGTCGGGAGGTATTTAGATATGCAGATTAATGGTTTAGTTAATTCGTATTCAACAAACAATCATACATTCAATAGTAAGTCTACTAACATAAGAGACTACTCTAACTATCTGAATAAGAAGTTTAGTTGCTTGACTCCGGGAAAGAATGCGTCTGTATCCGTTACAAGTGGTCTTCTTAGAAAGGCAATGTCTGATGAAAAGACAGCGTCGTGGCTTGAAAGGGAGCTTGCAAAAGCTCCGGATTATATTGAGGCTGCTCAGAGGTCGTCTATAACACATGGTGCTACGCTTAAATCGGTATCAATTGAGTTTGGGGAAGAATATAGTACAATGACAACGATAGGTGTTTTTGGGGATGAGGGAAGTACAGAACCCGGTATAGATAAATGGTTGGAAAGTGTTAAGGAAAAGAGAGAAAAGCAAAAAGAAGAAGAAAAGAAACTGGAGAAGAAGCATGAGGCAGAACGATTAAAAGAAGCTTCTTTTACAGATGAATTTCGTGGAAAAGATTTAGATGACCTGCTTAGTCAATTTTCGACAAAGATGTCGGGAACCTTAGACTTGTTGTCAGATGTGACATTTGATGTTAGAGGATAATCAGCGAAGAAGGACTGATTGTTGTTCTCTACGTTGATATGGAGGAATATAAGTATGAATGGTATAAACCCAGTTGGAATTGATAAAATGGCTGATTACTTTAATAATTTACAAGAGGCATTTAAAGAAAAAATTAATACGAAAGAAAATCAGGGTGCTTTATCTTCAAATGCCATAAGTAATGGAGAACCATTAAAGGTGGAAATATCTTCAAAAGGACTTGAAATGTCTGAAGAAGTGAAAAGAGGAGAGATGCCTAAAGGAGCGATTAGACAGCTTGAGAGAGAGCCTTTGACAAAAGAGCAATTAAGAAGCGTACCATCAGGTCGATATGGTGAAGAAATCCTTTCTAAAATGCAAAAAGTCGATCCGGTCGCGTATGAGAAATACGAAAAGATAAGAGAAAATAGAGAAGCCAGTCCAAAAGGAATAAATGATGAAGCTCTTTTCATTACTAGGTGGGCAATGAGAGATGAATTGCCTAACTTATCTTGTTGGGAAGATATTGATAAGAGAGATAAGGATATCAAAGTATCATCAGATAAAGCCAGTCAAACGACTACAATGGATACAAATAATGTGGACAGAGAAATAGAAAAGCTTAAGAATAAAAAGGCACAATTAGAGCAACAGCTTTATTCTGTGGGTGAAACAAAGAAGAAAGAGTTGGAACAGGAACTTAGACAGGTAGAAGCTGAACTTGCTCAAAAGGATAATGATGCATACAGGAGGCATAATGCGGTGGTTTCATGAGAGGAATAGAATATAGTCCGTTCGTTACATTTTTTTGTCGATTCATTACATCTGTATTATGATTTTTTCGGTATTTCCGAAATAAGTATTAAGAAATACGATGGAAAAAACAGCCACGGATGGCATCTGTCATTAACTAAAAAGTTAATGCAGGTGCTTTTTAATTATAAAAGAAGCCACTCGGACCTTTCTGTGGACTAATGACATTAGACGAAAGTCAGATTGTATAGGAGAGTGGCGTGACTCTGACCGACAGATGAGTCACAGAAAGGAGAAAATATGTCAATAGCGGGACTGGGAACTTATCAAAGTTCAAGTATGTATTACACATCAAACTGTAATGTTGAAAACTTTAATCCTAATGGAAAGTTTTTCAATCAAAAGATGTCATTTCTAATGAAGAATGGCGATGCGGTACAAAATGATGATGGTAGTATTGTGAGCTCAGAAGATGAGAGGAATTCAGAGATTGAATTTGGCTCTTTAACACAGATTCCAGTGATGCCGAAAGCTTATGGCGAGATGGCATCATACACCAGATGTATTTCTGCCAGCATCAGCACTAAGGAAATGCAGGCAACGAAGAACGAAGCCGGAGAAGTAATGTATTCCTATAAGGAGACATCGCTTTCTTTCGACATTGTTATCAATTCTGATGGAACGGACAAGACATACACCATCAAAGGAATTGATGAGAACGGTGACGAGTTCGAGAGAGAATTTGATCCCTATAATCTCGATAAGGAAGAAATGGATTATCCTGAATTCTCTGCTCTTTGTATGTATATAAGACAGACGGATGAAACGGCGGATCTTATAGCAAGCAGTTACTTTACGGATACAAGCTTCTTTGATGGAATATTTGATAGGGGAGATCGTGTAGGTCTGTTAGAGCAGTATGCAGATGAGTACGGCGACACCATGCCGAAGCTTGCAGGACTCGCACAGAAACTGTTTGAATCTATTAATTCATTTTTTGAAAATGCCATGAAAGAAAATGAGGAAGAATTAGATATTTCCAATACTATAG
>Ga0256404_1010521_pt1 | contig 12753 bp, 10 predicted proteins | sample RumenRJG_01DNA_FD_185990 | JGI IMG/M metagenome (GOLD analysis project Ga0256404, IMG submission 185990) | Bovine rumen microbial communities from Lethbridge, Alberta, Canada - RJG_01 | ecosystem: Host-associated > Mammals > Digestive system > Stomach > Rumen | place: Canada: Alberta | collected...
TACGAAATTGTACCACGACTTTCTGTCTATGGTATAGCGCATTGCGACAGGAAACGTGTTCCTATCTTTCTTGGGATGACGTTTGTCGAGGATGAGCGCATAGGTGCAATTTCCGAATCGTGCGCTCTTGTAAGTTGTGTCTAATTTCTTCGCCATTTTAAGTCAATAGTCTGGAGGTTTTAACTTCACTTTTTACTCTATTTCGGGAAAACAATGGGAAAACAAAGCCTCTCATTATCTCCCGAAATCCCGTGTTTTCCGATGTTTATCGGGAAAACAATGGGAAAACAGAGGCGTTTTGATACGGGGTTTTATGGAGTATCATAAACTGCCGCAAAGATAGTAACTATTTGGTAATCAGCCAAACTTTTGATATTAAAAAATCACAAAATATCATTCTGTCTTACTCATAATCTGGAGGTCCCAGGTTCAAGCCCTGGCTGGTCCACATTAAAAATCAAGCACTTACGAGTTTCTCGCAAGTGCTTTTTCTTTTGTCGGTGACCTTCAAGTGACCTTTTTGAAGCCAAAGTGACCTCGCGTAATCTTCTGAAACGTAGAATGATTTTTTGTGAGTTCAATAAATGTTTTCGCACAGATTACAGCGAAAACAAGGAGTATTATCTCAAAGCGGCAGACATGAGAAGATAATCTGACACCTAATATTAGGTATATGGTTTGGAGTCCCCCTCAGCTAATCATCACGAAAACCATATTTGGCACATACATGAACAGCAAAAACACATAAAAAGGCATAAAAAGAGGAATTCTTGTATATAATAAAATGTGTAATTGAAAGAATGAAAAATTTTCATTATCTTTGCAACATTAAAGTCACAAAGATGGAAGATATCAATCGGTTAAAAGTCGTACTAGCAGAAAAGAAACGCACTAACAAGTGGCTTGCAGAAGAGATTGGCAAAACACCATGTACTGTAAGCAAGTGGTGTAGTAACAGTATTCAACCAGACCTGCAAACTTTAGACAAAATCGCGAAACTGCTAAATGTAGATAAACGTGATTTATTAACCCCATAATAGGCGACACTAATGAGATACATAGGTTGTAAAACCCTAATATTGGAAAACATAATCAATGTCATTCACGAACGTACTGAGAATGTTAGGACAATTACCGATATATTCTCAGGAACTGGTGTTGTGGCAAAAACATTAAAGGAATTGGGGTATTCTGTTAATTCAAATGATATTTTGTACTTTTCGTATGTACTTAATAAGGGTACACTTGAACAGAATGCACCCATAAGTGACGAGGTAAAAGGCATCATAGCTCATCTAAATAATCTGTCTGTTGAGAATGCACCCTGGTTTGATATTAACAATGCTTTTATCTATCAGAATTATTCTCCACATGAAGGCTGCGAGAGAATGTATTTGCAGTGTGATAACGCGATTAAGATAGATTTGATACGTCAAGAAATTGAACGACTAAGAGGTCAAGTTACCGAATCTGAGTATTACTATCTTTTGTCGTTACTAATTAACGCTGTACCTTATGTTTCAAACATAACAGGTACATATGGTGCATATCTAAAATACTGGGATAAAAGGACATATAACAAACTCCTGTTAGAAGAAATCGAAATACAACAGAGTGATATAGAATGCCATTGTTATAATTTAGATGCAATTTCACTGGCTCGCCAAACAGAATGCGACCTTGTGTATTTAGACCCCCCTTACAATGGAAGACAGTATCTGCCTAATTATCATCTTTTGGAAACCATTGCTCGATATGATAATCCTTCCATTAAGGGAGTAACAGGAATGCGAGTTGATCCAGATAAGATGTCTGATTTCTGTAAGAAAGCAAGGGCGAAACGAGCATTTGGAGAATTGCTTAATACTTTGGACTGCCGATATATATTACTCTCGTACAATAACGAAGCATTGCTTTCTACCGATGATATGTCTGAAATTGTCAGGGACGCAGGTATCGCAGACACTTTCACTCTATATGAATATGATTATAGGCGGTACAAGAACAAGATACCTAACAATAAAAAAGGTCTTAAAGAACAATTGTATTTTGTCGAAAAAGCAAGATGATAAAGTCACCTCTGAACTACATAGGTAATAAATATAAATTATTGCCACAAATCTTACCTCTGTTTCCAGAACAGATTAACTGCTTTGTTGATTTGTTTGCTGGTGGGCTTGATGTGTCTCTAAATGTCAGAGCCAATCGAGTTGTTTGCAATGACATAAATAATTATGTTATAGGACTATTTCAATATTTTCAGCAACACACCATTGATGAACTGTTAAATCAAGTTCATGCATGTATTGCAGAATACAATCTATCAAAAGTAAACAGAGAAGGATATAATCAACTAAGAGAAGAATATAATCAAACTCACTCTCCATTACACCTATTCCTGCTTGTCTGCTTTGGCTTTAACCATCAATTCCGTTATAACAACAATGGAGAGTTTAATAATCCATTTGGTGTTAATCGCAGTTCCTATAATGTCAAAACAGAACGAAATTTAAGGGAAACGAAGGAAAGAATACAGGATTTTATATTCAATATCAGCAATTTCCGAGATTTTGATATAGATTTTATGCAACAAGGAGATTTCTTGTATGCAGACCCTCCATATTTAATTTCATGTGGCTCATACAATGATGGCAAAAGAGGGTTTGAAGGTTGGAGTGCCACCGATGACCTTCATTTATTTGAAAAACTCGACAATCTTAATCAAAGAGCAATCCACTTTGCTCTTTCAAATGTCATTAGACATAAAGGAAAAGAGAATGTCGGATTGATTGATTGGGCTAACAATTATCATATTCATTACTTAAACGCAGATTATTCAAATTCTAATTATCAAGCCACTGCAAGTGAAACTGTAGAAGTGCTTGTAACAAACTATTAAGATATGGCAAATAGAACTTTTGGTTGGGTACAGAACCCATCTTCAACTGAAACACTAAGAGACATTCTTAGTCTGTTTGTACCAGGCTCAAAATTTCATACCTATATGGTTAATGAAAGATTGCCTTTGCTATCGAGTGCAAATCTGTTCAAAGCACCAAATTTGTACATGGATTTCCAGAAAATTCTCCGTACGAACAAGCCTATTGCTTATGATGTACTAAAAGGTCAAGGCTCAGGTGGTGAAAGTCGTTCAAAAGCAAAGTGTTCAGGACTTGTACAGGCTGCTGTAACTGGTCAACAATTCAAAGAATACATTGTAGAAGGCAGGAAAATTAGAATCAAAAAGCCATATACCGATGATTGGACTGCTGACGGATTTCTACGTTGGGCTGTATCTTTAGGATTTCTTGACTATAACTATGCAGATGATACATGCAGCATCACTCAAAGTGGTGTGGACTTTGTAAAAGCGAGTTCAACCAAAGAAAAAAATGAAATCTTAGGTCAGGCATTTCTTGCATATCCTCCTGTTTGCCGAGTTATGGGCTTATTGGAGAAATATGGTCATATGACTAAGTTTGAAATTGGGGCAAGACTTGGTTTTACAGATGAAGCTGGCTTTACATCATTCCCTCAGAACATATGGGTACAGGCGTATGAAGAATCTACAGATCCCGAAGAAAAGAAGACTTTGCGCTCTGATACTGAAGGTTCTTCAGATAAGTACGCCCGAATGATATGTAGCTGGTTAGAAGCAATTAACTGGGTGTCAAAGCGTCCAAAGATGGTAAAGGAAACATTTGGTGGTAAAACATACAACTGCGAAATTGCTTCAGCCTTTGAAATAACAGGAATGGGCTTGATAAATTATCATAAAGCCATCGGAAAGTCAAAGAGTTCAAGAACTCCCAAAATTGTGTATCGTGAAATGTTAGCAAGTAAGGCTTCTGATGCTAGCTATCTGAGAAATAGACGCTCTTTGATTATCAGCTATCTGAGCAATCACACTCCGCGAACAATTGATGAAATTCAAAACTATCTCAACTCAAAGCAAATCAACGAGCACCAGACTGTTCTTAAGGATGACTTGACAGGACTTATAAATATTGGTATGGATATAGAAGTCACTGCGGGCAAATACAAATTGAAAGATGATGTCTTGAAACTTGTATCTTACTCAGATAATGTTGCAAAGGAAATAACTGATGCTGTAGAAGTTAAGGATAGAGTTAGAACGAGACTCCAAAACATCGACCACAAATATCTTACACTCATTGACTATGCATTCTCTGGCAAAGATAATTGCACAGACTTTGAGGTCTATACTATAGACCTTTTGGTTAATGAGTTGGATTTCAACGGTGTTCATCTTGGTGGAACAAGAAAACCTGATGGAATATTCTATCATGAAGACAAGGGTGTTATCATAGACAACAAAGCATATTCCAAAGGTTTTACCATAACAAGAGGTATGGCTGACGAAATGACAAGGTATGTGCAAGAAAACAATGATAGAAATCCAGAGCGCAACCCTAATCAGTGGTGGCTTAATTTTGACAGTTCTGTAAACAAGTTCAATTTCGTATTCATTTCTTCTCTTTTCAAAGGAGAAGTTGAACATATGCTCAATAACATTAAGCAAAGTTCAGGTGTAGATGGTTGTGCATTGACTGCTGAAAACTTGTTATACTTTGCAGATGCAATCAAGGGCGGCTCTTTGCGTAAATCGGACTTTATGAATAAGTTTGGAATTAACAAAGAATTACTCTGTCCTGCTGACAGGAGGTAATGTTATGGAAGACTTTGTTATCATACAAGGAAATTGTATGCAGGAGATTCCACTATTGGACTCTCCTATAGATATGATATTTGCTGACCCACCGTATTTCTTGTCAACTGGGAACGGAACAGTTAAAATAGGAAATAGATATGTGAGTTTTGACAAAGGGGACTGGGACAGAGTTCGTTCCAAGGAAGAAATATACAAGTTCAATTATCAATGGCTATCAATGTGCAGAGAGAAATTAAAAGACTCTGGTACTATATGGGTTTGCGGCACATACCATAATATTTATGAGGTGGCTAATTGCATGAAAGACTTAGGGTTTAAGATTCTTAACATGATAGTGTGGCAAAAATCTGACCCTCCCAAAACTCTGACCAACCAAAGATTTAATTTTTCTGCAGAGTACATCATTTGGGCGAGAAAGTGCGAAAAAGTACCGCATTACTTCAACTATGAGTTGATGAAAGCAATGAACAACGGTGTACACATGCCTGATGTTTGGAAATTGCCTGCTCCTGGTACATGGGAAAAAGTCTGCGGAAAGCACCCTACACAAAAGCCACTACGTCTATTATACCGCATTATATCTGCCTCAACACGTGTAGGCGAGACTATTTTGGATCCTTTTGCAGGTAGTTGTACAACAGGCATTGCTGCAAACTTAATGGATAGGAAATTCATTGGTATTGAACAAGATGAAAAGTTTGTTGAGTTGGGCAATCGTAGAAGGTTGGAAATAGTGAAACCAGTTAGAGCAGCAGAGATGTATCTGAGAATGTCCGAAAATCCAGAAGAAGTGCAAGTCCTTGTGAATCATGTTAGGACTGAACTTCACAAATCAATGATAGAAAAGGGCATAACATATATGCGTGCAGGGGATTCTAAGGGGTCAGTACTGGTGGCTCCTGGTTTTGAACGAATGGGATATGTGTTACTCCATACAAATGGCGAAAATTGCAGATTGTTCAAATTGAAGCAAAAAGGGTCATTCAAGATATGGACAAAAGAAACATTGGAAGAATATGGCTTCCATCCTGAACATGCTGCTTATTATATAGTCCTGCACTTTGACAATACGAAAGAAATTGAGTTTTCAAAGCACCCTAAATTGCGACAGGGAATAAACACTTATCGTTCGAAAATACGTCCATTAAGTGACTTTACAGGACTAAGATAAAAGTCAGAATCATCTTATCAAGATTGATAACAGAACAAGTAAACCCACTGACTTTCAGCAGCTATGCCAAAGGTCAGTGGGTAGATTGTTCCCAAATTGTGTCACAGGTGCCATGATGGGAACATTAGATGTTTAGAACCAGTTGCACCATCTGCCCACCATCATGACTATGGCAGATGTGAATATGAAGAAGCCCAGAACAAAGAAGAACCAGAAGAACCACTGGGCATAGTGACCAAGGTAGAATCCATCTTTTTTTCTTTATAACGGCTCATGCTTTCTTGCATTCCTCGGCTAACATTGTAAGAAAGTCTGAACTGTCGCCTGTGCTTAGATTACTCATTGTTTTTCCCGGTCGAGCATTACCATGTCTATCGTGTTGTGATGTGTTTCATTTAGATTTATTATCTGTATTCCATTTGTGCTACGATGTGGTTGAGATATAGTTCAACGGCACGTGTAATCTCGATGGGAGAACCGCTTGGGCCGAACTTGCGCGAGCCGTGCTCAGCAAGGCAATCAGAATTCTGGCGTTTAATCTGCGGAACATCTTATATGCTCCACCTTTCTCTGTTCAGAACTCGATGAAACCGGCGTTCCAAGCTCCGAGACTGGGAACTTCGACGTATGCATTACCGTCTCCGCTGCGCTCTATCTTGAGTTTGACGGGCTTCTTGCGCAGTTCATGCCAAACGGCAGTCTTACACCTGGCAGGCAGGGCAGGCAGCGAGAAACGAAGGACGCTTTGTTCGTCGATGCGGCAATTCACCAGTCCAAGTGTGCGGATGGAGCCGTCGGTGGCGACACGCGGGATGAGCAAACCCACAAACGGCGAGCAGCACAGGACGGGAGGAGCGGCCTTGTCTGCGAGTTTCTGGCGGAAGGCCTGTATCTCAGACGAGGGCTGCAAATAAATGTTGACGCCCTTCATGTCGGCATCATTCAACCGGCAGAGATTATGTCCAAGACCGGGCAGAACCGGCACACCGGCAAGCGCGAAATCGAAGAGGGCGGAGTTGGTCACTCCGGCCGTATAGCCGACAGGCTGCGTTCCCTCGTTAGCACGGGCATATTTCTTGAGCACGGCGGCACCCTCGTGCATGGGGCGGAGCATACACCGCTTCTGCACTTCAATGTCCTCTTCGCCATTATCCAAGACAAACATACTCACGGCATCGAGTCCGTAAGCCAGTGCGGCAAAACCTTCGAGCAGCACGCTCTGGCCTGTGCGCGAACCGTAGTGGCGAGGCCAGTTCTCCACTTCGGGACACCACGACACGATGATGTCGCCACAGCCGAGCACTTTCATGTAACGAGCCGCACTCATGCTCTTGATAATCTGATTGGCGGGATGCAGTTTGTCGTAGTAAGCAGTACCGCCCGGCCGGTAAAAGACTTTCTTGCCACTGACTCGGGCCAGGGTGTGGAGAATGGTGCGCACTACGGTGGTGTCGCTGTCGAAGTATGTCTTCTGGTAGCCCATCTGGGTCTCGGGCGACACGGCAGCCGTCTCTTCGGCCACGATGCGTGCTATGTTATCCAAAGACGAGATGCTGAACATCTTCCAACGCTCTGCAAGCGCCCCGTCCGCAGCCATTGCCTCATCGAGGCTTTTGCGTGTCCAGTCGCGGCCTTCCTGCCGGCTGAAATCGGCGATGCAAGTAGCACACCAGCACCCGATGCGCGAACCTTCCGTAGCCGGATAATGATTGTCGTAGCGCAAGTCGTCGTCTATCCAGACGGAACGGGGCTTAATCTGAGCGTAGAGCCGGGCCACCTGACGCATGTATTCAAGAAATGCCGGCTGACGGGGACAGTTGCAGAACTTGTCTTCCACACCCGTGGAACCCGTCCAACCAGACCACGTCTTGGCAGCCCATCCGTCGGGATTCAGCATAGAATCGCCGTGGCCGATAGTCATCTGCACCTGAACAGAAGCGCCTATGCCAATCTTGCTCAAGTCGTCCTTCGCACGTACCAACTTTTCTACGTGCTTGCGGTGGACATCCAAAGACGTCGCACTTATGCCTGTTGAAAACCACACCTCGTCGCAGCAGTCCGGATACTCGCGGAAGCCGGACAGCAGGTTCTCCCAATTGGTTTCTGAAATGGTATTTGGCATCCTGAGCCTCAACATCATAACAGGGGTTTCCCTGGCAGCCACACCGACCGACAGGGCCAAGAAAAAAAACGAAGAAACAAGCATCCTATTCATCAAACGCATTTTCATGTTCATTGCAAGATTCTTTTAGTGCTATAACTATTTTTTCTCATGCAAATATACCATTTTTCGGCACACAAGACCACACTAATAATTTGTTTTTCAAAAAAAGTTTTTTAGCGCATTAGACGAAAAAAAACGTAACTTTGCAACATATAAAAAAGCCAAGTGTAATCTACTACTAAACGACGAGAAGATGGAATGAAACAAACTGTTGTAATTGACAATCGCCAGTGCCTGCTATATCAAGAAGGAGAGCGTCCGAAAGCTGTACTCGTCCAGCCGTTGGGAGTACAGGAGCGTAGTGGTATAGATGACGAAGTTGCCATAATTAGCGAGGCTACGGGAACTTCTTTCGTGATGGCCGCCATTGCCATCGATGACTGGGAGGTGGAGCTCACTCCGTGGCACGACCCTGCCGTGTCGAAAAACCGGGAAGTTGGAGAGCACGCCCTCGACACGTTAGACTACATTACCGATCATCTCGTTCCATGGCTAACTGAACGGTATGGCAATACCCCCTTCGTTCTGGGCGGCTATTCGTTGGGAGGATTGTTTGCACGGTGGACCGTATCAAAAGTTAATTGTTTTGAGGCTGCCGCAGCCGTTTCGCCATCGCTGTGGATAGCGGCTTGGCAAGGCTTTTCAGAGGCTCATGATGTTTATGCCCGTTATGTCTATCTCAGTCTCGGCGACCGTGAGGAGCACACGCGCAACAAGGCCATCGCCCAAGTGGGTGACAACATACGTTGGGAACATGAACATCTTAAGCAAGAGCTTGGCCCTGACAATACGGTGCTGGAATGGAATCAGGGCAACCATTTCACGGACAGTGCCCGCCGCACCGCCAAGGGTTTCGCCTGGTGCATCAACAAAATAAGCCAGCGATGAGCGAGATGTGGAACCTTTGGCACGGATGCCACCGGAAGAGCGAGGGCTGCATGCACTGCTATGTCTTCCGGCGCGATGCAGAGTTTGAGAAGGACTCAAATATCGTAGCCAAGACGTCCAGCTTCAACCTGCCCATTCGCCGTGACCGTCAGGGAGTGTGGAAAGTACCGTCTAGCACGCTGATGTGGACGTGCTTCACGTCGGACTTTTTCATCGAAGAGGGTGATGCTTGGCGCGAAGAGGCTTGGCTGATGATTCACCGCCGGAGTGACCTTTACTTCTACATCGTCACAAAACGTCCGGAGCGGATAGCCAAATGTCTGCCCGACGATTGGGACGATGGCTACGAGAACGTCACCATCAGCTGCACAATGGAGAACCAGCGTCGCTCGGACGAACGGCTACCGTTGTTCCGTGAACTGCCTATAAGGCACAAGGCGATTATCTGTGAACCGCTGTTGGAGCGCATCGACTTCCGTGGCGGTCTCGGCTCTTGGTGCGAACAGGTGACGGTGGGCGGTGAGTCGGGCCGCGGTGCCCGCGTGTGCGACTACGCCTGGGTGCTTGACATCCGCCGACAGTGTCTCGAAGCCAAAGTGCCTTTCCTCTTCAAGCAGACGGGTGCGCTTTTCCGTAAGGACGGCCGGCTGTATCGCATTCCGCGCAATCAGCAGATGGCACAGGCCCGAAGGGCCGCCATCGGGTTTCAAACAAACTCTATCGAAAGTTACCGACAATAGTTTCCCGAAGGGTGAGATTCCTGTCTTTGTCTGCTCTTTTGTGAAGTCACACTCCGTAAAAATTTGCCAATTGTAAAAAGTTGCGTACTTTTGTAATCTGAAATCTTTAACCTCTAAAAGTTCAAACGTATGAAAATAATGAAGTGGGCAGGCATGGCCCTGCTGTTGTTTTGTTTGAGTGCTCCCGTGGCCGAGGCCCAGAAGCACGAGTTTGCCAACTGGAAGCGCTATGCGCAGAAGAACAAGGACCTGGGTGCTCCCGCCAAGGGCGAGAAGCGCGTGGTGCTGATGGGAAACTCCATCACCGACGGCTGGCCCAATGCCCGGCCGGAGTTTTTCAAGGACAATAAGATTATCGGCCGGGGCATCAGCGGACAGACCAGTTACCAGTTCCTGCTGCGCTTCCGCGAGGACGTCATCAACCTGCAGCCGAAGGTGGTGGTCATCAACTACGGCACGAATGACGTGGCTGAGAATACGGGCGCGTATAACGAAGATCTGACGTTCGGCAACGTGGTGTCTATGGTCGAGCTGGCCCGCTATCACAAGATGAAGGTCATTCTGACAAGCTGTCTGCCCGCCGCCGGTTTCGGTTGGAACCGTTCCATCACCGATGCCATGGACAAAATCCGCCATCTCAACGCCCGCGTGCAGGCCTATGCCAAGGAGAATAAGATTCCCTACGTGGACTACTTCAGCGCCATGGTCACGGCCGACGGCACGGCCATGAAACCCGAGCTGGCCAACGACAATCCGGGCGTGCATCCCAATGCCAAGGGCTATGCCGTCATGGAGAGCCTGCTGCTGCCCGTCATCAAGAAACTACGCTAATGGCGTGCGACCGCATGGCCGCGGTTTTAACACTTTTAAGTTAACTGCCCGGAAGGAAGCCTGAGTTCGGACTTTCGAGAAGGCACTTCGGAAATCAGAAACGGCGTTTCAAAATTTTGAAGCGCCGTTTCTGTTTGCCCTTTTCTGGAGCGGTTGATTTTCTGCGCATTATAAGGGCCGTTTTTAGTTAACAAAATCGCAACTTCAACGGCATACAGTGGTTGTTTTCGACATCAGGCCCCGCCCTGGCGTATAAAGGCCACGATAGACTGCACTTCACCCTCCACGCCGTCGGCCGTGGTGACCGACACCTCTCGCTGCCCCTCGACATAGCGGCCGGTCAGGGGATTCATAATGTGGCGGCGGCCGGCGGTGGCGTTGCCCGATGTGGTCAGACAATGGCCCGGAGCAATGTCGGACGGATTGTCGCCGAGCGAAAGAATGGAACTGTTGCCCAGATTGACGAGGGCATTAGCGATACCTTCACCGGTCAACAGGCGGCGCAACTGCTCGAGGGCATAACCCTTGAGCACCCCCGAGAGGTCAACCACCAGACCGGGACGGTGGAGGCGCAGGCAACGGTCGGAGGTCAGTTCGACGTAGCGCATGAAACCAGGCTCAAAGTGGGGCGAACACACCGTGATGTCGAACAGGCCGCCCGTGTCGCGATGAGCCTGCAGGCAGCGGTGCAGCAGCGTGTAGAGATTGGCGGAGAGGGGCATGGGGCGCACCGTGGCCCCGGCCACGGCACGCGAGAGCTCGCTGTCGGGATTGAAGCGGTTGCCCATCTGTTCCACAGCCGCCAGGCACTCGCGCATACGTTCACAAACCGCTCCGAAGACCTGTTCCGGTTGCGGGCCAAGCAAGAGGATGTCCACGCGGGTGTGGAGCGCCTCAAACCAGGCATAGTAACGGTTGGTCGGCGGAGCGGTATGAAAAAGATGGGGCACGGCAGGGGGAATTCAGTCGTCCAGCTCGCGAATTTTCACGTTCTTGAACCACACCTCGTCGCCGTGGTCCTGCAACAGGATGTGACCCTCGGCGGCATTGCCGAAGTTGGGCCAATTCTTGTATTTGCTGTAAGCCACGAGTGCGTTCCATTCCTGGTCGTCGCGATTGTATTCGAGCAGTTTGGTGCCGTTGAGCCAATGCTCGACGTGGCGGCCCCGGACAATGATGACGGCGGTATTGAACGCGTTTATGTTAAATGGTTTCTTGTCGGGAGCCGGGATGAGGTCGTAGAGCGAACCCAGCTTGCGGTTACCCTTCACACCCAGTTTGGCGTCGGGATGGCGCTCGTCGTCCAATATCTGGAACTCGCAGCCGATGGCCGAACCCTCGCCCTTGTTCAGATTCGGATCTACAAAATACTTGATGCCGCTGTTGGCTCCTTTGGTAATCTTGAAATCGACACTGAGAATGAAATTCCTGTAAGTGCGCTTGGTAACGATGTCACCGCCGTTGCTGCTCTCGCCGCCATTGCCCTTGAGCACTTTGAGGATGCCATTATCGACCGTCCAGCCCTTTTCGGGGAAGGCCGTGAGTTTGGCTCCGCGCCAGCCTTCGGTGGTTTTGCCATCCCAGAGCAGTGTCCAACCCTCGGCGGCCTCGCGGGGCGACACATAGTTGTCAATGGTATTGACCTGGGGCACGCGGCTGTCTTCGGGTGTGGCATATTGGGCCGCGTTTTTGGTGCAGATACGCAGGTTGCGCCAAGCCACAGGCCGACCCTCTTCGGCTTTGTTCTTGCCAATGGTGTGAACCTGCAGGGCGATGAAGCCCTTGGGGGTCATACTGTCCAGGAGGTCGGCGCAAGCGACACCGTTTACCCATGTGCGGAGACGGTTGCCAATGGCTTCTATGCGCACCTTGTTCCAGTCGCCGTGGCGGAAAGCCGACTGGGCGGCCGGATTCTTCGTGAGCGGATAGAGCCAGCCTCGGCGCGCCTCATCGTAGATGCCGCCGGTCCAGGCACGCGGACTGGGGTCAATCTCGAACTGGTAGCCGTGCACCCTGCCGTCCTGATAAGTCTTCAGGCTCTCGCTGCGGAATTGCACGCCGGAGTTCATGCCTTCGGAAACCCGGAACTCGAATTCCAGGATGAAGTCGCCGTAGGTCTTGTTGGTGCAAAGGAACGAATTGGCCGTGTTCACCACCGTGTAGCCCACGATGGCACCGTCTTCCACCTTATAGACAGCCTTGCCGT
>Ga0256404_1010522_pt1 | contig 12753 bp, 17 predicted proteins | sample RumenRJG_01DNA_FD_185990 | JGI IMG/M metagenome (GOLD analysis project Ga0256404, IMG submission 185990) | Bovine rumen microbial communities from Lethbridge, Alberta, Canada - RJG_01 | ecosystem: Host-associated > Mammals > Digestive system > Stomach > Rumen | place: Canada: Alberta | collected...
TCAGATCTTCTTTCTGTCATTTGATTCCGTCTTTCCACTCCTGGAAAATACGGTCCGTCTCAGCAGAGGGGCCGGATATCACTGCCGCACTGAAAAACGGGCAGGGATTATTCTCTTTCACACTGTCAACCGCCGCGGTGCATGCAGATACACTGCCGCTCACAACAATCGTATCGTGCCCGCCGTTTCTCGTATAGTCCGTCACGAACTGAACATCTGCTGCCTTGCACATCTGATCCAGTACGCGCACGCCGTTTGCCCTGCCGAGCACTTCTATCAATCCATACGCTTCTGCCATATCTTTATCCTGCTTTCCTCATCAGGTATTTATTTATTGATGGTTGCTCTGACTGCGAGATCTGTTCCCTTCGTCGGCGCCGGTATCAGATTCTTTGCGAGAAGCCTGCCCCCGTATTCCTCTCCGGCTCTGACCGCCGCATCCAGCGCTTCCCGAAGATCAGAGAGATTTCCTCTGAGTTTCAGGCACACCCCCGCTTTGAGACGGTTTCTTTCCACGGTCTCAACGCTGACATCTGCGGTCTTCGTTGCCGCATCCATAGCCATTAATGTAGGAACCATCAGGTCGAATTCTATCGTCGCCACGGCCAGGCCGCTGTATTTATAGCTCACGTTACCACCCCATTCTTCTCAGTAAGCATCTATATCATACAAGATGCCACAGTACTGTAATGATAATATAAAAGAAATGACCGGAATGCAATCGGAAACTGAAAAGAGTCTCAGGAAGCCTGGCCTGCAGGATGCATTTTCCTTCCGGTAAAAATCAGGCTGATCCATAAGACCACACTTGTGATGCCCCATGAGAAAGGATAGACGAGATACAGAACTTCCAGCGTATGAAAATACCGGAAAACCGTGAGAATCCATAAAACCCTGAAACCGCAGGAACAGATTGTCGTCTCAACGGCAGGAAGCATGGAATTTCCAAATCCGCCGCAATCAGAGCCGGTGTACCGAAAATTGTCATGACCTCCAGCGAAGCCGCAAACTATCCGGATAAGAAAGATCCGAATCCGGCTGTAAATGAAGACTTCTGGACTGATATGAATAATAAGTGGATCACGAATTATCAGCGGTCAAAAATCATTGCTGAGCGCACAGCCTGGGAAATGATTGGAAAACAGAGCCATACAAAGCTCTCAACGATTCTTCCGGGCGCCATCCTCGGTCCGAGTATGGCCGGAAAGCGGAGCAGCACCGATCAGATTTTTGAAATGCTGCTGAAGGGAACTCCGAGCCCGAATGTCATCTACCCGGTTGGCGATGTGCGGGATCTGGCCGATCTGCATATTCTTGCCATGGAGAATGACGCTGCTGACGGACAGCGGTTCATTGCAGAATCCGAAGAAATGACCATGCCTGAGATGGCAAAAATCCTGAAGGAGGCTTATCCGGACAGAAAAATCAGCACAACCGTTATTCCTGACTTTGTGATTTCCATCATGGCAAAATTCCAGGTACTGATGAAAGTATTAAATACGATGATCGGGCTTAAATATCACAGAGATAATACCAAAGCCAGAAAGCTGCTCGGCTGGAATCCCCGCCCGGCAAAGGAGACCGTACTGGATACGGCAGCCTGTCTGATTGAAAATAAAATTGTATAACAAGAAACGGCTTCCGCCTGCAGACGTAAGCCGTTTCTTTTCTCATCTCTCTCTCAGATCCCTCTGATTAATTTTTCTCAGCGCTTCCGGATGCGCTTCCGGATACTTCAGAACTCCCGGATGCTTCACTGTTTTTTTCCGACGGTGTGGTTTCAAAAACAATGGTATATCCATTATCCTCAGTGTATCCTGCCTCTATGAACTTATCTTTGATCAGTGTCTCGGCATTTTCCGTGGCCTTCGTCAGAATGCCTGTCTTCTCTGCATCCGTCTTCGCCTGCGCCTTCAGCTCCTTAAAGCTGAGATTCACATCCTCTGATTTAATCGGATTGAACACACTGCTCTCCTCATCATAAACAGCATAGGAATCATTATCGATTTCCGCATCAAGAATACGCATCTCCGGAAGCTTAACCTTCACCACGTTATTATTCTCATCCCACGTTATTTCAGAGAAATCGCATCCTGCTTTGACCATCACGCCGCAGGTATAGATACTTTTGCTGGATGTAAAAGGAATATCCACATTAAAGATCTGCTTTGCCGGCTTCTCAGACGTACCTATTTCATTGCAGTAGACTTCCTGTGTAGCCAGTTCTCCAATATCAGCGAAACTGACGCTCTTCGTCTTCGCAGTCACTTCTGTATCTGGTTCGTTCGTATTCTTTTTGTTCAGATCCATGCGGCCGACAATAAAGCCAATCACAAGAACAATGGCAACGACTGAAATGATCCGGTAAATTCTCACCAGCGTCTTCTTTACTTTTCCCGGTCTCTTTGTTTCCGGCACCTGATTAAAATCCTGATTCTGATTCATGTTCTGGTCCTGATTCATATTCTGATTCATATTCTGGTTCTGATTCTGGTTCTGATTCATGTTCGTCCTCCCGGGATAGATCCCTCCACACTTTTACTGTTTTCGGCGATGACCGGTTTCCTGTTTTCAGCTTAATGCTTTTCCTATCAGATCTATCGTCCCGCAGATCAGGATCACCGGCAGCACCGCTATGATCAGTCCCAGGGATAACAGAATTCCCAGTGTTACCGGCCACATCAGAATCCCGAGAATGAGCAGGATGATTTTCAGCAGTCCCCAGCTCATCCTGAAAATCACACCGACAAATTTCACGAACAGCCATATGGCCGCAATCAGAAAAATGATACTTATAATCATAGAATAGCTTCCCCCTTCATATATTCACATGTTTCATCTGACATGCTTCATCTGACCGGACATTTTCTGTTGTGCGATCGCTGAGATCGCGGGCTTCAGCCGCTGGTTCTTTCATCACGAACCTGAGCCGGAGCCCTGCTGCATATTCCGGCTGTTTCTTCATCGCTTCCGCCAGTCTGATCGACAAAATTCGTTCCCGTGTATTCATTTTCACCACTTCCTGCCTGCCATACTCCTCTGTCCTGATCTGCTGCCTGCTGCCGGCTTCTGTCTGATGCCAATCTTTGTCTGCTCCCGGCTTTTGCCTGCTATCGGTTTTGCCTGTCTCCGGCTTCTGTCTGATGCCGGCTGCTGTCTGCCCGAATCCCCGCATCCCGTTTTAATGCGTCGGGCAGGCATCCCGATTTCATATTCCTTCATCTCCGTTTCAGTTAACTGATAACAGAAGCATAGCTCCGGACAGGCGCTTATACCATGTCATTTTCAGCAAAAAGCGGTCATGAATTTTGTCAGAAACAGCAAATTACAGTACAAAAATGGGTGACCGCCGAGCGGCCACCCATTGTTACTGTCCTGAGGTTTTCATGAATCTTCCCGGACACAGGCATGGTATTCTTCCATATCGATCACGCCGGAGGCCAGCATTTTCTCTGCCCAGAGCTGAAGCGCCTCAACGGTAACGGAGATTTTCTCCAGCTGCTTCTGGATTTTTACAAAGTCTCGGAGCTCATCCTTCTCGATCTTCCCGTCAGCGGTGATCTCGATCAGACGGTTCTTCTCTTTGTCCATGGAATTCAGGGATGCGAGCATCTGCAGTACGATGCCGGGAAGGTTATCCATCCGGATTTCCGGAACATACTGCTTTCCGATCGGGCACTCATGTGAGCAGTAATAATTACAGAGATCCGGCCGCTTATATTTCTTCGACATCATCAGGACTTCTTCCGGATGCGCAGGCGACTTGCCGCTCTCGATTTTTTCCAGACGCTCAGGCGTGATGAATTCCAGCAGTTCGCTCGCCTTCTCCCGCGAAAGGTCGAGATCATCTCTCGTCTGCCGGAATATATTTTTCGAAATCTTCTCAGAATCAGCCATTGTCCTGTCCCTCATTTCCATGCTGTGAAATCAGAGAAACGTTACGACGTCTTCCTGTTTTTTTCTGTCACTGTGCAGACGGGAAGGGTGTGCCTCAGGAAGTGCATAGCCCACCGGAAAAATCGCCACCAGATCATATCCTTCCATGTCCGGAAAATTCTTCCTCATCACGTTCGGATCAAACCATCCGACCCAGGTCGTATCGAGTCCGAGGTCCTTGACTTCCATCATGATATGCGTTCCGACGATCGCCGCATCCACATCGGCAAACGATCTTCCATCGGCATCGCGTACCCAGCCGTCTTCCTTCTTCGCACCGACAACGAAGAACAGTCCGGCGCCGAATGTACAGGTCGTTGCCTCTTTAACCTTCTCGATATCTTCCGGCTTTGTGATCATCCAGATATGCTCCGGCTGCATATTGTGTGCCGTGGGTGCTGCCAGTGCAGCTTCCAGTATCTTCTGTACTTTTTCCTGTTCTACCGGCCTGTCAGAAATTTTTCTGCAGGAATACCTCTCTTTAGCAAGCTCAAGAAATCCCATTATTTTCATCCTCCTGTGCTGATAAGAATGTCATATACTGAGGACCAGCATCTTTTTATATTTTACCTTATTCCGGCAGAAATGAGAAAGTCTTCTGATGAAAATATCCGGATTATGAAAGCCTGCCGTCACATCGCTCACGACAGGAGCTTTAATCCGCTGATTCCCGCAACGATCAGTGCGATGCAGACGATCTGTGCCGGATTCAGCACTTCCCTGAAAATCAGAACACCCAGAACACTGGTGCCGACGCGGATGGCCGTCATGCCTGCAGAATGTCCATGCATAGGAAAAGCGACAACGCTCCCGTCGCCGAACACGTCGAACGATTCATCCGGCATGGTCAATGTCCATGTGTGTCAGAATACAATAGTCCAGATCCGAAGTCCGGTAACCCAGCGCTGCCAGCTGATCAATAATCCCTTCGCCCTCCGGTAAAAGTCCGGGTGAAGCAAAATAGTTGAAAAATCCTTCCGCAGCCCTCGCGTCTTTACGTATGGCATCGTCCCATCCCGTATCTACGAGGACAAGCCCCTTCGGATGCTCGATCAGATAGGCTCTGACCGGAACGGAAATCTTATGTTTCTTCCCCCTGAAGAGACCCGTGAATGCCAGTGGATTTTTCGATTTATTCGAAAACGGAAGTGCCTCGTCAACAACGGTACTTCCGCACGGAAGAATATGTACCTTAATCATTTCCGCTCCTGTCCGGCAGAGAGCACATGATCTGCTTTGCGTGTTCAAGCATCTGAATCAGACTGTCGATTGGCCCTGCATCTTCATCTCCCAGCGCCGTCAGCAGCTTTCTGGAGCTCTGGAGCTCCTCTGACAGTCTCTTTATCTCTTCAGCAGATACCATAAGTTATCCCTTTCCCGGCACCATCCGGCAGTCAGATGATCTGATCTGTTTCTGGTTTCAAATGCGCATGTCCGTTTAATTATTTGAACCATTATGCCACAGAAAATGCTGAAAAGATCAATGGTAAAGCAAATCGAGACAAATGAACCGCTTCCTGTTTAAAGGTGACGTCTGACTGCTTTGCTCTTCATTGCGCGTATCTCCTCACGTGTCCCGTCCGGGATCGTCCGCGACTCGATGATCTTCTGCAGGGTTTTCTGCTGTACCTCCGGATCCAGTCTGTTCTGTCTGAGAACCGGCATGACTTCTTCCGGAAAATGCAGATAGCATTCCGCCATTGCCCAGGCTACTGCCATCTTTGCATAATAAGCCTTTGCCTTAATCTGCTCCAGTGCATTCACAGTGCGGAACAGCCACGTTTCATCAATAAAATAATCCAGCAGGATCACTGCGGCAAAACGCTGTTCGAATTCCTTATCTGATTCCAGATATGGCTTTAAAAAACGAAAGACGCGCTGCTGTTCCGATTTTATAAATTTCAGACCGCTGCAGAAGCTGTCGCAGACCGACCAGTTGTCTATCTTCGGCACAAATTCTTCTATCAGTTCCAGCCGTTCCTCTGCCGGACAGTTCACATAGCCGATCATCATTCCCTGAAGCATGATTTCTTCAAATGTGTCATCCGAAAGCTGTCTCAGATTTTCACGCCAGTCTGTCCGCGCCAGCTGCCTTGCCATTTTTCGCAGCTCGGGAAGCCGTACGCCAAGGATGGCGTTCACGCCGGGAAGCAGACCGGCGGAAAATTTCCTGTATTTTTCATCCGCGTGTTTCTTCAGTTCCCTTTGAATCTGTGTTCTGTCCATAACTTCCTTTTATGCCGCAACCCTTTTTTCCAGTGCCAGAAGAAATTTCTTAGCCTCGATACCGGCAGCATATCCCGTGAGACTTCCGTTGGCGCCAATGACACGATGGCAGGGCACCAGAATCAGAATCGGATTACAGTGATTCGCCATGCCGACGGCTCTGGATGCTTTTCTGTTTCCGGCCATCTCCGCCAGTTCGCCGTAGGTTCTTGTCTCTCCGTAAGGGATGTCCCTCAGATGCATCCAGACATTTTTCTGGAAATCCGTCCCTTCAGGACTCAGCGGCAGATCAAAGGTACGTCTCCTGCCGGCAAAGTATTCTCCCAGCTGTGCTTTACAGTCCTTCACCAGTTCACCCGAAGCGTCTCCGGAAAGGATCCGGTCGGCCGGGATCTGACCGGCCTGTGCGCCTGCATCCAGACTTTCCCGTCCGGTCTGCTCCACACAGAGAACGGCATCCTGCGAAGCGATAATTTTTAAAGGCCCGATCGGCGTGTCGAGAACACTCCGGCTGATGTTGTCTGCAAAAATCTGCCGGTACCTTGCCGGCGTCATTCCTGTCTGCCGGCGGAAATGATCATAAAATTCCGACAGATTTTCATATCTTGCCATGCCGGCTGCATCCGGAATATCAGCGCCGTCCTGAAGCAGCTTTCTCGCTGCGGCGATCCTCACCTGCATCAGATATTCCGATGGCGTGATATCATACTGCTGCTTAAAGATCTGTGTCAGATGCTTTCGGCTCACGCCCATCCCTTTCATGTCTCTGCCAAGCTTCAGCCGGTCGCTGAAATGCTGATCCACCAGTTCCTTTGTTCTCTCCGAAAGTTCCAGCGCCGGATCATACTGCAGCAGATCCTGGCGGCAGCGTTTGCACGGACGAAAGCCGGCTTTTTCAGCTTCCTCTCTGGTCCTGAAGAAGACAACATTTTCTCTCTTCGGAAGTTTTGATTTACAGGACGGACGGCAGTAAATACCGGTCGTCTTCACTCCGTAATAAAATTTTCCGTCACAGGCAGCGTCACAGTCTCTGACCGCTTCCCACATCTCATCATCTTTCATCATCGGGCTTCTCTGTTCCTTCCCTCTGTTCCTTCCCTCTGATCCTCAACCGGATACTGATCAAAACCAGTATCCCTCTTTTCTTCCTCCAGAGGTAACTCTACCACATCGGCCGTCCGGTTTCTTCCAGAAAAGGCGGATTCAATTCTGCTGTTCCTGCTGTGATGACATCGGCGCTGCCGCTTCCGAAAACCGGCGCCGCATTTATCGACAGCCGGCTTCTTCCTTCAGATGGTGCTCTGCTGTCAATCATAAAGTCCGGTCGACGCAAGCACGTTAAAATAATTTCCTTCCTTTAAAGGATATGCTCAGTATTTTGAATTTAAATAACCAAAAGGGGCTGTGAAAAAAGCATAGCCTGAAAAACAAAGAAGGATCAAGGGTTATCAAAACCCAAGATCCTTCTTTTGTGTTAGAATTATACTTGCAATGAACAAATCTAACACGCTTAATTCTACCTCAAAACAGGCAGTTTTGCCAATGCTTATTCAGGATTATCTGGACATCTGTGATCCGGTACTAACATTTGACCGATTCATGGGAGGAATCGATCTGGAGAAATATCTGAAAAACATCCAGAAGCACTATACTGGAAGACTCAGATATAACCCGGTCAGCATGCTGAAAACAGTACTGTTCGGATTTATGACGAATGGCTACATTTCCTTACGGGAACTGGAGGACCAGTGCAGGGTTAATCTCCGGTTCATGTATCTTATGGAGCACGAGAGACCTTCCTATCGTACCTTTGGCTACTTCATCAATGAAGTACTTGGAGATTCCATCGAAGAAATATTCAATGACATCAATCATAAAATCTTCGAAACAGAACATGTGGATCTTCAGCATCTGTACATCGACGGTTCCAAGTTCGAAGCCAATGCAAACAAGTATACGTGGGTATGGAAGAAGGCAACGGAAAAATCAAGATACCGCTTGTTTGACAAGATCACGACACTCTTCCAGGAAATCAATGAGGAACTGGCTTATACGGGCATGAAACTCTGCATCAATACCGAGTATGCGCCAGAGTATATCCGGGAAGCCGCAGAAAAATATGTGGAAGTCTGGCAGCTTGATGAAACTCAGTTCAAACACGGCAGGGGCCATCATAAGACAGTCCAGCAGCGCCATTATGAGAAGCTAATGGAGTATGCACAAAAGCTGGAGGAATACGTTGAAAAGATCCGTATCTGTGGAGAAGGACGTAACAGCTACTCAAAAACAGACCATTCTGCCACTTTCATGCGGATCAAAACCGACTACATGGGGAATGATCAACTGCTTCCCGCGTATAATGTTCAGGTTGGTGTTGCTGACGAATATATCGCTGTGATCGATGTGAACCAGTACCGGTCAGATATGGACTGCTTTATTCCGCTTATGAATAAGTTCCGGGATATCTACGGCTTTTATCCGAAGTACCCGGTCGCAGATGCCGGATACGGTTCTTACAACAACTACATCTTTTGTGAACAAAACGGTATGGAAAAACACATGAAGTTCACCATGTTCAAGAAGGAAACAACTGAACGGAAATACCATGAGGATCCGTTTCGGGCCGTTAACTTCCCGATCGGGGCAGACGGAGTCATGAGATGTCCTAACGGAAAGGCCTTTCATCTTGAGTACCGCCGCCATGTAAGGGGGAACAACTATGGCCGGCAGGAGGAAATATATCGATGCGAGGATTGCTCTGGATGTCCTTATGCAGAAAGATGCAAAAAGGGCGATCAGAACCGGACTGTGAGAATCAACCATGAGCTTACCGCCATGCATCAGGAAGTGATAGACAACCTGGAGAGCATCCACGGAGCGCTCTTGAGAATGAATCGATCCATACAGGCAGAAGGTACCTTTGGGATCATGAAGAATGATCGCTGGTACAAACGGATAGTGCGAAGAGGTATAAATTCGGTACGACTCGAAGTATTTCTCGTTTCTATCGGGCACAATCTCTATAAATATCACAACAAACAGATGAAATCCAAGAAAGCCGCATAAGATACCAAAGCCGCTATCTTATGGGGTAAGGGGGATTATGCTCAATTTCAACTGAAATGGCCACGCTTTCCCTAAAATAAAAAGGGCGTGTGAAAAAACTTTTCGTTTTTTCACACGCCCTTTTTCTGTCCGTCATGATTTTCAGTGTCTACGGCTGAGGGCTGCCGTTTATAATTTTGCCGCTCTTATGGCAGGATCCTCTCGTCTGCGGATCACCATGATGATGATGAAAAGCACCGCCAGTCCGAAAATCAGGGAAATCGGCGCACTCTTTGTAAATCCAGCCACGATATAGGTAGCACAGGATACCACTGCACATGTCATCGCATACGGAAGCTGTGTCGTCACATGATTCAGATGATTACATCTCGCACCAGCGGACGACATGATTGTCGTATCGGAAATCGGTGAGCAGTGGTCACCGCACACAGCGCCTGCCATGCAGGCAGACATGGCGATAATCATCATCGGATCACTGGCCGGGAACACATTGATCACGATCGGAATCAGAATACCAAAGGTGCCCCATGAAGTTCCTGTCGAGAAGGAAAGGAAGACGGCAATCAGGAAAATGATCGCAGGCAGCCAGTTCATAAAGCCCGCCGCTGAATTTTTCACCAGCGCCGCCACAAATTCCTTCGCGCCGAGGCTGTCCGTCATGGCTTTCAGAGACCAGGCGAAGGTCAGGATGAGAATCGGTGCGACCATGGACTTGAAGCCCTCGGGCACGCATTCCATGCACTGACTGAAAGACAGCACATTCCGAACCAGATAGAAAACGATCGTAAACAGAAGCGCAATGATGGAACCGTAAACCAGACCTCTGGAGGCATCGCAGGCTGCGAAGGAATCAATGAAGCTCTCTCCGTTAAAGAATCCGCCGGTGTAGATCATGCCGATCACACAGGCGATAATCAGAACGACAACCGGAAGGATCAGGTCGACCACGCCGCCCTTTGTGCTGATTTTGTCATCCTCCGCATTGGCGTACGGACGGTCCGGCGTCGTATACAGATCATTGTTCAGAACAGCATTCTTCTCATGAATCGCCATCGGGCCGTAATCTGTTCTGGTCACTGCCAGCATGATCATCATGGCGATGGTCAGAAGCGCATAGAAGTTAAAGGGAATGGTCCGGATAAACAGACCGATGCCGTTGGTTCCTTCCGGCGCATAGGCGGAAACAGCCGCCGCCCACGAAGAAACCGGGGCGATAATGCACACGGGAGCCGCCGTCGCATCAATCAGATACGCAAGCTTTGCCCGGGATACGTGATGCTTGTCGGTGACAGGTCTCATGACAGATCCTACCGTCAGGCAGTTGAAGTAGTCGTCAATGAAGATCAGAACGCCCAGACAGATGGTGGCGAGCTGAGCGCCGACCCTTGTCCTGATATGTCTGCCTGCCCATTCACCAAACGCCGCGGAACCGCCCGCCCGGTTCATGAGACATACGAGAATGCCCAGAATGACCAGGAAGATCAGGATACCGACATTGTAGGAATCAGACAGCACGCTGATCACTCCGTCATCAAATACATGAAGCATGGTTCCCTCAAAGCTGAATCCGGAATACAGCAGAGCACCGGAAATCACGCCGATAAAAAGGGAACTGTAAACTTCCTTCGTCACCAGCGCCAGAACAATGGCAATGATCGGCGGAACCAGCGCCCAGAAGGACTGCTGCACCGAATCGGCTGTCGTGACACAGGCCGCAACGATCATCAGCACGATAATCGCGCAGATGACAACGATGTTCAGGATTTTTCTCTTGCCAGAAGGTTTCTCTTCCATCCTCTTATCTCCCCGTCTTATTTGTATTCAAGTTCCGCGTCAGCCGCGATATTCTGCTCGTGCATGGCATCTGCGGTATCTCCCGGAAAATCCTTGGTGATTCCCATCTTGCTGCGCTCTTTTTCGGAATAAATGAAGCCCGGAAGCCGTCTGCCCTGTTTCAGCCAGTCGCGGTACTCAGCAATCGCAGCAAACACGACATCACCTGAGGAATTCAGCATGGTTTCCACGGAATCCTGTACGACACCGATGATAAATCCTACCGCAACTACCTGCATGGCCGTATCATTCGGAATGCCGAAAAGTGAGCAGGCCATCGGGATCAGAAGCAGTGATCCGCCCGCCACACCGGACGCACCGCAGGCTCCGAGCGTTGCAATAACAGAGAGAATAAGCGCTGTGGGAATATCTACGGTAATGCCCATTGTATGAGCACACGCCAGCGTCATGACCGTAATCGTGATTGCCGCGCCGTCCATATTGATCGTCGCACCGAGCGGGATGGATACGGAATACATATCCTCATCCAGACCCAGCCGCTTGCAGAGTCCCATATTGATCGGAATGTTGGCCGCAGAACTTCTGGTGAAGAACGCCGTGATACCGCTCTCCCGGAGGCACCGGAGAATCAGCGGATAAGGATTCCGCCCCAGTGCGACCGCAGCAACGATACCGTTGACAATCAGTGACTCGAAAGCCATGCATCCCACGAGCAGAAGAAGCAGTTTGCCGTAGGTGGTAAAAATCGCCAGTCCGTTGGTGGATACCGTGTTATAAACCAGCCCGAGAATGCCGAACGGTGCCAGATTGATGATCCAGCGTACAATCAGGGAAACCGCATCCGCCACGTTCTTCATGAACTGCTTGCCGCCTTCAGCCGCGATACCCTTCATGGCCGATCCGAACATTGCCGCCCAGAAAAGAATGCCGATATAGTTGGCATTTGCCAGCGCGCCGAACGGATTGGCAATGACATTCATCAGCAGATTATGAATAACCTCGCCGATGCCCTGCGGAATCGAATCGGCCGTTGCCGCCTCTTCCAGCACCATGGTCTGCGGGAACATGAAGCTTGCCACAACCGCAACGAATGCAGCCAGAAACGTCGTCAGCATGTAAAGAAAAATCACCGTGCCGAATCTTCTGTCCAGCTTTCCCGTGCCCTGTGCCAGTGCCGAAGCCACCAGCACAAAGACAAGAACCGGCGCGATGGCCTTCAGCGCGCCTACGAACAGATCGCCAAGCGTCGGAAGCCAGCTGATCGCACCCGGCCAGATCAGTGCCAGAACCGCACCGATGATAATGCCGATGAGAATCCTCAGTATCAGACTTGTGTCATTGTATTTCTGTATTACCTTTTTAAATCCCTTTGCAGATCCTGAACTCATCTTTCTCCCTCCCTTAATAAAAGTTCATTTCAGTATTTTAGCACGAAGACGCGTTGAAGGGAAGAAGCAGAAATAAGCAGATCAGTCTCCCAGGATCATTCGCACGGATCCATAGATGCCTGCGTCATTTCCGAGCTCGGCAAGTGCGATCTCCGTTTCTGTTGAAGTATGAAATACATACTGCTGATAATATTTTCTGATCAGATCGATCAGGATTTTTCCGGCTTTTGATACGCCGCCGCCGATAACGAAGGCCTCAGGATCGACAACATCAGCCACATTGGCGAGTCCGCGTCCGAGGTAATCTCCCACCTGCTCCGCTATGGCTGTGGCCACGGCATCT
>Ga0256404_1010523_pt1 | contig 12751 bp, 16 predicted proteins | sample RumenRJG_01DNA_FD_185990 | JGI IMG/M metagenome (GOLD analysis project Ga0256404, IMG submission 185990) | Bovine rumen microbial communities from Lethbridge, Alberta, Canada - RJG_01 | ecosystem: Host-associated > Mammals > Digestive system > Stomach > Rumen | place: Canada: Alberta | collected...
TAAAGGAAAATCCGCTTGAGTCCTCGTTTTGCCAATACCATATCTTATTACTATCGTAACCGATTGTCACGTTGTCAAGCATTATTACACCGTCTGACCATATCATGAACGGGCTTTTCTCCGACTCGCCCGGTTGCGTGAGTGTTATCTGAAAAAGATTAGTAGGTGCATAGGGTCGCAAACGTATTATAGTACCATTGCTAGTTGTCCATACCAGACCATTAGATTTCGATCCAAAATCGATATAACCATCAACTATACCGCCTGCCTTGGGAAATGCCCCGATATTATCCGGAGTTATTTCCAGCGCGGACCGCGCCCCAGCAGGAGTGCTGCTGCCTGTACCGCCATCAGACACAGGCAGGATTGTAAAATCCGCCCTGGCGCCCAACGATGCCCGAGCAGTCACAGGATTAAAACCGCCAGTGCCGCCTTTACTTATTTCGAGCAACGTTATTTTTGGCTCGGCGCCTATCTGCTGCGGAGTAACTCCATGCGGGTTATCATGATTTTCTGTGTGTTCATTCAATTTTGCTTTAGTTTTTGCGCCTTCCGCGCCGACATTTGCTGCTGAATTAAGCGCTTGGCCAGCAAGTGAATACGCCTGCGCCGCTGTGATTGTAGACTGATCACCACCAGGCACCGGCTTTACACGTTCCCAAATTTGATCGGATACAACGGTTAGCTTTTTTACCTGATCGATTAGCCAATCGAGATTTAAGTTGTGTAAGTTGGAAAAAGGCCAGTTGCTGAAAAACCCCATAATAGCGCCCCCTATCAATAAACGGATATGCAAAACTTTTGACGGAACTCCTTGGCGATCTGGTGCAGCAAATCCCAACGCCAGAAGTCAACTTCCTGTGTTAGCATCTGCTGGTTAGTTGTTACGCCAATATTACCATGTGCGTGTATTGTTTCTGTGTGATTAAAAGTTTTATTTCTATCAGTTGTGGTGTCCGTATTATGCGAGTCAGTGTCTGTTCTGGTGATGTTTGTATCTGTGTCTGCTGTGTATGTCGTGTCAGCATTTTCGTCAACGTCGTTAAACTGTTTATTTGCATTACTATAATTTTCTGTGTCAAACGCTGAAACACTGTTTATTACATCTGTCTGTTGTGTACGCGACAAAGCATTAAGGCTTTTGCCTGTTGTCGTGTCCTGCTGTTTAATTCCCGTTGTGCGCTGCCCGTTTTCGTCGCTTGTCGTGCTTTCAGTTTCAGTATCTGAGACAGTATGTTCTTCATATTTATCAGTGTTATCAATCGGGCTATATTTCACTTTCATTATTTCTACATAATGTTGCCACGCCACTATGCGCGCCGTTGCCCATGATCCGATGGCAGTTTTTAGAAAATCGGGATCCGGATAAACGACTTCAAGCTCTGAACATTCTAGAAGTATATTATTTACTATATCTTCTTTTTCTACAGTATATGGAATAACCAACGTATCAAATAGTGTATTATCCCACTTATACAGTCCCCATAGCGTTATCGTTGCTGGCATCGTCTACACCCCCTAACGGCTTAAAAGTATAATCAACTGATAGCGTCAGACCAAACAGGCGATTAGCAACATCCAGCCCTGCGCGTATAGTCTTTAGCCACAAGTCTGACAGCGTATAGGTTTCTACGTTATTTGCGTTTACCTCGTCGGTTATCAATCGTTCTCTTTTCGTCGTATTTGCGTTCGGTATTCCGATTTCATTATCAAACATATTGATTATAGAACGCATATCGTTCAGCAGACGATCACCTATGTAATTTTGTCCAACCGACTGCTGGAACATCGTCCACTTGGGTCTGCCCTGATCGTCAAACAGGTCTTTAGACACGACTGCAGCAGGTTCTCCGCTGCTTATCTTGTCATAAAGTTTTTTGAATGTCTCCGCCATGGCTTTACCGTCAGCACCAAACACATATGACAGTTTGCTATTATATATGTTGATCGCGAGAGTCTCGCTGGCCGTCGCAAGCATATCAGCATAGTATTGCACAGTGTCCATGATACTACCATAATCTGGTTGCAACTTGACAAGTGCGCACTGTGTGCCAATCAGTGGATCAAGCGTTTTTGCGATCAGCGGATTACTGACAACGACACGTCGCGGTCTATAAAACACATTATATCCAGACAGTCCGCAATGCTGCGGGATCACGCCAAATTTGTCCGTATTTATAATTGCAACATATCCATATCCAAACAAGCAATATCGGAAATAATCCAGGTCCCAGCTATCCGGCGAGCCCGAGAAACTGAATACGTTTATAGCCCGTTGCAATAAATAGCGCTTAAAATAGTTACTTAGCGCAGTGTTACACGCTTTGATTGTACTAGGATAACCTTGCGAGTATGTAACGTTTAGATCATTATATCCTATAGGAACCATGATGCACACCCCCCATATATGCAAGTAGCCAATAAGGCAGTTTTTTTGTAGGCGGTTGTAAAGGCGATGGATATTTATTTAGATAGTCATACCACGCCCGCGCCTGTGCGGCGCGCGTCCTGGGGTCCGGCAAAGCAGGACGTTCATAATTGTACAGGAACGCCTGTGCCAGATACCCGGGGTCGCGCGTTGACTGCGAAAATTCCGCGAACGTCATTGGATAGTTTGTTGTGGGATAAAACTGTATATTGTTATCACGTTCATATATTATTCTATCACACTGTTTATTTCCAGATTGATAATCAGAGCCCGCCCACTGCGTGTATTTGGTGTACGGCGTCCACTGAGTAAGACCAAATCCGACTTTATCGGCTGGCGTTGGAAAAGGCTGTACATATCCCTGCCACGCACCGGGATTAATGCGGCTTTCCGACTGCAGATTTCCCAGTATGCCGCATACGGATTCCAACGTCCAGCCATGTCCCATCATGTAGGATGCAAACACAAAAGCATTGTTTTGCATTTCCGCTTCTGTTAAGGGCGCATTTTTGATTATCCAACTATTATCATTAGGATATGATAACCAAGGATATTGAAACCATGCTTGCCACTTAGTGCCTTTGCCCAGTTTGCCCATAAACACGCCGCGCACCTTTTTGCCTGTCAGATAGTCTGTGCCACTACTGCTTTCTATCGTCCACCCTCCGCCAAGGTAGATGCCGCAATGTCCCTCTTGCCATAGTCCCAGACCCAATACCTCTGGTATAGTAGATATATCGCCTTTTACTTTTGCACTATTATACTCTTGGTTAGCGCTGTAGTCAGGCGATCCGTTTGCCTGATAATGAAATGTTATAGGATCATCATCAAGCGCCCACCAAGAATAGGCTAGCGGTAGTCCAACGCAATCGCAAGCGCGCCCTGTATCGCTGACCGTTGTCAAGCACCAGTCGTAATTAACCACACCGTTATAAGTGGCCTGATACCATGCATGGCCAGCAGCTTTGCGATCAAGCAGGGCTCGCGTGCGTATTTGATACTGACATGCATACCAGTATACTACACCTTCGTCGCGACAGCGACGCGCAAACAATGTCAATCCTAACGGAGTTTTTTTGTCCATTATAACCATCCTTCAATATATATTCCGTTTGATAACGCTTCTTCATACATACTTATTTCCGCTGCGGTGGGTGGTGTTGCCGTCTGTGTTGCTGTGTATTCAGGGTTCATAATTTTTACAAAACCGGTATGATTCTGAAGATAGTCTTTTTTGCATAGCGGTTTACCTATATGCTCATTATCAACATCTTTTACAAAAGAAAACAGTGAAGACATTGACCAACTGCGCCCAATGTTAAGGTAACTACCTGCCGTAGATACAACATTAACAGGTGGAACACCGACGCCCATGTTTTGCAACGCCGCAGCAACGCCACAAGTTATCAAGTCTGTTATCTTGCGTCCAGTCTCGGCGATTTTACCGGGCGCTTGTTGCATTAATCCCCATGCTTGCTTAAACCTGTCTAAAACTGCAAAACCTGACCCGGATTCTGTGTCCGTTGCACTTTGCGCTGCCCCACTGGTGACAGCCGTTGCCGCAGTGTATGCGTTTTGCGTAGACTGTGCAAGCGGTATTGTAATACCTAGCTGTGTAGTCATATAGGCAAACTGCCCGCGCGTTGCGTAGTTACCATTTTGCCATGACAGTATAGACAGGTCCAGCGTCGCTTGCCCTGATATGGCATCCGCAAAACACTGTATTCCGACCGCAGGTTTCTTTCCAGCGTTTATATAATCAGAAAAGTTATATGCATTGATAGGTACATCAATCAATCCCCACGGCGGACAGAATATTTTGACGTTGCTATACGGGGATTGCATAAGCCACTGGCCTACTGTGTTGATCTGAGGATGCAGGTCAAACGTTTTTGTAGCAAACTCTATCTGTTTTATTGGGGTGGACATGATGCCAGCTTGAACATTAAACGTCCACCAACCGCAATCTATACTGCTTACAGTGCTAGTTACTGCAGGTACCCAAGGCACCCACATACACGACGCTATATATTGTATAGGGTTTATCAATCCACGCTGGAGTCCGGCGCTTATCTCGCTTGTATTTATATTAAGATAACCTGTATCGCCCATCAGACTATACATCAATGTAATTATCTGACCGCTTGTCATGACGTAATATGTAACTGCACCAAATTGACCGCCCGAACGACCGATTATACCTACAATAAACCGTCCCTCTCCCACAGTGTCCGCAAACGGCCATCCCCAAGAATACGTAGCCGCAGATGTTTTGCTTGTGATAATCGGCGAGGCATCGCGGATCGTTGTGTCAAAATCATCAGACGCGCGGACAATATACATCGGCTGCGCTGGCAGCGGGAAACTGCCCAGCACGTCAACATTGCAAGCGGCTTCCCACGCGCCCGGCGTATACGTCCAATCAACAATCCAGTAACCCCGTCCCAGTTTCGGAACATAGATATAATTAAAAGTATAAACGTTAGTTTCATCTGGCGATTGCGGAAATATATTCTTTTTGTCAGATATTACAAAAATAGGATTTACTATGGAAACATTCTGTTTGAATACGCATTCGCGCTCGATCCACGCTTTCATGAATTTTTGTCCCGACGGCATTTCCGACGGAACGCCGGGGGGCATAGTGCTCTCCCGGCGCTTAATGCAATTGAAAAGATATGCCTTCATCACTATGCCCCCATATAGTTTAGTCAAGAAGCAAGATTATACCGTTTTCCATAAAGTCGTTCCAGTATCTGTCGGTAAAATGCCAGAACATGTTTGTATAACCGCCCTTGGCATTAAACGGACTGGGGCTAGACCACTGGTTGACGATGGTATAACCCATGGCATCTCGGTCAGCGATCACGCCAAATACATTACTGACAGTAACGTTATCGGTTGCCGTTGTCAAGCTGCCGTCGGTAGCATTAAGGTAAACAGGCTTTACCTGTATCTGATCCGGATTATTTACCGCCTGCCAGTAGTTAACGCCCTCCGTATACGCAATGTTAAGATACTGATCGTTAAATGTATTAGATTTAACCATCGAGTTAATCTGTTCGAGCGCCGGGCTATACATATAGATGCGCTGGTCTGCCTTAGGCGTATGACGCATAACAGGCTTGCCTGTCAGGTTGATGTGATACTTTTCCGTCCGTTCGGTCAACCATGCGCACAGACTGTTGACGCGACTGGCTACCCAGCGCATAAACGGTACAAAATTGGCGGGCTGATAGATCGTTTTCGATGTAAATTCGCTGCCCGTTAGCGCGTTATATTCGGTCAGCAGGTGGATCACGCTTGCGGTATCAGCCTTGACTTTGCCCGCGACAAAATTACCGATGGTCGCGCGCGCCGTAGCTTCATGCGCCTGGGCGATCATATCATCAGCATTGGACATGATCATGCTGATAAACCGCGCAAACTCGTCCGGTCCGCTAAACGCACTATCCAGCTGATCCCTAAAGATCGTCAGCGACTTCTGAAAGACATTAGCCCCATAAAAGTTAGTCTGAATAACTTCCGGCTTGTTGACGGTGTACTGGTCAACACTGGCACCGTCCGTCAGCGTCAGACGGCTATCGTCTTCAAAATTTTTGTCAACTGTGTTGATTTTTCGGACAATATTGCCGTACATCTGGTTATCAACCTCAAGCCCGCGGAATTTGCGGGTGTAGGGGCGCATGGCAAAAATCGTTTTAGACAGCACCTGCGACACAGCATTGATAATAGGATCATAGCCAGTTTTCAGCGCCGTCTGTGCAACACTTACAAATTCGGAGGTGTTAGTCGGTACGATATTGCTAACGCCAGTTGCCTGGGAGACAATACCATTAAGCACGGTAGATAGCTGGTTAAATGTCAAACTGTTAACCGCCATTATTTAGCACCCCCAGTCGGCGCGATGATCTGCGCCAGTATATCATCAACACTTTCGGTCTTTGGCTGCGCTGCGCCTAGCATGTTGTTTTTCTGCATTTCAGCGACCGTTGCTGCGACCGCCTGAGACACAATTGACGCAACATCCACAGGTTTGTCCACAGGTTTGTCAACAGGTTTGTCAACAGGTTTGTCCACAGGTTTGTCAACAGGTTTGTCCACAGGCTGCACAACACCCAGCGCTGCGAGATCATTGCGCGTAAATCCAGCGCGCACCAGAGTCAAGATTTCTTCCGCTTTCATGATTATTCCTCCTTCAAAAATTTGTTGCTGATATAGGCAGGTTTGCCGTCGCTCGTTCTGATCATCGTCCATCCGTCGCAAGGCTGGACAACATCAACAACAGTGTCACGTTTGATCACATACAGGCGGGTATCGTCCTGCACAATAGGCGCACTACGCGCCCACACATCGCCAGTCGTTTTATAGGTCTTAGGCTTATCCCCATTATCAACAGGTTTATCCACAGGCGCGGTTGTCTCCTGTGCATAGTCTACCCAAGGCAGCATAGCCCAGTCTTTCCAACTGCGATCCTTGACATTTGTGATTACGCAGCCATAAGCAAACCCCCTAAATTCGACGGCCTTGCCGTCACCGATCGTAACGCCCACATGACCGTTTTTGTGCAGCAGGATACCAGGTTTATCCGGCAGCGTGTCGATGCCGCCATGCTGGCCAGCTTTAGCGCAAAGATCAAACATACCGTCGGCGTTTGTATCAGGGCATCCATGCGACTTGTATTTGATAGGATGCGCGCCCAGGTCTGTCCAGATCGCGCCCTTAACCGCACCGTTTACGCAATCGCCTACAAAAACGCCGTTGGTTATATCACGGTTATACTTGGCCATTCTGGTTGACGTGTAATGGGCGGGATATTGTTTGCGCTTGCTAGCCAGCAGGGACGCAGTTGCGCGCTGATACACTGCGCCGTACCAGTATTGCGCCCCGCCTTTTGCCTGTGCAATTAGCCAGTCGCGATACTTATTTACATCCAAACATTTATCATACATGTTTATTAGCCTCCTTGGCCTGCAGCCACGTTGTCAGCGCTGTGATTGCCGTCGTGTTCGCATCGATTGCCTTTCGGTAGGCGTCGCTTTCCGCCTTATGCGCATCGCGCTGATCGACTATGTATTTAAGCATAATCAAGCACAGCGCCGCCGGGAATCCAACCGTCGACAGGATATTGACAAACTGTTCCAAAAAAACCGCCCCCTGTGTCTAAATATGTGGGACGGGTTCTCGGCCTGACTGAGCCTTGCGCCGCCTTCCGGGCGTTGTCATGCGCTCCCGTCCCAACACATATATTATATCATATAAACACCTTAAAAAACAAGGCCTGAGCGTAAATATTTTCAAAATAAATTTTTTGTCTAAAATATTGCACAGCAACCATTGAAATCTCTCGACGCGCCATGCTATAGCCTTCGTCGCTTGCTTGATATTTTTTATCGGGCGTTCCGCTTGCGTGTAGACTGACATAAAACGTTCCGTTGCTTTTGTGCTTATAGATGCACAATTCACCTATTTGGTATTTAAGTATAAATTCTATCAACGGTTTTTTAACAATAAATAACGACTGAGCGTTTGAAAACACGTTTTTGAGTGCCATGTCCGCAAAATCACCGTCACCTGCCAGCTTATATAGGGCAGTGTCATTTTTACGGTTACTTATCGGGCTATGTTGTGGCATGATAAGCGCCAGACCGCGCCGTGAATCACGGTAAACTTCCTGTCCCTTTTCCAGCATTTTCGCTGCTGTGTCAATCAAGCGCAGTCCTGTATAAATGGGATTCATTATATCGTTAGAATTGGCAAGGCATATAACCTTTACTGGCTTATTTCCCTTCAATTCACGGTTTCTGTTTACGGTTTCATAAGCATTCAAAAACGCATCACATTCATTGCGGATCGCTTTTTCGTGTCGTTCCGGTATAAATTCATCATATATAATTATTTCCCTATCGCTGGCATCAAAACCGCGCAGGTTTGATATTGTAGACAGTGCCGCTGTTATGATCAACGGTTTTTTATCTTCTGATATATAATATCCTGCGCAATTTTTATTGATAGGCGTACAGTCATAAGACAAGCCTCGATCATCACAGACAGGTTTTATGGGGGCAAATTCCAGCTTATTTATCGTGTCCAACTGCGCCTGTGTTCGGCGCATAAACAGTGTTGGCATTTCTCGGTCAATGACTGTATCAAGCGCGCCATAAGTCTTACCTGTGCCACGGCCAGCAGTTACAAAAATAAAAGGCTCTGGTAGATCAATAATTTTATTCATGTCAATATAACCTAGTTTATTATATATGTTCATAATATTCACCTATAATAAAACCCGGCTAGTAAGTAGCCGGGTGTAATTGTTATTCGCTCACAAGTTTAAGGCTGAAAAAGTTACGCCCCTGCTTGCTGGTTGCCTTAATCACCTGCACTGACACGTCGGTCATGTCTCCCAACTGCTCGGCAGCGGTCAAAAAGGCCTGTTGGAAAACGTTGCTGATCGTGGCATAAAAAGCACCGTCTTTGTCGCTGATCACCATCACATAAGCGCCGGTGTCGGTATCCTGCATCTGCACCCACTTGTCAACGGTAATGATCAAGCCGTCGCACGACTTAATGTCGGTAGCAGTTGCAATCATCATGTTCGCGGCGTCAAGTTTGGTCAGGTTCTGGCTTCCGGTTACGATCTTCTTCATGGTCATCCTTCTTTCTTTTTTTGTCGGTTAGTCTAGATCGCCTTTCGATCTGCCTTTATTATAGCACGAATTTCCTCTCTAAAGTGTGAATCTTTTGTTAATTCGTAAAGCAGCGCTGAATAATCGTCGGCTAGGGACAATGTGTAACTGCTGGGACGCAAACAGACGTTGCGCGTTATGTTGATCGTGTGACCGTCTATCTGGTATAGACCGTAATTTTCATCATTATAAACAGCTTCCAGTCCTCCAGCAGCGGTAAACTTAAATCCATACTTAAAATTTTCCAACCGCCCTAGTTCTTCAGCGCCTGTTTTTTTACTGACGCCAGATACAGTAACGCCCAGCTTACCCCCCTGTTCATAGGCATATTTTTTAGCACCATATGTTATAAAACGTTCGTAACCTTTTTCCGCTTCGAACACGCCCATGTAATGTGTGTGACCGTTTTTATCAACGGCATATGATCCACTGTGCGTACTGTCTGCGATCCGCGCATCGTTAAAAGCGGTCCAGTCTAGATCACCTATATATTTGACGCTGTCTGTGTCGCAGTATACAAAGTTTTCGCCAGCGATACGCAATCCTTCTTCCAGGCGCCAGCGCGCCCAGGCCGTTGTCCATACGCCCCAGCAGTATGGCAACCACACATGACGATTATACTTTTGTAATAGTTCTTCAGTTGTCGTTCCCGCTGTCTTGTAGTAGTCTACTATGTTGTCGCTTATCTGCACACCATCATCAAGATACTGTATATCGTCCTTGCAAGGATCCTGCGCCGTCATGCCGTACAAAGCATTTAACTTTGCTTTTGATAGACCATAAAAAAGCTCCTGACCTTCCACGTTTTTTAGTGTTGTCTTATCACTATAATACTGTCGTATGCAATCAGTAAAACGACTGGGCAAGTCACCGTAATAATTAAACCAGCTATCCAGCACGCGCAAATCATCCCAAACATATTCCGATTCTATTATTTTATAGTCTATATCAGTTATAGTAGTTTCGTAATGATCTGCTGATAATATTCTTCCGTTGTCAACCACATCGCCCCTAATATGACGGCCTTTGTCATACGTTAGATAGGGGCATCCCCAGTCGTATTCGCGCAATTTTAGACCGTCAAATGATACTCGCATCAGCAGCGCTTTGCCCCGGCTAATATACAAGTCAATATCTGCTGATGTGCGTAAACAGTCTTTGCGCCATTTACCGATAGGATATTTGCAGTTGCAAAGCACGTCTGGATAACTGCTGACACGGTCCGCGCTTTTAACGTCGCTTATTATCCAGCCTGTAAAAAATCTGTTTGCGTGGGTGTTACCGCCCCTAAAGGCTTCTCGCAATGCCGTATATAGGTCTATATCAATTTTATAATCGTCATGGGGCAAACCAGACATTGCCTTTTTTGCGTCACGTCGTGCATAACCTGTACTTGTTAGCGGTATACTGTACAGTGTATCACCGTCGCGCTGCATTTCAACGCGCATGGCTTCACATAGACCTGCAACATCATTATAACAGTATGCTATTTCTGATTCTGTCATAGGTGTCCACGGATACCTGGCTTTATCATAGTCATATTCAACGCCGCTTAATTTTTGATGTTCAACGCCCATGGATTTTGTAAAAACGTCCAACGACATATTTGTTTGTAGATAACTACATCTGTATTCTATCATGCCGTCATACATTGTGCATTTCAAAATCTTTCTAGATTTAATACAAAAAACCTCAACGGGCGAAAAAGCATAAATTCCTCTTAGAAACTGAAACTCATATGATAAATTATGAACCCATATAACCAATGTCTGCCCTTTGTACATGACATCCCGTATCCTGGCTAATAAATCAATGTACTGCTGCCATGTACGTCCAACGATAACACAATCGTCTATACACATCTGCCATATGTACATGATTGATTGATCAATTTTAGCTATGCGCGTAGTCTCAATATCAAATGCGCAAATATGATCTAGTATTTTGCGCTTTGCTTTACGCCTATAGCTGCCGGCATCCTGCACGATGCAAAATCCATTGCCCGGCATCCACTCGTCGGCTGGGATCACGCGCATAGCCTAACACCTCATCATTTCGTTATTAATTGATTAAAAATCTCAACGGCTTCCGCTTTAGACTGGGAATCTAGCAATTCTGACATAGCGCTATCTAGATCATTTTCAGATTTGCTATAAAAAACGTGTAGCGCAGTTTCATACTTTACTTGTTGATTAGCCGCCGCATATTGCGCCAGCTTTGCAGCTTTGCCCCACTTCGGTAGTTCGTCGGCAGACAGCCCAGTATAGCCATGGGATTCCAGTGTTGCCAGCGCCTTCCGTGTCTGCTCTCGCACTGCCGTTATGCTTAGCGATCCGGCACCTAGCCAGCCCATCATTTTTTCAGCGGCGCGTTTCTGCGCAGATTCGCTCATAGCTCTAATGTCCTTTACAGTCATTTGCTGTTTTAGCTTTTGCAATATGTTAGCCGCACGGGCGTTATCTGGTTGTTTTGCAACTAGGCGCTCTAGACGTTTGCGCAAAACTGATCGAGCCGCAGAGTACGATTTATAGTCTACACCACCGTTAGCATCTAGTATCTGATACTTTTCATTCATCATCTTCACCTTCTATAGCTTCCGTTTATTGTTCCATCAATACGATGATTTTTGTTATAATCCCATGGTACTTTGTCCATTGCTTCGCGCAAATCGCATACAACATCGTAATCATGCTCTAGTTTTGCTATCTCTGCGACTGTCATATAATCGTCTTGCTCATATATTTCTTCTAATTCGCAGCAGACGGATTCGGCACCTTTTATTATCATCCTCCTAAAATCCTTATCAGACATTACAATTTTATAAATCTTACCGTCATCAAGTATTATCTTTGCCATGGTTAGCCCTCCTCGTCATCGTCGCACAGCATTAAAACGATTCTACTTCCCAAATCTTCAAGCGCCCGTTGTTCTTCCGGCGTGGGCGCTTGACCGTAACGGCGCAGTATCAAACGCAACATATCCATAAAATCCTCGCGTCTCAAGTACTTAGTCATGTATGTCACCCTTTCTAATAGTTATAGTCCAATCAATAGACTTTTCACTGATCCGCATAGCCGGGTTTCCGATCCACTTACCATCATTGGCAATAACGTCGCTGATCTGCTGGACGTTGTAATAACTATATCCCTTCACGCGCTTTGTAACTGCGGCGATCTGATGCAGACCGCGATTCTTCAATGCCTTCAACGTTTCAATGTTCCATGACATCATCTGTTTTCGCCTCCTCGTTATATACAACACCAAGATATTTAACTAGCTTGTGTGCGATACTAGCAGGGATAGACTCCGCATTATGCCAGCGATCAACGTACTCGTCACGATCATGCTTTTTCTTAAACGCCACTACCGTAGCTACACAAGCGTCAAGCTGCGGTATCGTATCATAGTCATACTCAAACTCATACCCGGGTTTCCAGTGGAGCGCGTAATACTTGCGGGCGGTCTTCTTGTTTTTCATGGTATACTTCCTTTCTGCCCGGATAGGCTCCGGGCGGGCACTTGTTCATGTTGTATTTGCTTTTCCCTCTCAACACCTATAGTATAGCACTTTTTAGGCAGCATGTCAAGCTAATATAATTCCAAATTTATGTAGTATAATTTAGGCAGTATTCAGCAT
>Ga0256404_1010524_pt1 | contig 12751 bp, 8 predicted proteins | sample RumenRJG_01DNA_FD_185990 | JGI IMG/M metagenome (GOLD analysis project Ga0256404, IMG submission 185990) | Bovine rumen microbial communities from Lethbridge, Alberta, Canada - RJG_01 | ecosystem: Host-associated > Mammals > Digestive system > Stomach > Rumen | place: Canada: Alberta | collected...
GCATCTATGTCTCTCTCGTCATGCCACACCTGAAGAACGACGCCATCATAGAGAAGTACTGTGGCAATATGTTCCGTATTGATGCCGATGCATTGGAAGGCTCGTGGTACCGTTTCTCTGAGAACAACCGTGGCACTCTGCGCGGTGGATGGCCAAACTCTGAGAATGCCTTCGACGGATTCATCAACTGGTCGAAAGTCTCCGGCCGCAAGAAGGTACGCCTCGATGGTGATTTCATCCGCATGGGCTCCTATGCCAATGACGACGAGAAGATGTCTGTAGTCTCGCTTCCGCTTATGGCGGGTGGTCCTGTTGAAGTTACCGACTATCCTTCTGAATATGACGTTAAGTTTTTCCAGAACACAGAGCTGCTGGCTTTGCAGAAGGACGGTTTCGTAGGCCAGCCTTTACAGCGCGACCTGTGGAATACTGATGGAGAGATATGGTATGGGCAGATGAAGGACGGCTCATGGGTCATCGGTCTTTTCAACCGTGAGGATGAGACGGAGAACCGTTCGGTCTCTCTGTCCCAGATCGGAATCAGCGGCACTTGGAAGGTTCGCGACCTCTGGAAGCATGCTGATGAAGGCACGGTGACGGACAAGATTGAGGCAGAGGTTCCGGCACATGGCTGCAAAATCGTGAAACTGACTAAATAATTATCATGATGAATATATCTTTAAAAAGAATCTTTTCGGTTCTGTTCTTTGCATGCCTTGGGCTGGCGGTGTCGGCCCAGAGCATCAGCTCACCCGACGGCAACATCACTGTGAAGTTCTCGCTCACGGGCAATGGTGTGCCGACCTATGAAATCAGTTATAAAGGAAAAGAGGTCATCAAGCCTAGTACGCTCGGCATAGAGCTTAACGAAGAGCACTCTCTGATGGATCAGTTCCGCATAAACAAAGTGTCGACCTCAACCTTCGACGAGACATGGAAGCCCGTCTGGGGAGAAGAGAAAGAGATACGCAACCACTACAACGAGATGTTCGTGGAAATGGAGAAGCCGAGCAACGGCCGTTTCATGAACCTCCGCTTCCGTGTCTACAACGATGGAGTAGGCTTCCGCTACGAGTTCCCGCAGCAGAAATATCTCCCTTATTTTGTCGTTAAGGCCGAGCACACGCAGTTTGCCATGACCGGCGATCACACGGCCTGGTGGATTCCCGGCGACTACGACACGCAGGAGTACGACTATACCGAGTCGCGTCTCTCGCAGATCCGGTCGCTGCTCCCCAAGGCCGTGAGCGCCAATGCGTCCCAGACCGTCTTCTCACCGACGGGCGTTCAGACATCCCTGCAGATGAAGACTGACGACGGCATCTACATTAATATTCATGAGGCAGAGCTCGTCAACTATTCGTGCATGCACCTGAACCTCGACGACAAGAACCTCATCTTCACGTCGCAGCTCACACCAGATGCTCAGGGCAATATGGCTCACATGCAGACTCCCTGCCACACCCCTTGGCGCACGGTGCAGATTGTTGACGATGCCCGCAAGATACTGGCTTCACGTCTGATTCTCAACCTTAACGAGCCTTGCAAATACAAGGACACCTCCTGGATTCATCCGGTTAAATATATTGGCGTATGGTGGGAGATGATCGGTGGCGGCAAGCCTTGGGCTTACACTTTCGACCTGCCGAGTGTGCAGCTCGGGATTACCGACTATTCTAAGGTAAAGCCCAATGGCCTGCATCCCGCCAACAATGCCAATGTGAGAAAGTACATCGACTTTGCGGCTAAGAACGGTTTCAGCGAGGTGCTTGTCGAAGGCTGGGACGAAGGCTGGGAAGACTGGTATGGCCACAGCAAGGATTATGTCTTCGACTTCGTTACTCCTTATCCCGACTTCGATATCAAGGCGCTCAACGACTACGCCCACTCCAAAGGCGTTCGCCTGATGATGCACCATGAGACCTCGGCCTCTATCCGCAACTATGAACGTCATCTGGAGGCTGCCTATAATCTGATGAACAAATATGGCTACGATGCTGTGAAGAGCGGCTATGTGGGCAATATCATTCCTCGTGGAGAGCATCACTACGGGCAGTGGCTCAACAACCATTATCTCTATTGTGTTACCGAGGCTGCCAAGCACCACATCATGGTCAATGCCCATGAGGCTACCCGTCCTACAGGCTTGTGCCGCACCTATCCGAACCTCATTGGCAACGAGAGTGCACGTGGCACCGAGTACGAGTCGTTTGCCGGCAACAAGGCTTTCCACACCACCGTGCTGCCTTTCACGCGTCTGCAAGGAGGACCGATGGACTATACGCCGGGCATACTTGAAGGCGACATGCACAAGGTAGACCCGAACAAGCACCATCACATCAACTCTACGCTCGCCCGTCAGCTGGCACTTTATGTAACGATGTACTCACCGTTGCAGATGGCTGCCGACATTCCCGACAACTATGAGAAGTACAGCGATGCCTTCCAGTTTATCAAGGATGTTGCTGTCGACTGGGATGAGAGCCGCTATCTTGAAGCAGAGGTCGGCCGATACATTACCATTGCCCGCAAGGCTAAGGGTACTGACAACTGGTTTGTAGGCTGTACCGTCGGTGAGACTCCGCATGAGTCGGTGCTGAAACTCGATTTCCTCGACCCCGGGAAGAAGTATGCTGCCACCATTTATGCCGATGGCAAGGATGCCAGCTACAAAGCCAATCAGCAGCACTACGTCATTACCCATCGTACGGTTACAAGCAAGACGGTACTGAAGCTTCATGCAGGTGCAGGTGGCGGCTATGCCATCAGCCTTTTCGCTAAATAATCTGTGTTTATGGGCAGGGCGCATTGTCATTGATGCCGCCCTGCCATATATGCACAGCACTGAAATTTCATATTATAATAATATATGTCTAATCTTTAAATTTAAAACTATGAACAAAACATTTACTCATTTCGTTCTTTGCTGTCTTTTGATGGCAATAGGTTCCATTTCTGCCAAGGCTGCTGACCGTCTGCTTATCGTAGGAGAAGCCGTGTGGGGTGGCTGGACTATCGACAACAGTGTGGAGATGCTCAACACCACAGAGCAGCCCGATGTATGGAAGGCTATGGTGTACTTGAAGGCTAACAGCGATTTCAAGTTCCTCACCACAACAGATTGGGGTAACCTCGAATATCGTGCCGGAGACAACACAGTAACTCTCGCAAGTGGTGTGCAGGGTAAGCTCGTCTCCTCTACTGAAAACAGTAACGATAATAAGTTTCAAGTCTCCGAGGCTGCCAACTATGACATTGTCTGCGACCTGGACAAAGAGACGATCACCGTTACCAAGTCTGCTTATCAGGACTTTGAATTAAGATTCCCGGCGCTTTATCTCGTAGGTTCGGCTACACCCGGTGGCTGGTCCCTTCCCCAAGCAGCTATGCTGAAGCAGGATACCAGCAATCCGGTGGTCTATTCTGGTACTGTCTCATTGATTGCCGGCGAGTTTAAACTCTGTGTCAATACGCAAACAGGTTTCGGCCAGTCTTTCTTCCAGGTCGATCCCAGTGATGCCGGCAGGATGGTCTTTGGCGGCGATGATAACAAATGGCAGATAACAGAGGCAGGCGACTATGACATCTCTGCCAATGTCAAGGATATGACCATCTCCGTCAAGAAACATGACGCAACAGGCATCAGCAGGATTGCCACGGAGACCGGTGGTGCTCCCGAGTATTTCACTTTGTCGGGCGTGAAAGTGAGCAGCCCAGTCAGCGGTGTCTATGTGAAGCGGGTGAACGGCAAGTGCACAAAAGTCGTCGTCAAGTAATCAACATGCAATCAACAACAATCCGACATAACAATGAATCTAAGACATAATATGTCGGTCACTCAGTCTGTCCGTCGCTGTCTGCTCGCCGTGCCTTTGACCCTTAGTTTTGGGCTTGCTTCGGCGCAAACCTATAGCTTCGGACAGACTTTGGCTTTGACCACCGACAAGTCATGCTATCAGCCTGGCAGCACTGTGACTTTCACCGCTTCGGGAACCATCCCTGCCTCAGGTACGGCGACCCTGCGCTACCGACACCATGGTGCGCTGATTAGTGAGCAGACATTTGCGCCCGACGCTAACAACCAGTGGACATGGACACCGCCCACTACCGATTATCAGGGTTATATGGTCGATGTCTACACCCGCGATGCTTCGGGCAAGGAACAGGAACTGGGAAGCATCGCCGTTGATGTATCGTCAGACTGGAAGCGTTACCCCCGTTATGGATTCGTAGGCAACTACGACGATAATGGCAATGCCGCACAGAAGACGGCGGCCATTCTTACGGAGATGGCCTATCTCAACCGCCTGCACATCAACGGCGTACAGTTCTACGACTGGCAGTGGAAGCATCATCAACCGGTTAAGTTTACCGACGACGGCTCGCTCGATCCTTGGTACCAGGATATCAGCAACCGCTGGACAGGCGTTGCGTACATCAAGAAGTATATCGAGGTGCAGCATCAGTATGGCATGAAGTCGATGTTCTACAACCTCTGCTTCGGGGCTTGGAAAGATGCGGACAAAGACGGTGTGAAGGCCGAATGGGGATTATATAAGAAGGGTGCCGACGGCACCCTGACCCAGGACTATCACGGGTTGCCGGCCTCGTGGCAGAGCAATATCTACCTTGAGAATCCCGGCAATCCAGGCTGGCAGAATTATATGGCAGACCGTAACGATGAGGTGTATGCCAACTACGATTTCGACGGCTATCATATCGATCAGTTGGGCGGACGCGGCGACCTTTATGCTTATAACGGCGACAATATCGATTTAACGCTCAACTACGGCTATTTCATCAACGCCATGAAGGCTCGCCGGCCCGACAAACGGCTTGTGATGAATGCGGTGGGCGGCTATGGAGCAGACCAGATAGACAGCAAGGACGTCGACTTCTGTTACAATGAGATATGGGACGGTCAGAAGAATTTCTCCGACCTTTACGATGCCATCAGGAGCAACGACACCTTCAGTGGCAACGCACGCCGCACGGTCTTTGCAGCCTATATGGATTACGATAAGCAGAGCGGAAACTTCAACACGCCTGGTGTGCTGATGACCGATGCCGTTATTGCGGCCATCGGCGGAGCTCACCTTGAGATGGGCGACCACATGCTAAGCTCCGAGTATTTCCCGAATGCCAAGCTGTCGATGTCGGAAACTCTTAAACGCAAGCTCGTGGCATATTATGACTTTCAGGTGGCCTATGAGAACCTGTTGCGCGGCTCGGCTTCCACGCACGATTTCACGCCGGAGGTGAGCATTTCTTCCGGACAGGCTGTGAGCGCCTGGCCCCCTAAGGCCAATACAATCACCACCTTCGGCAAACGGGAAGGCAACAGCGAGGTCATACACTTCCTCAATTTCCTCAACACCGATGACCTGAGCTGGCGCGACAAGAGCGGAACGCGGCCTGCACCGCAGGTCCAAACAGATGTCGCCGTGTCGGTAAAAGCTTCCCGGCCGGTAAGAAAGGTCTGGGTGGCCAGTCCCGATTTCAATGGCAGTGTGGCACAGGATGTGCCATTCACCCAGAACGACGGCATCGTGAGCTTCACCCTGCCAACAGTAGAATATTGGACCATGGCGGTGCTTGAGGAGCGTGAGGATAATATCTATATCACTGGTGAGGCTGTGAAAGCAGATGATAAAGAAGCTTACGACCTCACATCAGCAATCACGATGGTTCCTTCAGACAATGGAAAGGTATTCAAAGCCTCGGTCTACCTTAAAGGCGGTGAGCCGTTCAAGTTCGTCAACGGTGTTGACTGGGGTTCTTGCCAGAGCTACAATGCTGAGTACAGCGACTATGAGTTCAACGATCAGATTAACACAGCCAACCTTATCTTTGCCAACTCTGACGACTACAAGTTCAAGGTGAAGGAATCGGGTAACTATGACATCACGCTCTACCTTGAGAAAGGTACAGTCGAAGTAGAGCGGTCGGCTTATCAGACAGCCGCCCTCGACCGTTACCCCGCACTCTTTCTCATCGGTGACCATGTGTCGTGGATGCTCTCGAAGGCCACTCCGCTGACAGCAACAGAGGCGGACAACCCTTTCGTTATTTCGGCTTCGGTGCAATTGTCGAAAGGCAATAGCTTCAAGTTTGCCACGCGCCGAGTGGATAACGACTGGAGCCAACCGATGTTTGTGATGGGTAATAACGCAGAGGACATGATCTTGTGGGATCATGCCGATGCCACCGATAAAAAGAGGACGGCACCCCAGGACGGAACCTATACAGTCACAGTAAACAGGCTGACGCACAAAGTCTCTGTCACGGATGCCACTACGGGCATCAGTCCTGTGGTCGTTTCGAAAGGCGGTAAGGCTGAATACTTCACGCTTTCGGGCGTGAAGGCCTCGAAGCCTCTCCGTGGCATTTACTTGAAGCGGGTGAACGGCAAGTGCACAAAAGTCGTCGTCAAGTAGCTTTTTCATAATCCTTGGTGGGTGGCCGTCACAGGAGGCGGCCGCTGCACTGTAATCCTTATTTGACGGACTTATGGTTCCGCCACGTTCGTGTCACGTTTCCGTTCTTTGCTTCAAAGTTACCTGACTAAAGGCTTCCATCCCCTGGTTAATGGGGGCAGGGATGGATCTCGAAGGTCGCACATATAATAATGGATGTGAAACGTTAGTAACCTAAAAAATATATGTGATAATAATATATAACGTGTAACTACGTTAAGGAATATAGTAGAGCGATTGATATTCTTATAATTTATAATATTTGTCATGATGAATGGATTGGATGTACGAAGACACCCCGTTTCCTTTGTCTTCGTGAGTTTTCTTGCGACCTACGTGATCATAGGCTTTCTGCTCCGTTTTGTGCTGATCTTCACCTCGCCGGCCGATGCTTCTTACACGGTCGGAGAGATACTGCGCAGCGTTTCCGTTGGATTTTTGTCAGACTTAGGTATGGGTATCTTGCTGTGCATCCCCATGTCCATCATTGCTCCAGGCCTCAACACATGGAAATATGCCAAGCCGTGGGGCTATGTCTTCGGAGCGCTGTGGTGGCTGGCTTTTGTCTACTCCTGGTTGCCGTTCTCCGTCTTTCGCCAGTACGGTGGCGGGGCGCCGATGGTAGCACGGATCTTCTTTGGCTGGAAAGCCATCAGCTTTACGATTCGCTGTCTTTTGCCCGGCATCCGGTCTGCGTGGCGGCGCGTGTCGGTGTATGCACTGTGGGCGGTTTATATATTTCTCTTACTCTGCATCTCAGCCGGAGAATATTTCTTCTGGCAGGAGTTTGGCGTACGCTATAACTTCATAGCCGTCGATTACCTTGTCTACACCAATGAGGTCATCGGCAATATCATGGAGAGTTACAACATTGTGCCCCTGATGGCGGTAGTCATCGCCTTGACCGCACTCATTATTTGGTTGCAGGTTCATTACTTCCGGGTCAGCTTAGATACGGTCAGCGAATGGCGACCCTTGCTGGGCAACGAGCTTCTCTATGTCGTTCTCTGCGTGTTCGGATTCGGCACCGTGACGTGGACGCATGGCCTCGACAGTGGAGACCAGTATGTAAATCAGTTGGAGCAGAATGGCGCTTGCGACTTCGTCATCGCGTTCCGTAGCAACACCCTTGATTATAAAAAGTTCTATCCGATGATGCCACAGCCGGCGTGTGTGTGGGAATACCGCCGGCAAGCCGGTCTCGACAGCAAGGGTGAGAAAATGCTTGGAGACAGTCTGAATCCCTTGCATAAAAACATTGTGCTCATCACCGTAGAGAGTCTGAGTGCTGACTTCATGACACGCTACGGCAATCGGAATCATATCACGCCGAATCTCGACCGGCTCGTCGGCAAGAGTCTCGTCTTCGACAGTCTCTATGCTTGTGGCAACCGTACGGTGCGTGGCCTCGAAGCCCTCTCGCTCTGTATCCCTCCTTCAGCCGGAGAGAGCATCATCAAACGGCCGGAGAACCAGATGGGCAGTTTCTCAGTGGGAGCCGTACTGAAGAAGCACGGCTATACTGTACAGTTCCTCTATGGAGGCGACAGCTATTTCGACAACATGCGCGACTACTTCTCGCACAACGGTTATGAGGTCATAGACCGTGCCTCCATCCCAAAGAAAGACATCCACTTTGAAAATATCTGGGGTGTCTGCGACGAGGACATTTTCGACAAAGGCCTGCAGGTCTTCGATGCCGACAGCCGAAAAGGCAGACCTTTCTTTGCACAGATCATGACCACGAGCAATCACCGGCCTTACACTTATCCGAAAGGACGTATCACTTTTGACGGTGATCCGCAATGCCGCGACGCAGCCGTGAAATACACCGACTATGCCATCGGACGATTCCTCTCGCAAGCCTCCAAGAAGTCATGGTTCAAAAACACCGTTTTCATCGTCATTGCTGACCACTGCGCCTCCAGTGCCGGCAAGACGAGCCTGCCTTTAGACAAGTATCATATACCTTGCCTGGTCTACAGTCCGGGCTTTATAGTGCCACAAGCCTTCAGGAAGACATGCTCACAGATTGACGTGATGCCCACGCTGCTGTCGATGCTCCGTCTGCATGCCACGGTAAGGTTCGCCGGGACCGATGTATTCGCTCCGACCTATAAGCCTCGCGCCTTCATGGCGACCTATCAGGATTTGGGCTACTTTGAGCATGGTCACCTCACGGTGCTCTCGCCCATCCGCCGTGTGCGGCAATACCGCGTACAGTGGCTGCCGGACGGCACAGTGAACGAGCCGATGCTGAAACATGCTGACAAGCAGGCAGCCCATAAAGCACGGGCGTGGTATCAATATGTCAACACGGAGATAAAATAGATGGGTCCGTATATTAGGATAAGGGCCTTGCAGGGAGAGCATAGCGTGACGGATGTTATCTCACTCTCCCGCCTTTCTGCACGTTGAGCACACGGGCTTTTAGTGTGTGGTTGGCGTGGTCGAAGAAGATGGAGGGGTCGATGGTACGGCCACAGAAGCGAATCTCAAAATGAAGGTGAGGGGTCGTGGCGCGCCCGGTCTGTCCCGTGAGGCCGATGACTTCACCCGCCTTCACTTTCTGTCCCACTTTCACGAAGTTTTTCGATTGGTGACTGTAGCACGTGGAGAAGCCGAAGGCGTGGCGGATGACGATATAGTTGCCGTAGCCGAAATAAGGTCCTGACTGCGTGACGACACCGTCGAAGGCCGCCAATACCTTATCGTTGGGCTTGGTCTTGATGTCTACGCCCGCATGGCCGCGCCCGCCGCGTCCCCCATAAGGACTGATGACGTGGGCACCGGGAAGCGGGTACGACCAGTGTTGCTCCTCGATCTTCTTCAGGTCGAGCGAGAGCATGGAGCCATTGTTGAAATCGTTGTCGTCGTTGTCGTCCGGATCGAGGCTGACTCCTTTCTCTTGCTCAGCGTTGAGGACCGATACCGACACGTGGCTGCCCTTCTTGCTGCATTGCAGCACCTGCTTCCGCAGCCGGTGGCTCTTCGGCTCGAGGATCGTTTCGGCATTGATCTTTCCGCCGTTGACCATGATAGAGAACAGGCAGAAGGTGCGGCCGTCGTCTCCTCCGACGATGGCGATGGTCTGTCCGGCTTTCACCCGCTGTCCCACGTTGACAAGGTTCTGCGCGTTATAGGCGTAGACGGTCTCGAGGCCGTTGTCGTGCCGGATGACGATGGTGTTGCCATATTGCTGGGTACGGCGGGAGAGCCGTACGATGCCGCTGAACATGGCTTTTACCGCGTCGCCTTTGGTCGTCGTTATCTCAAGGGAACCGTCTTTGGCTGTTGCTTTGCCTACCGGTAAAGGAAACGAATATTCGTTGTCGCGGAGGATGCGGAAGTCGATATTGAATGTGTTGCTTTGCGAGAACAGTCCCGGAGTAGGCACGCTGATAGAGGCCTGCTCTGTGGCTGAGAACCGGGTGTGTTGAGCCAAGACGGGGAGCGCTGTTGCAAGACAGAGCAACAGCGACAGGAGAGTTGTCGATTTTTTTCTCGTATATTGTTTCTTCATAATCAGATGATCCCTGTATATATCCTTCCCGAGTTTATTCCTAACCTTCTTGCGGAGAAGAAATCAGAGACATTGTCGTAGGTGCAGAGGCTCGACTGTTGGATATGGCTCCGCGGCACGCCCACGCTCTCCAACTGCAGTTGGTTACAGAGCGGGAGGTTGATGTGCCATTTCTCCTGAGCGGGATTATTCTGGCAAGGGTATTTCCGGGCAAGGAGGCACATGTCGAAGCCATGCAAGGCAAAATCGTCATAGACCTCTTGTCCCACCTCAAAGTTCTTCAGGGAGATGCCCGGTCCGATGACGGCGAGTGTATCCTCGGGGAGGGTGCCGTAGACTCGCTGCATCTTTCGGAACGTCTCTTTGACGATCCGGCTCACGGTGCCACGCCAGCCGGCATGGATAGCGGCCTTGGCATGGTGCCGTGGGTCGTAGAGCAGAACAGGGATACAGTCGGCTGTGGACACGCCGATGCAGAGGTGGGGGAGAGTGGTCATCAGCGCATCCTTGCCTTCAAGGAGCTGTTGTCGTTGTTCGGGAGTAGCGTGAAGAATGTCTTCGGTGATGGCAAGACATTCGATGTCGTGAACCTGATGAGGCAGAAACAAATGGCTGTCCTCGATGTTCAGCGTCCGGCAGAGCGCCTGACGGTTCGTGGTAATGGCTGCAGGGTCGTCACCGCAATAAGGATTGATATTCAGTTCACCGTAGTTGCCTTTGCTTGCTCCGCCGTGTCGTGTGGTGGAGAAAGCAATGACATCATCGGACAATTTATAATAATGTAACTCGGGGTCATACATAATTAATTAGCTAACTCAACTCTCTCAACTCTTAACTCCTATCTCTTAACTCCTATCTCCTAACTCCTATCTCCTAACTCTTAACTCTTAACTATCCTCGAGGTCTTCCGCGTCTACCACTTCGAAGTCATCTTCATCGGCCTCTTCGTCGTGCATCTCCTGCCGGAAAGAGCCCATGTCCTTATCGCGGTGGACCAGCGTGTCCTCTGCCGTGATCTCCGCGAGCTTGTTGCTCTCGCTGTTCAGTTCGCGCCACAGCACATCCTTCAGTTCGTCGAGTCCATAGCCCGTCACAGCGGAGATGAACACCACGGGGAGATCCTCGGGCAGCTCCTCTTTGAGCATGCTGATAAGCTCGTCGTCGAGCAGGTCACATTTCGTGACGGCGAGCACGCGGTGCTTCTCGAGCATGTCGGGGTTGAACTTCTTCAGCTCACCCAGCAGCACCTCGTAGTCGTGCTTGATGTCGTTGCTCTCGCCGGGCACCATGAAGAGCAGCAGCGAGTTGCGCTCGATATGTCGGAGGAACCGCAGGCCGAGGCCTTTGCCTTCGCTTGCTCCCTCGATGATTCCCGGAATGTCGGCCATGACGAACGACTTGCCGTCGCGATAGCTCACGATGCCGAGCGAGGGTTCGAGCGTGGTGAACGGATAGTTGGCAATCTTCGGTTTGGCGCTGGAGAGTGCGGAGAGGAGCGTCGACTTACCGGCGTTGGGGAAGCCGACAAGACCGACATCGGCCAAGAGCTTAAGCTCTAAGATGACCGTCATCTCCTGTGCCGGTTCGCCGGGTTGTGCGAAGCGGGGAGCCTGGCGTGTGGCGGTGCGGAACTGGAAATTGCCCAATCCGCCGCGGCCGCCTTGCAGCAAGACGACCTCCTGCCCGTCGTAGGTGATGTCGCAGACGTATTTGCCGGTCTCAGCATTGTAGACCACCGTGCCGCAAGGCACGTCGATATACGAGTCCTTGCCGTCGGTGCCATGACATTTGTCGGCACCGCCGTTGCCACCATGTTCGGCGAAGACATGCTTCTGGTATTTCAGGTGCAGCAGGGTCCAATAGTTATGGTTGCCGCGGAGGATGATGCTCCCTCCGTGGCCGCCGTCACCGCCGTCGGGGCCGCCGTTGGGCTGGTATTTCACGTGTCTGAGGTGTGCCGATCCCCGGCCGCCTTTTCCGGAGCGGCAGACGATGCGCACATAGTCTACAAAGTTCGATTCCATCTTTTCGCTTCGCTAAAGAATAAAGAATAAAGAAAATAAAGGGTGGTTCTTGATAAAAGGGCAGTGTAGTGGCCGCAGCCACTACACTACTTTTTACAGTGCGTCGATGACAGCGCAGATGTCGCCGAAGATTCTGTCGAGCTCACCCAGACCGTTGATGTGATGGTGGATACCCTCTTTCTCGTACCAGTCGATGAGGGGCGCTGTCTGGTTGTGATAAACGGTGAGGCGCTTCTTGATCGTCTCCTCATTGTCGTCGGAACGGCCGCTCTCCTTGCCGCGGAGGATCAGACGCTTCATCAGCTCGTCCTCGGGCACATCGAGCTCGATCATGGCAGCTACCTTATGGCCACGCTTGGCGAGCATCTCCTTCAGCGCCTCTGCCTGCGGGATGGTGCGGGGGAAGCCGTCGAAGATGACACCCTTGTGATCCTTGCCGAAGCTGTCGTAGACGTCGGCGAGGATGCTCACCATGAGGTCGTCGGGGATGAGCTGACCATTGTCGATATAGCCTTTGGCGGTCTTGCCAAGCTCTGTGCCGCGCTTGATCTGATCACGCAGCACGTCTCCTGTAGAGATGTGGCCGAAACCGTACTTCTGAATCATTTTCTCACTCTGAGTGCCCTTGCCTGAACCCGGGGCACCGAAAATCACGATGTTTTTCATTATTAATTTAGAATTTGCGTTGAATGTTGATGATCAATAAAATCCTATTATTACTCTTCAAC
>Ga0256404_1010525_pt1 | contig 12751 bp, 16 predicted proteins | sample RumenRJG_01DNA_FD_185990 | JGI IMG/M metagenome (GOLD analysis project Ga0256404, IMG submission 185990) | Bovine rumen microbial communities from Lethbridge, Alberta, Canada - RJG_01 | ecosystem: Host-associated > Mammals > Digestive system > Stomach > Rumen | place: Canada: Alberta | collected...
AATCCGGCATCCCGAAGCTCCATGATGAGCTTCACGTTGATTTTTCTGGCCATTCTTCTGGCCTCCCTTCGTTAGATTTGGAGCGATACTCCTGGTGTAATTCTAACGAAGGAAAAAGCAAAAAAGAACAAGTGTTAACAGGTGTGCTGATCAGCGGCCAGCATGGGCTGAACCGCGGATCGTGTCGAATGGGCTGAAGCGCGGTCAAGCTGCGCTAAACTGCGGCCGGGGTGGGCCAGAGGCCCGGAATAATCAGCAAAAGACGGACTGGTCAATGAAATCCCTAACCGGGGCGTTTTTGTGCGTGAGTATTCTCTCAAAGATATTGATGAACTTTTTGAAATCCGGATCATGTTTGAATCCTATGCTATCAAAGCCATATGCAAAAACTTAACCGAGAGCCAGCGGCAGGTACTGGAACAGTTCAAAAAGGATTTCAAGTATTTTCTTTCAAAAGGCGACATGGTAGAATACACAAAATCAGATACCCTTTACCACTGCACATTGATTGAAATGGCGGGCAATGCTACCGTGGCCAGGTTCTATAACTCTGTTAAGGATATGTATGCCCAGTTCCGTATGAATGCTTTAAGACTCCCGGAGCGTTTCCAGGGCTCAGCTGACGAACATATTCAGACGATCGACAGTATACTTGCAGGAAAAACAGAGGAAGCAATACGCTTAAATGAAGAACACCTTCTTATTACAAAAAAAGCGCTTTTAAAACTGCATAATTTGTGAAACTTATATAAGGAATCATAAAAAAAATTGTACATTATCATCATTTACATTTACTGTGAATGGTGATATGTTTTAAAGATATATTGTATACACCATACACATATTCGTTTGCTTTCTCTTTTTTTCGGATCATTATCTTCAAAATTGTATACATCATACAATTTTGGTTTGACTGCTGTATAATATGGGTGCTGAAAAAGACACTACGTTAATGATATGGAGGAATCACCATGAAACTGTTGCACACCAAACTTCCTGACTTCATGAAAAAGATGTACGTCGCGGCGACGGCCAAGTACCCGGAAAAGACGATCCAGATCCGCGGTCTTGAGAACCTTCATAACGCGAAAATGCAGTCGCTTCGTACAGGACGCATCGAGAAGGCCGTCGAGGAGATGGCCGAGCGAGAGGACGTATCGTCCATCGATTTCGTCGTGCTTCCGCGCGTGCCGGAGACCATGCACACTGTAGCGGTCAAGGGTCTCGACTCTGAAGGCAATGTCAAAAAGGTCGTCCTCGAGGTGATCAATATCATTCATCCGACCGAGGAGGTCGAGTTCGGGGACTGCACGGATATCGAAGACCACCGTCCGCAAATCGGACTTCACTGATACCGACGACATTTTCAGAGGAATGCCCTGCGGCCCGGCTGATGTCCGGACCGTGGAGGAAACCTGATCCATTGCCTTAAGAAAGAGGACTATATATGAAGTATTTAATGTTCCCGGAAGGAAAGATAGAAGATAAGATGATCCCGGTCAATGTCATCTTCATGAACGTGAAGGACATCGCGGCGGCGGGCATGACCCAGGACGAGGCGATCCATGAGGTGGCAAAGCGCCACATGGAGCCGACGGCGATCAATATATTCGATATGGACGCGTGCACGACGACGAGCGACGGACTGTGCGTCGAGGGCGCGATCGTGCGCATGGGCGCTTCCGACAGGGGAAGGGTCAATCCAGACTTCGGCATCCTCCCGATGTATGAGTTCAGCTTTGACGAGAAGATGCTCGAGACCGAGCGTCACCTGATCCAGTGGAAGAAACTGTTCCCGGAGAGGAAGCTCTTCCGCGGCCCAGATCCTTCGAAGAAGATCATCCCGATCCATAACGTGGTCATCAGCGGACGCGCATCCAACAACAACTCCGCGACCGAGATGATGAACATCGTCACCATGGACGAGGTGCTGTACCCGATCATCGGACAGCTGGAGAGCCAGAGGGACGGCGAACTCCTCGTCGGCTGGACCGGCGAGACGATGTCGGTCGGCATCGGCATGACGGTGGCGGAGCAGTACGGTCGTGTGTTCCCGCACCCGCAGTTCAAGGCGGGCGAGACCGCGCACAACTCCGGCCCCTACGCAAAGACGCTGAAGCAGTGGATCCCGTGCATCGTCGCATCGAAGCAGACGATGGCAAAGTACATCATCCGCGCTTTAGACTGCGGCTGCGTACCGGGACGTGATATCGGCTGCTCACCGCTGAACCTGGCGGTCGCGAGAGCACTCGGAAACGAGATCGCTTTTGATAACATCGCAGACTCCGCATGGGCAGAGCTGGAGTCCGTCGGCATCACAAGAGCGTGGGCGGAAGAGTCGCTGAACTTAAGCCCCGAAGAGGTGATCGAGAGAGCTGACGAGCTGCTTCCGGGCGTCGAGGACGCGAAGAAGTATAAGGCGCACGAACTCATCAGGGAGTACGAACTGTAAGGAGACATTTATGCAGACAGGACTGTTTACCGGCAAGACCGTCTATCCCGTGCTTTACCGTGTGCGCCAGCACATGGAGGAACGGGAGATCGCCGACATCCCGGCGGAAGTGACGAAGGAACTTGATTCGCTGGACTTGAAGCCCCGGATGGAGGGGATGCGGATCGCTGTTACCGCCGGAAGCCGCGGCATCCATAACATCGACATCATCGTAAAGAGCGTCGTCGACTATGTGAAGCGGGCGGGCGGATATCCGTTCATCGTTCCCGCGATGGGAAGCCATGGCGGAGCGACTGCGGAAGGACAGCGCGAAGTCATCAAAGGCTACGGCATCGACGAGGAGACCATGGGCTGCCCGGTGCTTTCCTCGATGGAAGTCGTGCAGCTCGGAACGATCGCAAACGGCGCCCCCGTGTACTTTGATAAAAATGCCTATGAATCGGACGGCGTAATCGTAGTAAACCGCGTTAAGCCGCACACGGATTTTTCCGCAGCCAATGAAAGCGGTCTTGTAAAGATGATTGCCATCGGCCTTGGAAAGGAAAAAGGCTGCTCTGCCATGCATGCCTATGGCCTGGCAAAGTCCATTCCCGCCTCCGCAGCTGTATCTTTGGAAAAGGCACCTATTCTCTGCGGTCTGGGCATCGTGGAGAATTCCCGGGATAAGACCTTCTGTTTGAAAGCAGTGCGCAGGGAGGACTTCCTGAAGGAAGATGCAGAACTGCTGAAGCTGAGCTATTCCCTGGTGCCCCATCTGCCCGCGGATCAGCTGGATCTGCTGGTCGTAAAGGAGATTGGAAAAATCTATTCCGGTACCGGCATGGATACCAAAACCATCGGCCGCATCCGTGTCCGCGGTGTGGAAGAGCCTTTGAAACCGGACATCTCCGGGATCGTGGCTCTCCGGATGAATGAGCATTCCTACGGAAACGCGCTTGGTATCGGACTGGCGGACATTACTACAAAAGGTCTTGTAGACCGGATCGACAGGGAATCCATGTATTCCAACCTGATTCCCACCACCTATCTGGAAAGAGGCAAGATCCCGCCTTACTTCGATACCGAAGAAGATGCCTTGGATGTGGCAATGCGTGTCTACGGGCACGGAGCAGATACTTCCCTGATCATTGCAGATAATACCCTGCAGATCGAAACTCTGCTGGTTTCTGAAAAAGTCCTCCGGGAGCATCCGGAACTGGAAGTTTTGGAAGAGGGATTGGAAATCACGTTTGACACGGAAGGCAGACTCTGTCTGTAATCTCCCGGATCTCATGAGTCCTGAACCCGGTCCTGTATCACACAGAACCAATGAACAATGGTAACCGATGACGGCAATGCCAAATGCATCGCCGCCCTATATAAAAACTTCTAAATAGGAGGAATTATATGAAAAAAAGAATAGCAGCAACCGTACTTGGCATTATGATGGCGGTTACAGCCCTTTCAGGCTGCGGATCCAGAGGATCAGCCGCTGCTCCTGCCACCACCGCAGCTCCTGCAGCTACCGAAGCCGCAGCACAGGGTTCTTCTGATACCCAGGCAGCAGCTCCCGCAGCTTCCGAAGCACAGTACAAGATTCGTGCCGGACACGTTCTGGCAGCAGCACACCCCTATGAACTCGGCCTTGAGAAATTTGCAGAGCTGGTAGAGGAGAGAACCAACGGCGCAGTTCATGTGGACTGCTTCTCCGATTCCCAGCTGGGCAACGAGCGTGATATGATCGAAGGCCTGCAGCTGGGCACACTCGAGATGTGTCTTGTTTCCACCGCGCCTCTGGCAGGTTTCACCAGTGATTTCCTGGTATTCGACCTTCCCTATGTATTCTCCACAACGGAAGAAGCCAGAAAGACCGTTGACTCCGAGATCGGCCAGGGTATGCTTGACGCACTCAGCAACCAGGGTATCAAGGGTATCTGCTACTTCGAAAACGGCTTCCGAAACATCACTAACTCCAAGGTTGCCATTGAGCATCCGGATCAGCTGAAAGGCCTGAAGATTCGTACAATGGAGAATCCGATCCACATGGCATCCTTCACCGCTATGGGCGCTGACCCCACACCCATGGCATTCGGCGAGCTGTTCACCGCTCTGCAGCAGAAGACCATTGATGGCCAGGAGAACCCGCTTGCCATCATTGATACCTCCAAGTTCTATGAGGTTCAGACCTATCTGACCCTGAGCCAGCATTTCTATGCTCCGACCCCGGTCCTGATGAGCAAAGACTATTTTGACAAGCTTCCGGAAGAGTATCAGACCATTATCGTTGACTGTGCAAAGGAAGCTGCAGCATATGAGAGAGGTCTGCTGGATGAAATGAACGCCCGCCTTGTAGGTGAAATGAAAGATCATGGCATGACCGTTCTTGAAATTGATCCCGCCGAGTTCCGTGAGGCTGTACAGCCCGTTTACGATGAGTTCGTAGGCGAGGGTGAAGGCAAGGTTCCGACGGAAGTTTATGAAGAAGTACAGAAGTTCCTTGGCAAGTAATTTACATTCACACTATTCATTATGTTTAAGCGGCTGCTGAACAACAGCCGGATCGAAATAATAATACTGCGGGGAGAGGCCTGATGGCCTTTCCCTGCAGGTTTCCGATCATGATCCGGTCAACCACCTGCTGTGAGGTTATTTCCTATGAAAAAATTTCTATATTTTCTGGATCATATTGAGGAGTATCTCCTGATGATTATGATGGGTGCCATGGCGATCGTCGTCATTATCCAGGTTATCTTCCGTGTGATTGGTTCCTCTCTTCCATGGTCCGAAGAGCTTTCCCGTTACCTGGCGGTCTGGATCACTTTTATCGGCGCGGCACTGGGCGTAAAACGCGGAGCCCATGTCGGCGTGGAAGCATTAAAAGTGGCCCTGCCAAAAGGTCCGCGAAGAATTCTTGAACTGTTCGCCCTTATTTGCATGGTTTTCCTTGCTTGTGTGGTCGTATACTATTCCATCCAGATTATTCAGATGCAGCTGCGCACCGGCCAGAAATCTCCTGCTATGCGTATTCCGATGTGGAGAGCCTATATCGGTATCCCCATTGGTATGTGTCTTGTAGTTATACGTTGTATCCAGACGGCCGTCAACCTCTTCAGAGGCAAAGACAATGAGCCGGAAACGACAGTGCAGTAAAGGAGGCAAAGAAGACTTATGGCAATGCTGTTACTTGTTTCTTTCGTTGCGCTGGTTATCCTCGGTGTACCGATTGCGTTTGTTCTTGGAACCTCAGCTTTTATTTCTCTGTGGTTTGGCAGCACCCAGGCGCTTACCATTATTCCGCAGCAGATGTTTGCAGCCTGTGATTCCTTCCCTCTTCTGGCAATTCCGCTGTTCATGATTGCGGGCTCCCTGATGGGCGAGGGCGGCATCAGCCGCCGCCTGATCAATCTGGCAGATGCCTGTGTCGGCCATTTCACCGGCGGTTTGGCGTATGTCGGTATCATTACCTGTATGATATTTGCCGCCATTTCCGGATCTGGTCCCGCAACTGTGGCCTCCGTCGGCGGCATCATGATACCTGCCATGATCGCGGCTGGCTATGACAGGGGATTCTCCTGTGCCGTCATGGCGATCGCCGGTTCTATCGGTATCATTATTCCTCCTTCTATCCCCATGGTTACCTATGGTGTATCCGCAGATACCTCCATCGGTTCCCTGTTTACGGCAGGTTTTGGTCCCGGAATCCTGATTGGCCTTTGCCTGATCCTCTGTTCCCATCTTCTCTGCAAAAAGGGCCACTTCGGTCTGCCGGCCCACGAGCGGAAAAGTGCCGCGGAGCGCTGGCATGCATTTAAGGATGCTTTCCTGGCACTTCTGATGCCGGTAATCATCCTGGGCGGTATCTACGGCGGTATCTTCACTCCGACTGAGGCTGCTGCTGTCGCCGTGTTCTACGGACTTATCATTGGTGTATTCGTTTATAAGGAACTGCCTGTAAGCAAAATCCCGAAGGTTCTTGTGGATTCCGCCGTCACCACTGCGATGATCATGCTGATTATTGCGGCGGCAAAGGTATTCGGATGGATCATGACTTCTGAGCGTATTCCGGATGCCATGGCAAGTGCCATTCTCGGCATTTCTGAGAGCAAGGTCATCATCCTGATTATGATTAATGTGCTCTTGCTCTTTGTCGGATGCTTCATGGAAACCAATGCCGCTCTGATCATCTTTACCCCGATATTTCTGCCTGTAGCCAAGGCTCTCGGCATGAGCTCCGTTCATTTCGGCATTATCATGATCGTAAACCTGGCCATCGGCATGGTTACCCCGCCTCTGGGCGTCAACCTGTTTGTTGCCTGCGGTGTGGATAAGGGCATGACCATCGACCGGATTTCCAAGTCTGTCATGCCTCTGATCATTGCCAATATCATCGCCTTGCTGATGATTACCTACATCGAGCCGATCTCCATGCTGTTAGTACGTCTCTTTGGCCAGGAAGGCTGATCGCATCCCTGTCCTGACTGGAAATAATCCCCCAAAAAGCCCGGAAGTCAAACGAAAAATGACTTCCGGGCTTTTCCATTATTCCTGGTCTTATTCCACTTCTGTCACGCCGAACCGCTTCCCGCAGGCGTCGCACTGGCATGTCCCGTCCGAGTAACGGTCATATACGGGCTCCCCGCAAAACGGGCAGTACCTGATCTCCGCCGGTGTGTAGTCATATTCCTTAAAAGCCATCATTATCCTCCCATTTCAAGAATGACTCTCTGTCCGAATTTCATTTAAATGTCCTCTGTTCGAATTTCACTATTGTTTACCCGCCCTCAGTTCAAATTTTCTTATTTTCTCTCAGGCTCTGATTTTCTGATTATACCAGATTCCCGGCCAGTGTGTCCTTTACTACTCCCAGAAATTCCCGCAGCAGGTTATTGGGCAGGTACAGGGGCGTCGACGGCGCCGGAATTGCTGAAATATGCTCTATTCCGGATTTCCGTGCAATGCCGCAGGCCCGGAAGAGATGGAAATTGTTGGTGACAATGCCGACGCTGTCCGCTGCCGGATCAAAAAAAACTTTGCTGAATTCCATATTTTCCACGGTGTTTTTCGAAGCCGACTCCATCCGGATCCTCGTTTCGTCAATCCCGCGGGCAACCAGATAATCCCGCATTGCAACAGCTTCCGAAACCGGCTCGTTATAGCCCTGGCCGCCGGAGACAATGCAGATTGTGGACGGATTGTCCCGCAGATAATCCGCCGCAGTGTCCAGCCGGTATTGGAGCACCACGCTAGGTCCATTCTCCCGCACCTGTGCCCCCAGCACAATGATATAGTCGAGACCGGCCTCCGGCGTATTCCGGAAAGCCCTGATGATCCTGGCCTCTGTAAATGCAAACACCGCAAAGCCTGCCGCAACTGCGATAATCAGCCCTGTTCTCAGGGAATGCGGAAGCGTCTGCCACAGATGCTTCCTTGCAAAAAAGAAGCACAGCAGGAAAATGCTGCCCCCGAGAAACCAGACCAGGAAAAATCCGTTTCCCGATCCCACGGACAGCACCAGAAAACCGTATGCAATGCAGCAGGCCGCAAGGGCCAGCCACAGAATCTGCCATTTCATAACAGAACACTCATCCTATTGAAAAGTTTGGCCCCCGTTTTATTAAACTTACAGTTCAATGACAAACCGGAAAAACCAATTATACTTGTGCATAAAGCAAGCGTTCCCGTGCCCCGGACGATGACATACTATCAGTAGAATTCTGATTGATTTAAGTTTACCGGGCACAGGTTTCCGTCACCAGATGGCTTGCTTTTTTATTATAAACGAGGAGTGCAAAAAAATGAATTACGATAAAATGCTGCCGGATGGATTAATCCAATAAAAACAGAAGCAGCAGGATCCGCCTGCTGCTTATCTATCTGGATGATATTTTCAAATGAAACCGGTACCAGGATTTCTTCCATCGGCACCCGGAGGATGACGCTCAGCGCATAGAGATTGTCCACCGAGGGAAGCGTTTTCCCATACTGCCACCGGTAAATGGCCTGCGGCTCTTCAAAGCCAAAGAATTCCTGCAGGTTGCGGACCGTAAGCCCTCTTTCCTTGCGGAGCGCTGCAATGTTTTTGCCTGTTGCGACCGGATCGATCACAGGGAAGTTATCGTATCTCATGACTCAGACCTCCTTTCAGCATCGTAATTCCGAAGTATATCAGAGCATTCCGCATTCCGCAAGCAATGAAAGCAAATGGTAAGAAATAACATCCATTTGTAAGATTGGGTATCCAGATTTATGCAAGGAATGGGATTATGATTCTAATACTGTTTCGCCAACAAATATTGTGACAGGGAGCAAACTAAGCGTTTGGTGGAAATGCTCTGTTTGTGGTGGTAAGTATAAGGCACGTGTAAGTAACAGGGCGATATTACACCGAGGATGCCCGTATTGTGCCGGCAAGCAGGTTCTCAAAGGGTATAATGACCTAAAGACAATTCGCCCCGATATTGCTTTGGAATGGCATCCAACAAAGAATCTGGGCCTAAAGCCTACTGAAATTACTGCTGGAAGCAACAAAAGAGTTTGGTGGAAATGCTCGATATGTGATAACGAATGGGAAACAAGTGTAACTCAACGAGTGTCAGGGAGTAATTGTCCCTTATGTGGTACCAGGAAATCTGCAAAAGCAAAGCACAAACCGGTTCTTTGCGTAGAAACAGGAATGAGTTTTGAATCTTGTAAGAATGCAGGACAGCATTACAATATTAAAAACCCTTCCTCGTCTGTTGCGAGTGCTGCTAGAACAGGGAGAAAAACGGGAGGATATCACTGGCAATTCATTGATGAAAATACCATTCTGAAGATATGATCCTGCTTGACAAGTTCCAGTTTGTCACGCAATAGATACTTGCTGATTTGGAGTTTTCTCGCTTATTTCAATTATCTAAATTGCAATAGTTGAAACAATCTATTGTCAGATACAAGATTATAAGACAACGTTTGCAGAAGAACCAGAGAATCGAGATTAATAGTATAAGTGAGAGGAGACATTTGCGACAGCATACCTCCTTTTATTAATTGAAATGAAAATGGTTTGACTACACTTTGACTACACTCGATTTTCAGACGGCCAAAAGCCTTATTTTAAGCCATTTCTAATCCATAGTATTTTTCGATTCCCGTCACGCTCACTATGAGAAAAGGCTCAGACAGTAGAAATGCTGTCTGAGCCTTTATCGTTGATGAAGACATTTTGATAATCAAAGTTGGGTGGGATTTCCTCAAGTTTTTCAGGGTCAGACTTTAGTGGCTGGCAATGCTTGCCAAAGATGGAAGCGTTCCGATATAATGGTACCATGTAACAGCTTGTCATAGGTTTTCGATGGGCAGGGAGCTTCACTTGATATGCGCAGCGATGATGAACTATACCGTGAATTCTTATCCGGTAATACAAAAGCATATGATGAGCTGATGGTCCGTTATGGGGATAAACTGACCTTTTATCTTTACGGCTATCTCCATACTGTGGAAGATGCGGAAGATATGATGATCGAAGCCTTTGCCCGAATTATGGTGAAGAGACCATCTATACGCGATGGCGGATTCCGCGCGTATCTGTATAAGACGGCAAGGAATCTTGCCTCCAGAGCACATCTCCTGCAGATCCGGACCAGGACATTTGATTTTGGGGAACTGAATGATAAAGCTGCAGCAGAGGTTTTACCGGAAGAAAAGCTGTTGAGGGAGGAAAAAAATGAGATCCTGCATCTTTGTCTTGAGAGGATAGATCCACAATACCGCGAAGCGCTCTGGCTGGTCTATATCGAAGAAATGAGTTATGCTGAGGCAGCGGCTGTCATGCAGATGAGTGTCAAGAAAATCGATAATCTGTTGTCCCGGGGGAAGCTGCATCTTCGGAAAGAACTGGAGAAAGAAGGGGTGAATGATGCGAACGGATGAAGATCGGATCCTGGCGATGCATCAGCGCGCGGCTGAAATTAAAAGAGAAAAACGACATTTCAGAGTCAGGCTGATATCTGCAGCCGGCTTCGGCATTTGCATTGCAGCAATTATATTTATGGCGGTTTACATGCCCGGCCTTTCCGGTTATTATGTTGCGGATACTGCGGCAAGCGGGATGCATGCCAGCATTTTCAACGGAAGCAGTTTTCTGGGATTTATTATCATCGGGGTCGTTTCATTTCTGCTGGGTGTAGCTGTAACGATCCTGTGTTTTCGCCTGAAAAAATGGCAGGAACTTGAACACGAGGAAAAGGAATGATCGAAACAACGGTTAATGCCTTACAGACATTGATCGCCGGAGTCTGCGCCGGCTTTTCTTTGCGTAATAGTATCCGTACAGGCAGCAGATCGTGGCTGCTTCTCACACTTTTTTTCGGTTCTTTCTTTTTTGGAGATCTGTACTGGCAATTGTATCTGTTGTTTTATGGGCAGACCCCTCCGTATTCTTTTGCACCCGAGCTCAACTGGTATTCTGCTTATCTGTTTCTTATACTTCTCCTGGCGAATATTCAGGGAGAGAACCAAGCGCAAACCGGGGATTCGGTCATTGGCAAAGCAAAGAAAAAGACGTCCCCTTTCATGATGCTGATCCCGCTGTTTACTTTTGGGATGTGCATCTTTTATATGAATTGGGGATCCTATATAAACAATCTGATCACAGCGGTGCTTATGACCCTGCTTTTGTGGTATGCATTCTGGGGACTCGGTCTGCGTGACAGCAGCGGGAAAACGGCAGGAAAATACAGAAGCATTTACATTATCACGCTTTTGTTCAGCCTGGTCGAGTATGCGCTATGGACCAGTTCCTGCTTCTGGATGGGAGATACGCTTCGCAGCCCGTATTTCTGGTTTGACCTGCTGCTTTCTTTTGTACTGATTTTGTTTCCGGCAGCACTTTCGAAGGAGGTGCGGGGGTGAACTATATTGAGAACATCTATATATGTCTTGCAGCTCCCGTACTGATCACCATCATCTGTCTGCAGGAGACCAGAAGGAGAATGGTATTCTTTTTTGCAGGCATGACAGTTTGTCTGCTCTCTTCCTATATCAGCACTTTTCTTGCATTGGTACAGCAGCTGGATTTTTTGACGGCATCACTTACGATCGTTCCGGTAGTAGAAGAGGTCATGAAATTTCTGCCGTTTCTTTTCTATCTCCTGGTCTTTGAGCCGGAGAGGGAGAAAACGACCAGTGAGATCCTGATGATCGCCGTCGGGTTTGCAACCTTTGAAAATGTCTGCTATATGACACAAAACGGCGCTGCCCAGGCACTGCAGCTTCTGATCCGGGGTTTCGGAACAGGGACGATGCATGTTGTATGCGGTGCTATTGTTGGTCTTGGCATTTATTACCTTTGGGACCGTATCTGGATCCGGGCTGCGGGAACCATGGGACTGGTATCCCTCGCGATCACCTATCATTCGATCTATAACCTGTTGGTCTCTCAGACCGGCATTCCGGCCATGGCTGGATTTCTGATTCCTTCGCTGACGGTTATTCTGTACAGTCTTTTCGGTAGAAGATTATTAAAAAACAGCCTCAGGCGGCAAAAATAAACAGGTAACCGGACCGGCTGGCGGCCCGGCCCTGCAATATTCATAATTGCTTTTACCAGACTGCTTCTTCATGGAGCAGTTTTTTTGTGCTTGGATCCAATACAAATACATAATTAATACAAAAATGCATGAGGAAATTTCTCTTTGTAAGTATCTATATAAGTGAAGATAATTCGACAGAAACAGGAAGGCAGACTTCATATGGAAAGAAGGACAAAAGAAGAGAGGCAGAAGCTTTTTTACCGCAGGGTAAGAGAGCTGCAGAGAGGAGCATTGAAGCGGCAGATGGCAGCGGTCTCTGTGATGACGGCCGCATTAGGCTGCTGTCTGTTTATGATGATCCTGTCTGCCGGGAGCCTGAGTCCGATAAATACCGGCGGCAGCTATGCGGGAGCATCCTTCCTTTCAGATAATGCGGGCGGATATGTATTGGTCGCGGTGATCGCATTTATGACAGGCGTGATCATCACCGCCGCCATATATTTTTATCGGCGAAACAGGAAGAACAGATAGGTTTTATTAGGGGAATAGCAGATATACATATTTCGGGCAGGAGGAATTATGAGATCCAGAAGCATTTTCAAAAGAGTTATATCCAGTGTCCTTGCATTGAGTCTTTTGGTCCTGTGCTTTGCCGCACTATGCATGCCTCAGATAACGATACAGGCGTATTCAGCTTCTGGGGATCATTTGGAAATTCTTATTTCCGCACAGACAAATATCAAAGGGGAAGAGATAATAAGGGTCAATCATTTTTCTTGTGGGATTGGCCATGCCACACTATAGGTTG
>Ga0256404_1010526_pt1 | contig 12751 bp, 10 predicted proteins | sample RumenRJG_01DNA_FD_185990 | JGI IMG/M metagenome (GOLD analysis project Ga0256404, IMG submission 185990) | Bovine rumen microbial communities from Lethbridge, Alberta, Canada - RJG_01 | ecosystem: Host-associated > Mammals > Digestive system > Stomach > Rumen | place: Canada: Alberta | collected...
TTCATACTCTTTTACTCCAATCAACTCATCAATTAAAGGTCCAAACATTTCTTTTTTCTTTTTTAATATATAATCAATATCTAAATGTTTTATAAATCCTTCACATTTATATCCTTTTTGATAAATTCTATTTCCTTTTAAAAATATTTTTTTCATCTTTTCAACGCCATTTATTCCAGTTATATTTTTTATCGGACTAATATTTAAATATCTGCATATTCCTTGCATATCTAATAAAAATATATCTTCAATGCATTTTTCAGCTTTAATATGGCTCACTTTTTTTACACCGCAATTTAGAAGTTCCCTTTCAACTTTTTGCCAATTCACAACTGGTTTTTGGCAATCTTCAAATACATCCGTATCATAACAAAGAAATATCGTTATATCATAATCACTATACTTAGGTAATATATCAAAACGAAATTTATTTATTAACTTCTTATCAAACTTAGAAATTCCTTTTAAAGTTTTTTTGATAATTTTGTCAACATTAAACTTTTTTATATTTTTATTTTTCTTTATCTTTTCAATAAGCAAATCATAAAATTCTATTTCTGTTTCTCCCTCAGTAAATATTATTACACATTTTTTCTTCTTTGCCATATTTACTCCGTATATTTAGTGATAGTTTCTAAATCTTCTTCATCACCACTCATTAAATCAAATAAATAATCACCTACTAACATATCATAGTTGTTTGCATCATTAATTAATTTGTTAACAGATTTTCCTTTAATTCTCGAAAAACTAGCTAGACCAGAATCATTAGGCAATCCAATATAAATATCTTTAGGACTGATATAATTCACTAAATAAGGTGAATGACTTGTTATAATTATTTTAGTTTTTTTAGAAAACGCTTTAAGAGCCATTAAATACCTTTGTAGTACTTTCGGATTTAATGAATTTTCTGGTTCTTCAATACCAACTAAAGAACATCCATTTATATCCGCTAATACTAAAATAGTAAAGATTAAAAGAGCTCTTTTTACACCATCTGACATATTAGAAAAATCAATTGGTGTAGATAGGTTCTTATCTTTAGTTATAAGGATATAAAAATTATCAGACAATGCATAGTTTTCACTTTCATTAACAATTTTCTTTAAGTTGGGGTTATATTCATAACAACTAATATCTTCAATATATGGAAAAATATCCTTCATTGTGTTTACAATTAATTTATATTTATCAGGAAAATCAATTTTAATTTTGCACAAGCTTTTTGGAACATTTATCTCACCAATTAATCCGTATGCCGAAGAATTTTTATTAGTTTGTATATTATAAGAATCATTTGTACTAAAATGTCTATCTACATAAACAGAAACATTATTTATATTTTTTATCAAATCATGATAATAAATACTGTCAAAAGCTAACAACTTATTAATAATTAACTCATTATTATAAATATTGATTTTTCGATCACATGCCCCAGTTTTTGAAGGTTTATAATATCCGTTTTCATTTTTACGTGTAATAAAACTTGTATATTTTTGACTTCCACTTTCTTTAATCCTTAAATATTCATTTACTATTTTTCCTTTTTTATCTTCATTTTTTTGCCATGCAAATGCATATCCATATAGAACATTACAATCTACTTTACCAATTTTAGTTGATAATTCCAATTCAAATACAAAGTTTTCATCTAATATTTCACTATTAAATGGTCTATGTGGATTATAATTCATAATTGCAGTTTTAATATCATTAGATGCATGAATAAAATCTATACCAAAAATAATGCCATTTAAAAAATTAGATTTACCATAACTATTAATTGACAAAAGACTTGTTATATCTCCGAGTTCTACGGATGTTTCTTTTATATTTCTAAAACCACCAATTTTAATTCTTTCTAACTTCATTTTGTTTTCTCCTTTAAAATTAATAATAAACAATTTCATATTAATTATACCTTTCTTTATAAAAATAATCAACGCTTTTTTTATTATTTTTATAATTTTAACTTAATTATATATATTTTTAGCAAAAATATTCAATAAAACATCAAATATTATTTAAAAGTTTAATATAAGCATCAATAAAAAGAACAATAACAAGTATAGTATTTAAAAAGCAAAAAACTACTTAATCAAAAAGTAGTTTTAATGATATTGTTATACTTTCGTATGAATTTTGATGTTTAGCTAATAATAATATAGTTATTTAATATTTTCTTTTAATTTGTCAATCAATAAATTATAATTTATTAGCATGTTACTTTTATCGGATTCTATAAAGTTATTTAGAAGTTTCAGAGTTTCATCATTAAAAAGCAATTTCACTTTTAAAGATTCAAAAATTAGCATATTTTTTATCAATTCACTTTGTTCATTATAAAAGCTACTAGATAAATCTATCAACTTTAGTGAAACATTAATTCTAGTTTGATATAAATATATTTTTTTTTGCATTTTTTTGTTCAAGCCATTTTGAATAATAACCTCCAATAAATACGGTTAAAATTAAAGTTATGAGAGCTTGCACAACAGTATTATTTGAAAAATCCTTTTCAGATAATTTTATAATTAAATCATAAATAAGCCAACCTACGAATGCAAGTAACGCTATAAAAATAATTATAACGACACATGAATAAATCCAATATCCTTTTTGTTGTACATTATCTTTCATTTATATTTCATCCCACTATTCATTACTTTCCTACAAAAACATACTCATATAAAGAGGTAAACTTAATACTCCATTACTATCATATCCTATATTTTTAGTAGATAATTTAATACCTTGTTTAACCCCATAATTATTCATAATTGAATTTAATGACTTTGATTTAGTATTATCTGCAGATTTAACTTCAACCGCAGTTACCTCATTATTATATCTAATAAAGAAATCTATTTCCAAAGTTGAGTTTTTTTCAAAATAATATAGTTTTTTACCAGATTTATTAAAGACATCTGCAATAATATTTTCGTATATTGCTCCCTTATATATACCCAAATTTCCATTCATAATTTCAAGTTGTGAACCCTCATCCATCATAGCCATTAAAAGTCCAGTATCTTTCATATATACTTTAAAAGAATCAATAATTTTATTTCCTTCAAACGGAGCTTCTGGATTTCTTAAATTATAACAAAAATTAATTATACCCGCATCATATAGCCACTCTAAAGAATTAAATAATTTGTTTTTATCGGCCTTTTTTTGTACCAGATTATACTTAAACTTTTTATTATCTTTAGCAAGTTGAACTGGTATGCTATCAAAACAAGCCCTTATTTTTACTTTTTCATCTTCTGGAGCATATTTTATAATATCATCCCTGTATCCATCCAATATTTCTTTTTGAATGTTTAAAGCTACGTTAAAATTGTTAGATGCTAAAAATTCATTTATAACTTCAGGCATGCCTCCGAGTACGATATACTCTCTAAATAATTCAAGCATTCCATTATGAGCAAACATATTAACTTGTTTTTTATTATCATAAAATTCTTTAATATAATTAATTGTTTCATCAGTTACACCTTTTGCCCATAAAAATTCCTCAAAATCAAGCGAGTTCATATATATTCTATCTATGTATCCCACTGGAAAAGAAGATGTTCTCTTATAAGCCATACCTAGCATAGAACCTGAAGCAATACAATCAAATCTTTTATCTTGAGCTAAAAATTTTAAAGCTGTAATTGCCTGAGGACATTCTTGAATTTCGTCTAAAAACAGTAATGTTTTTCCATCATCAACTTTAAAGGTTGGTATTCTTAATGAAATTTCTTTTATAATATTATCCACACTTAAATCATCTTTAAATATTTCCTTTTGTTTTTCGTTTTCAAGAAAATTTATTTCGTAAAAAGAATCATAATTTTCTTTTGCGAATTCCCTAATTATAAAAGTTTTTCCTATTTGCCTAGCACCAATTACTAATAAACACTTATTTTTATGATTATTTTTCCAATCTATAAGTTCACTAACAACTTTTCTTTTTAACACAGACAATCACCATCCTCAACAATATGATAGCATTTTTCAGGGAAAATGTCTATATTTTTTGTCAAAAAAGGATTTTTTCAAAGGAATATTTGCTGTATTAAAAGATTTTTTCAAAGGAATATTCGCTATAATGAGAGATTTTTTCAAAGGAATAATGTTAAAAAAGCAAAAAAATGTTACAAAATTATAACTTTTGTAACATATTATTCTCTAATATAAAATTAATTAGATATATACTATCTGATATTTTTTCTTTATTTTCATACTTTGCTGAATATAATATTGCTTTTTCATTTTCAACCATAACACTTTTAGGCCATTTAAAAGAAATATTATCAATTTTATCCTCTTTTTCCATAACTACCTAACTCCTCCTTAGATTAAATATTTTGAAGAACGAAAAATTCAAGATTTTTGTTCTATAATTTTTTGAAGAACGAAAAATTCAAGATTTTCGTTCTATAAATTTCTGAAGAACGAAAAATTCAAGATTTTCGTTCTTCAAAGTTATTGGCGAAAAGATATCAAATATTCTTCAAAAAAATACTTTTGCTTATTTTTCTTTTTTATATTCTCCATTTTTAACCATATTCTGATTAGTATGAGTTACATTTGAATCTATATCCACTATTCTTCTTTGATTACTTTCTAAATTATATCCATAAGGATTGGAATATTCCATTCTAATTTTTTCTAATCTACTTTTACTTTCAATATCATAACCTTTATAGTAGTAATCACTCATCTTAAACATAAATATCACCTAGTAATATTATGTTTATTTTTTTTAAAATTATAACAAATCACTAAACTTATTTTCTTCTTTTATACCAACTTTTATTGTTGTATGTCCTTTTATTGCCTTATAAATTAATTCTTTATATGGTATTAATGCTTCATATTCTTCGCATAATGCTGGACTTGGATTAATAACTGGATGTTTAGGTACAAACACTGTACAACAATCTTCAAAAGGAAGTGTTGATATATCATATGTACCAATTTTCTTAGAAATATCAATTATTTCCAGTTTATCAAAGCATGCAACAGGTCTTATAACTGGCATCTTAACAACTTCATTTATAGCTCTCATACTTGTTAGAGTTTGGCTTGCAACTTGACCAATTGATTCACCATTTACCAAAATATTACATTTATTTTCATTTGCAATAATAGCACTTATTCTATACATCATTCTTCTCATGATAGTAATTAAATATTCATGAGGTATATTCTTAAGTATAGTTTCTTGAATATCCGTAAAGTTAATTACATGAACCTTTACTTCCGTATTATATTTAGCTAAAACTCTAGCAAGCTTTAAAACTTTATCTTTCGCAGCATCACTAGTATGAGGTGGACTTTCAAAATAAATTGCTTCAAGTTTAACACCACGTTTAATAGTAAGATATCCCGCAACAGGAGAATCTATTCCACCACTTAGCATAAGTAATCCTTTACCAAGTGTTCCAACTGGATAACCACCTAAGCCTTTAATACCTTCAAAATAAAAAAGCACTTCTTCATTTCTTATTTCAATAGTTACTGTAAGCTCAGGATTATGAACATCAACTTTTATATCACTAATATTTTTAAGTAAATGTCCACCTACTACTTTACTTATTTCCATTGAATTTATGGGATAATTTTTATTACTTCTTTTAGTTACAACCTTAAATGTATTAAAGCTTTTACTACTTACTAGATCTAAAACTTTATTTTTAATATCATCTATTTCTAAATTATTTGATGTATAACCCACTAAAAGTTCTTGAATACCAAATACATTTTCTAAATGTTTTATAACTTCATCAAAATCATCAGTTTCAATAAACATTCTACCAAAATCATAATAAGTATTATGATTAATATTCTCTAAAGTAACTTCAATATTATTTTTAAGTTTACTTATAAAAAAGTTTTTATTATCTTTTTTAGTGCTTAATTCACCATATTTTATAATAATTATTTTTTTCATAAATGCACCTCTTTCCTTACGTATTTTAACACAAAACAAATAAAAAGACTATTACTAATCTTTTATTTTATCATATTTTTTAATTTATTAATTTGTCTATTTAACAAAGTACATAGTCCATCAATTCTTGCATCAGAATATCCCGTTATATTTTGATATTCATATAAAGTACTTTTAAACCATTCAACTAAGCCATCCAGTTTACTTACATCTATTCTCTTTATATTCTTAACAACTTTAATAATATCATCAAAAGGCATAATAAGATAGAATAATCTTCCTTCTCCGGATACACACATTTCTTCTTCATTATAATATTCGATATTTAAACTTTGACCATTATCAAATATTGGAGCAACATCTAGCCATTTTAATTTATTTACATCTCTTATAATACCAAAATTATTTAAATGTCTATCTTCATTCATAATTAAAAAGTCTAAAATATACATATTCTCTATTTTAATACGTGCATCTTTTATACCTTTATCTTCTAACATTTTTATATAATTTTCATAATCATCCAAATTTTTATGTTTTTCCATATTATTTATTATTTGACTACAAGTAATAAATTCTGTATCTTTAGTTATAAAACAAGGACACTTTGATACTATATTATCTTTATAAACATCTAAAGTATATTTTACATGTCTAAATCCAAGCCTATCACAGATTTCACTAGCTAAAACTTCATTAAATGGTTGCAAACTTTCATTCTTATATCCACCCTTAAGTAAATATCTAGTGCCATCATCTATGATCCAAGCTTTTTTTAACATTCCATCCGTTGTATTATTCGGAGTTTTTAAAGACTTTATACTTTGAATAATATTTCCATTTTTAGATAGAGATGCTTCCATAAATTCTGCGTAATCAAAATCATTATCAAAAAAGTTAATATCATCATACTTTATATTGGCATCAAAAGGCTTTAACCAGTATTGGTCAGATAATGATAATCCAAAAGCTTTATCTAAAAGCTCACATGGAGCACTTACATTTAATCTATGAAGTAGTAAATCTAGTTTATCCCGCCATGAAGGAATGCCACGGCCTTTGAACCATTTACTTAAATTTGCTCTAAAGTCATCATTTATTTCATTATTTTTTTTATACACTTCTTTTAAAATATAAGGGGCATAATCTATATTATACACATCAAAAATTTGCGTAAAAACCCCGGTAGCAGAGTCATACAAAGCAGATAAAACTTCGGTATTTTTATTCATTAATATACATTTCATACAATTTGTTCTCCCTACACTTATTATATAACAAAACAAATAAAAAGACTATTCTTTTTTGAATAGCTTATTTTAAATTACTTAAGTTTTCATATTCTTCTTTAAATATTTTCAAAAATCTATTTACTTCTTCAGTTGTTGTTACATAAGATAAACTAATTCTTAAAGTATGTTTTGCTCTATTTATATCATTATAAATAGCTATAACACTATTTGATATATCTCCACTTGAACAAGCTGTATTAGTACTTACATATATTTCATGTTTATCTAAAGCATGTACCATAACTTCAGGCATAACATCCATAACACTAATATTTAATATCTGAGGAATACTATATTTAGTTTTATTTATAATAATATTTGGATATTTACTTAAACTAGAAGTTATTTTATCATTAAGTAAACTTACAAATCTTTCTTTTTTTTCAAGGCCATCATTTGCAAGTCTAATAGCTTTTGATAAAGCCGCAATCAAAGGAAGTGGTGGTGTTCCAGGTTTTAAATCATTACTTTTACCACTTCCATATATAAGTGGTGTTATTTTAACCATATTACTTTTATACAAAAAACCAATACCTTTAGGTCCAAATATTTTATGTCCAGACATACTAGCAAGGTCAACATCATGCATATTAACACTAACTTTACCAATAGCTTGTGTCATATCGGAATGAAAAATCGTTCCCATATTTTCTTTCTTTATTATTTGTCTAATCATCTTTAATGGTTGTCTTACTCCAATTTCAGAATTAACAGCACAGATACTTACTAAAATTGTATCTTCTCTAACCTTTTCTTTTAAATCATCAAAATCAATTAAACCTTCTTTATCATTATTAACGTAACTTATTTCAAACCCCATTGTTTTTAAATAATCACATATAGCATATATTGATGGATGTTCTAGTTTTGAAACAATAATATGTTTTCCTTTTTTATGATTAGCCAGAGCTGCTCCAATTAAAGCCATATTATTTGCTTCAGTTGCTCCACTTGTATAAACTATTTCACTAGGATTTACTCCGAAGATATCAGCAATTTGTTTCGTAGCACTTTCTAGTAGTTCACTAGATTTTTGTCCTAAACTATGAATAGAATTAGCATTACCAATAAAATTCTTAGTTACAGTTGAAAGTGTATCAAAAACACTAATATCAACAGGTGTTGTAGCACTATAATCTAAATATATCATTATTTTCCTCCTTAATTTTGAGATTCTTCAAGTAATTTTTTATGTATACCAGGTTCCACAATATTTATGGCATTAATGGCATTTTCCAAACTATTTTTAAAATTACCTTTTACAAATGCATTTTCTGCTTTTGCAAGACCAAAGTCTACTTCTTTATTTACTACTCGATATCTATTTCCATACACAATAGCAGTTTCAGCCATCTTAGCAGTTTTTACAGTTTCATTGACAGTATTATAAACTTTAAGTACTAAATCTCTCGCCGTATCAACACGAAGATTAAGTATTTTAATAGATATAGGTCTTTTATCAAGTTCACGAACAAGAACATTAATAGCTTCCATAGCTTCAGCAAGTTCCACATAATAATTTTTAGGAACACATGGAAGTTTATAAGAACGTATTCTTTCTTTAGTTTGTGATAAAATCTTCTTTATTTCATCAAGTTGCTCACGAGCCCTAAGTTCATCTTCTTTTAAACTACCTAAAGTTTTTAAAGCTCCATTTAGTTTTTCTTCAGTTTTAATTAGTTTAGAATTTATAATTTCCATTTCTCTGGCAAGTTTAGTATATGCTAAAATCTTGCTTCTCGCAGTATCAACTACTTTATCATAACTTGCCCTGATACCCATAATATCCTGTTTTATCTCAGCAATAACAGCAACTTCATCATCAGATAAATCATAACTATATTTTATATCACCAATTTTTTTGAAAAGTTCATTATTTACCTTTTCAAGTTTAGTTGCCTTAAGAAGGATACTTCTACTATAATCTTCATATATTTTTTTACTATATCTTTCTTTATCAAAATCACTATATAATGAGTCAAAATAATCATGCATCGTTTTAAGTTCAAAAAGTGAATCTTCAACATTTAACACATTAAGTCTTTGAAATATATCTTGTATTTTCTTATTAGCTTCATTTATATTATAATCAATATTTAAATATTCAAGATTAAACCCATCTCTAGTCATTTTATCAGCAATATTTTTGATGTCTTCTTCCTTTTTAGGAATTAAATTTTTACCTAGCATAACTATAGGTCTTGCTTCATCAATAATTACTTTTAAATTACTTATAACATCTGCTATAGCTTTAACAATTTTACCAACTTCAGTATAAGCATTAGATTCCATTGCACTTTCAAAAGCAGTAAAAAGTTTATCAACATTTTCAAATTGAAGTTCTAAAGGAACCTTAACTATTTCATAATCATCTTCAAATTCTTTATAAGTACTTAAAACTTCACGATATTCAGCTTTTAACTTAGTTATTGTTTCTCTATTTCTCTCTTCACTTAAAGTAACATCTTTTATTTCATCAAGTAAAAAAGATGCTTTAGTTTTTAAAGTATTTAAATCAAAATCAGCTTTTAAAACTAATCCCTTTAATTCTTTAAAATTCTTTTCTTCAAATAGTTCTTCAATTTCATTTATAGTTTCAGTTATCTTAGGCATTTCCTTATCTTTAATGTCATTAAATCTTTTTTTCCAATCATCTAGTTTTTCTCTCATTTCATCATTATTCACTAGAGCTTCAACTTTATTAAGTTCTGATAACATACTAGCAGAAATAACCATATTTTTTTCTTTTTCTAATTTTTCTATTTCTAATTTTAATTTTTTCTTTTCTTTATTATTTATTAATGTTAAAACAACTATTACTAAAATAATAGTTACTATCCATACTAAACCCGCTATTAATATAAAGGTTATTCTATCCATACGCTTCACCACTATATTAAGTTTATCACATATTACTAATTTTTTAAAGTTTAAAAAAATAACTTTTCAGTTATTTTTGCAAAATATAATTATCAATTAAATCAAATATAGCAACTATCACTAGAAATGCACCCGCAAATTTAGTTATTGCATCGCCAGAAAAAGGATTAAATATCAGTACTATTCCAAGTATCGTAGTTATAACTCCAATTACTAAAGTACCTATCCAATTTGTATTTATTTCTTTTAATGTAAATGAAAGACGTACCTTTGATAAACCAGTTATACTAAGAACAATGCCTATACCAATAGCAATACTTCTTACAACAGAACCTGGAGAAATCAAAATAATAATTCCAAGAAGTGTATATAAAATTCCGCTTATTAAACTTGACGTAAAGCTAATCTTACTTTGAATATAAGTATAAATACTACCAAGACCTATAAGTAAAAGAACAATACCTACAATAATACCTAAAATTTTATTTAATGTATCTGGCATAAGAACCAAAACTAGACCAACAAGTCCCATTATTAAAGTTCTTGTTAATTCTTCTTTGTCATAATTTTTATTTACTTTATTTGCATTTTTCTTTTCTAAAGTACCTTCGACTTTTACCATTTTTCTTCACCACATTCATTATACACTAAAAGTGGCTAATTTGTAAATAACATTTTGACTTTTATACGTGCGTATATTATAATAAAAAGGAAAACAAAATAATTGATGGAGGTAATATTATTTGTTAGCGCCAGACCCAAAGTGGTTAACGAGGATGATGTTTATCGAAAATTCGGCGGATGCATCACGGTTTGTATAATCGAAAGATATATTACAAAAAGCAAAATTAACATTGTAATAAAAAATATATCATATACAACAAGGAAGGAAAGAATTTTTAATATGTGTGGAATTATTGGTTATAATGGAACAAAAAAATGTGTTTCAAGACTTATCGGGGCTTTAGAAGCTCTAGAATACAGGGGTTATGACTCTGCAGGGATTGCTTATGTAGAAAATAGCAAGGTAGAAATAAAAAAAGAAAAAGGAAAAATAAAAAATTTAAAAGATATTGTTAATATGGAAGCTAATTCTAATTTGGGAATTGGCCATACAAGATGGGCAACTCATGGGGAAGCTAATAAAATTAATGCCCATCCTCATAAATCTGGTGTTGTTACTTTAGTACATAATGGTATTATTGAAAATTATATTGAAATTAAAAATGAGTTAATAAAAAAAGGCTATACGTTTAACAGTGAAACAGATACTGAAGTAGCAGCAGCTTTACTTGATAGCTTGTACAAAGAAAATAAAGATATGGTAAAGACTCTTCATGAAGCAAGCAAAATAATCAGGGGTTCTTATGCTTTTGCAGTTCTTGTGGATGGAATTGATGTGCTTTATGCAACTAGATGTGCAAGTCCAATGATCGTGGCTATATCTGATGATGGAAATTATGTAGCATCTGATGTACCTGCTATACTTGCATTTACAAATAAATATATGCTACTTGATGAATATGATATTGTAAAACTTGAAAAAGATAAAATAACAATATATGATAAAAATTTAAACGAAGTAAAAAAGGAAATTAAAGTTTTCGAAGGCACAATGGATGCTGCCACAAAAGCTGGCTATGAACATTTTATGTTAAAAGAAATAAATGAACAAGACAAAGTATTTAAAGATACTATTAACTATTATTTTGATGGTACAATCAATTCATTAGAAAAAAACTTTGGTTTTATAAAAAACTTTAAGAAAATAGATATTGTTGCTTGTGGTTCAGCTTATCACACCGGAGTTGTGGGCAAATATTTAATTGAAAGTTACGCAAATATTCCAGTAAATGTTGAAGTAGCAAGTGAATACCGATATAAAAAATGTTTTTATGATAAAGACACTTTAGTTATATTAGTTTCACAATCTGGGGAAACTGCAGATACTCTCGCCGCTTTAAGAAAAGCTAAAGAAGATGGCATTACAACAATGGCAATAGTTAATGTACTTGGTTCATCAATAGCTCGTGAAGCTGATCATACGATTTACATAAAAGCAGGATTTGAAATTGCAGTTGCAACCACTAAAGCATATTTAGCACAACTTGCTATATTTAGTTTAATTACTCTTTATCTTGGTGTTACAAATAAAGTTATAAGTAATGAGGAATATGAAAAAATAACAAATGAAATTGAGAAAATGCCAGAATATATTAAAGAAACAATAAAAGATAAAACTTATTTGCAAGTAGCTAAGAAAATATTTAGCAAAAAAGAAATATTCTTTATAGGTCGTGGTATTGATTATGCCATTTGCATGGAAGCTTCACTTAAACTAAAGGAAATCTCTTACATTAATAGTGTTGCTTATCAAGCCGGAGAACTAAAACATGGTACAATCTCTTTAATTGAAAAGGATACTCCGGTAATTGCTATATCAACTGATGAAGATTTAAATGAAAAAACAATAAGCAATATCAAAGAGGTTAAAGCTCGCGGAGCTTATGTAATACTTGTTACAAATACAGCACCACAAGAAAAATTCTATGATGAATTAATTATCATAAAGAAACTCCACCCTATCATGGAATCGATTTTAACAATTATACCACTTCAATTACTT
>Ga0256404_1010529_pt1 | contig 12749 bp, 12 predicted proteins | sample RumenRJG_01DNA_FD_185990 | JGI IMG/M metagenome (GOLD analysis project Ga0256404, IMG submission 185990) | Bovine rumen microbial communities from Lethbridge, Alberta, Canada - RJG_01 | ecosystem: Host-associated > Mammals > Digestive system > Stomach > Rumen | place: Canada: Alberta | collected...
TAATCGAGCATGACCTCGTCCATGAGCAGCGCGCCCTTGTAGAAATACTGCGCGCTCTGCACGAACAGGTCGAAGAATTCCGTGTCCTTCTTCTTGAAATTGAACATAGATGCCGGATTCCTCCCCAACTATATTTATCACATACACTGATATATCATATCATGTCTTGCGCGGGCGTTCAATCAGAAAATTCCATCGGGCGGCCGGCGTCCCGAAAAAAATCCAGGTTTCGCATTTCTTTTTCTTTTTTCCATATTCCCATTGACGCGGCGCGTTCCTGGTGCTATGATGAACTTGTTCCGCGAGAGTGAGACGATATGACACCGTACTATTGTAACATACCATTCTCGATTCCTCTTGTTTTCCCGGTTCATTCAAACTATGCCCAAGAAAGGAGACCCCCATGAAAAAGAAATGGTACAACGTCCGCACGACGCAGAGCGTGCTCTACGAGCAGGAAGTCCTCGCGCGCGGCCCCGAGGAAGCCTGCGAAGAAGCCGAGGCCCAGATCGCGGGCGGCGAAGCCTACCCCGTCGAAGGCGACTACGACTTCGACAGCGAAGTTACCGGCAGCCGCCCGCACAGCCGCGCCGAAGACGACGACGCCTACCTCGGCATCGACGACCACGACCCGCGCGGCGACGCCGCCCTCGTCTGACCATGCCCCGCGCCAAGACCCATGCCCAGCCCTATGCCCAGACCATCGAAAGGAGCCCGCCATGAACACCCTCTCCGCGCATTTCACCCGCGCCATCGCCCGCCGCCTCGCCGCCGAGCGCCGCGCGGCCGCGCCCCCATCCCTTTCGGCCGCCCTCGCCGCGCACCCCGCCGCCGCCGCGCGCCTGCGCTTTGCCGACGCCCTGCTGCAGGAAGGCAGCCCCGGCATCCTCGTCGGCGACTTCGCCAAAATCCTGCGCACCTCCGGCATCGAGACCGGGCAGAAGCGCCTGTTCGCGTGGATGCGCGAAAACGGTTTCCTCCTCGCGACCCACACCGCCGTCCACAACATCCCCTCCCAGCGCGCCATCGAGCTCGGCCTCTTCGCCGTCCAGCAGCGCGCGATCCGAAAGCCCGACGGCACCCGCCTCCTCGTCCACACCCCGCGCGTCACCGCCAAAGGCCAGATGTACTTCCTCGCGCGCCTGCAGAAAGAAGCGCAGGCCCCCGCCGGCTCCGGCCGCCCAGACCCCAAAGACCACAAAGAAAACCAGGAACATCACGGAAAGGACAACGAACAATGACAAAAGAAGACAAACTCACCCTCCTCATGGGCATCTACCACACCGCCTACCGCCGCAAGCAGGCCCTCATGGACGCCGAAATCGCCCTCGCCGCCGGCCACCACCTGCGCTGGTCCGTCTGCTGCAGCGCCTCCGAACACTGCGCCCTCATGCACGACACGCTCCTGAGCCTCGGCCACAAACTCTACGAAGGCGGCAACTGGATCGTCTTTGACAGCACCATGGAAGCCGTCAGCCGCAGCGGCGAACTCCACGCCGCCAGCGGCCTGAAGCTCACGCAGCACCAGCTCGCCGAAGGCATCCGCGCCCTCGGCCTCGAAGACGACGAGAAGGTGGAAAAGTGAGCTACATCACCCTCATGAACGCCTTCCTCGACCGCTCCGGCGGCGTCCTCTCCGCCCCCGCCCAGGCCATGTACCTGCGCCTCTTCGGCATCGCCAACCGCCTCGGCTGGCCCCCATGGTTCTGCGTCACGAACAAAGAACTGCTGAAAAGCCTCCGCATCGGCAGCGAGCACACCCTCCGCGACGCACGCACCGAACTCTCCTCCTGCGGCTGCATCCTCTGGCGCCCGCGCGGCCGCCGCCTCTACTACCACCTCTGCACCATCGACCGCGCCCCGGCCCTGCCCTCAGGTGAAAACGTTTCCACCTCGCTGAAAGCCGCCTCCCTGCCATCGGGGAAAGTCTCCTCCTCAGGGGGAGGTGGCGCGCGAAGCGCGACGGAGGGAGTCTCACAACCGCAGCGCAGGAAAAGCGCGCACCCTCCTTATGCGGGCTCCGGGCCCTCCGCCATCCCGGCACCACGCGCCGCATTCTTTCCCCGACCCCGGCACGACATGCCGCACCATGCGGCACCAGCTGCCGACCTTCTAAGACAGAAGACAAACCTCCTAGACAAAGAACCATCCATCCCCCTCCCAACCTCTATGAAAGGAGCCCCCCATCATGGCACTCACCTCCCTCAAAGACCTCCTCACCCGCCCTGCCAGCCGGCAGCAGCCAGCCTCCCCCGCCCCAGCGACCCCGACGACTTTGCCGCCCGCCTCGCCAGGCGCCGGCACCCCTGGGACTGACCGCCACGCCGCCAAAACCGCTCCCAGCGCCACGCCCGGCATCCCCGCCGCATCCGAAGACCCCCTCGCCCATCTGCGCGGCCGCCACCCCGCCGCGCCACCTCGCACCATCCGCGGCATCTACGACGCCCCCGCCGCCGAAATCGCCGCCCGCGAAACCGACATCCTCGCCGCCGAAGAAGCCGCCGACCTCTGCCTCGGCTGCCACGGCGACTGCCGCCAGCGCACCTACGGCATGCGCCTCATCGCCTACGCCGAAGGCGGCCGCATCCAGTGCGCCATGCAGCAGTGCCGCTACGGCCGCGCCCGCCGCGAACGAGCGCGCCTTGAAAAACTCTTCCAGACCGCCCGCATCCCCGCCATCTTTGCCCGCGCCACCTGGCAGGACTACCAGCTCACCCCCGAAAACGAAGAAGCCGTCAAAGCCGCCAAATGGTTCTGCCGCCTCCTCACCGAGCGCAAAAATTTATCCCCACGTGCCGGCCTCTACCTCTACGGCCCGCGCGGCACCGGCAAGACCATGCTCGCCGCCCTCATCGCCCGGACGCTTGCGAGCGAAAGCATCCCCGTCCTCTTCCTCAGCGTCCCCGACTACTTCTACGAACTGCGCGCCTCCTTCGGCAGCACCGACCGCCGCACCGAAACCCTCACCAGCGCCGCCCGCAGCGCCGCCGTCCTCATCCTCGACGACCTCGGCGCCGAACGCACCACCGAATGGACCGCCTCCGAACTCTTCACCCTCATCAACCACCGCGCCGCGAACGCCCTCCCCACCCTCGTCACCAGCAACTACCCCCTCGGCCAGCTCGCCACCGCCCTCGCCTGCGTCCGCCACCAGGGCGGCAAAAACACCCTCGACGACAGCCAGGCCCTCCGCATCAGGAGCCGCCTCGCCGGCCTCTGCGAACCCGTCAGGCTCGGCGGAAAAGACCGGAGGACAGAATAACCGCACGAAATCCCCCAGCGGACAGGGCAAAACGACCGCTTCCGCGCCCGCACCCCCAAGGCTCCCTCCGCCCCCTGAGGCAATGTCATCAAGTTAAGGGCCAGGCCCCCTCTAGAGGCAATGTCATTAAGTTAAGGACCCGGCCCCCTCTAGAGGGGGCTGTCAGCGTAGCTGACTGGGGGAGTAGTTGGGTGCTGGAGACAAACAAGTATGCAAAAGGCTGCTAAAGTACTTTAGCAACGCATGTATTCTTGTCAGGCTTCAGCATCCTACTACTCCCACCACCGCTTCGCGGTCCCCCTCCCTCTAGAGGGAGGCTGGAGTTTGAATGACCTCATCGCTTAACTTAATGACATTCCCCCCTGAGGAGGAGCCTTCGCACAAAGCCCCGCTCGCGAACCGATGCCCCCCATCTCCCACCCCAGGCGGACAGGGAGCGAAGCGACCACATCCGCCCCTCGGAGCGTCTGTGCCCCGCCCGCCCCAGCGGACAGGGAGCGAAGCGACCGCCTCCGCCACGCATCGGGGCCCGCCCGGGCGTTTAGCCCTGCTCCGCGGGCGACAGGCCCCTCTTCGGGAGGGCGGGGGCTTTGCGACAGCGAGCGAAGCGGTGAACATCCGAGCGGCGCCGAAAGAACCACCCACCCATCGCCACTGCGGCGTCCGGCCCTCCTTCGGGAGGGCCGGGGCTTCCATAAGGAAACTTTTAGCTGTAAGGAAACGGAAAAAATCGAGATATTCCGATGTGAACCGAAAGCCGCAAAATCCATCGAGCCCCGCAGGCCGTGTCAGCGTTGTTTCCGTTGGAAGCCCCCGCCCGACCCGCGCACGCACTCCCCTTCCTCCGCGCCCCCCATCCTCCTTCCCCTCCCCTTCCGCGCCCACGAAAAAAAGGGCCGCGCAACACGCGACCCCAATTTTTCTCACAGCCGTGACGTCATCACCGGCCGCCCGCACTTACGCGAGCACCGTCTTCGTCGTCTCGACCGTATACGGCTCCAGCGCCGCCACCGCGAAGCCTGTGCCCATCACGAGCGCCTTCTTCGCGATCGCCTCCTGCTGGAACGCCTCCACCTCCGCCTTCTTCAGACCCTCCTTCGGGTCCGCCAGCGAAAGCGTCCGCGTCATATCCTTCTTCGTCCCCTGAAACGGGATCTTCAGAATCGTCGCCATCAAAAATCACCTCCCTTTCCAGCGGCTTCCAAAAAACCTCACGCCTGCTCCACAAGATCCGCGGCCTCCGTGCGGCGCAAGCCATCAAGCTCATGCGCCTGCAGCGCCGCGTACTTCGCACCGAGCGCCACGAAATCATCGTCCGAAAGCGCAGGATTCAGACCCGCGACCGAACGGCTCACCGTCAGCGCCTTCCCATTGAGATCCGTCCCCGTCACCACGCGGAGCGTCATCTTGAGCGAAGCATTCGACTTCTCAATCGCCATGCGATCACCTCCTTTCATATATATACATCGTTGGAGAAGGGGAATTTTACCCAAGAAAATCAGGCGGGCGGCGAAAAAGCACGTTCGCAACCCGCATAAATGACAATCCAGAATCTCACACGCCCATCTTGTGAGACTCCCTCAGCTTCGCTCCGCTCAGCAGCTCCCCCTGAGGAGGAGCCTCCGCACAAAGCCCCGCTCGCGAACCGATGCCCCCATCTCCCACCCCAGCGGACAGGGAGCAACGCGACCGCTTGCCGCTAAAGCGGCATAAGCGACCGCTAAGCGCTAAAGCGCTAAGCGTCTGCTTATCCGCCCCTCGGAGCGTCTGTGTCCCGCCCGCCCCAGGCGGACAGGGAGCAAAGCGACCGCATCCGCCCCGCCGCAGGAGCCCGCCCGGGCGTTTGGCCCTGCTCCGCGGGCGACAGGCCCTCCTTCGGGAGGGCGGGGGCTTTGCGACAGCGAGCGAAGCGGTGAACATCCGAGCGGCGCCGAAAGACCAACAAAGCCGCGCTGAAAACAGCCCTGCCGAGTCCCATCGAACACCACGAAATCGCGAGGGAAGATTCGCCACTGAGCGAGTCGGCGCAAAGCCCCCGCCCGACCGCGACCACGCCCCCTCCGCGACCACGAACGCATCTTCGCGGCGGCAGGAAGGGCCCGCAAGGATTCCGTTAAGGAATCGTCCGTGGAATCCGGCGGGCCCTCCCTGCCGCCCCGGGGCCACGAACTCCCCAGCCGCGAGCGGCATAAGCGACCGCTAAGCGCTGAAGCGCCAAGCGTCTGCTTATCCGCGACCACGAATCCCCCACTTTTCCAGAAAGGAGCCCCCCTATGCACCCCCTCCCTCCCGCGCCCCTCCTCCTCCCCCGCTTCCTCCCCCTCCTCCGCGCGGCCTCCAACCAGCCCTACCTCCGCTCCTGCCGCGAAGACGCCTTCCAAATCGCCGCCCTCGCCTTCCTCCAGGCCGCCCGCACCTACGACCCCGCGCGCGGCCCCTTTCCCGCCTACGCCCGCCTCCGCGTCTACGGCGCCCTCTCCGCCTGGTACCGCAGCCTCTCCCGCCGCCGCGCCCGCGAATGCACCGCCGCCAATCCCTCCTCCCCCGCGATGGACCGCCCCGACCCTGCCGCCTCCGCCGCCCTTCGCGCGGCCGACCTGCGCGCCGACCTTTCCCCCGCGCTTTCCTCCCTCCCCGCCCGCGAGCGCCGCGTCCTCCTCCTCACCGACGCGCTCGGCCACACCCAGAGCGAAGCCGCCCGCCTCCTCGGCCTCTCCCAGCAGACCGTCTCGCGCCTGCGCGCCCGCGCCCTCCGCCGCCTCCGCCGGCGCCTCGCCCCCTTGGGAAAAAAATCCCCCCAGCACCTATAACTCGAATCCAACCTCCCCCCGATATAATGACGGCGAGTAAAGTATGTTATGGAAAGAGTTGCAAAACATGAGCACCTTCGCCGAAAACTTCAAAGCCCTCCGGAAAGCCTCCGGCCTCACCCAGGAAGCCTTCGCCAAGGCCGCCGGCATCTCGGCGAGCGCCGTCGCCATGTACGAAGCCGGCCGGCGCGTCCCCGGCGCCCGCGCCGCCGTCCGCATCGCCAGCGCCTTCGGCGTCCCCGTCGCCAGCCTCGTCGGCGACACCCCGTTCACAGGCCCCTTGCGCACCCCCTCCCCGACCCCGCCGAAAAAAGACATCCTCGACGACCTCATCGACACGAACCTCCAGCGCCTCGCCCGCCAGCACCTCGGCAAACTCCCGCCGCGCCAGGTCGAAGAACGGAAAAAATTCTTCCGCAAAGTCCTCGCCCTCCTCATCTGCGAACAAGACAAAGAAAAAGAAGCGGAGGCGGACGGCGGCGAGGAAAGCTGATACGTGGGCGGAGCGTGCGGGGGCGTCCAACGGAAGGTCGAGGACGGCGCCTGGGGGAGTCCAACGGGAACAACGCTGACACGGCCTGATGGGCTCGATGGATCTTGGAGCGACGGGTTCACATCAAGGAATCTCGATTTCTTCCGTTTCCTTACAGCTGAAAGTTCCCTTATGGACTCCCCCAGGCGCTCGAAGAAGGGCTATTGCCCCGCCCGTCCGCCCCGCAGGAGAACGGAGAAAATTCACAAAGCAAGGCTATCAGCCCGCTCCGTCGCCCCGCAGGAGGGGAAAGAAAAAATTTCATAAAGAAGGTCTATTGCCCCGCCCGTCCCGCAGGAAAGGGAGCGGAAACTCACAAAGCAAGGCCGCAGCTCGGCCGAACGTCCTCAGAAACAGCATACGATGTGCGAAGGCTCCTCCTCAGGGGGAGCTGTCAGCCGAATGGCTGACTGAGGGAGTCTCACAAGCAGGGCGTATGCGATACACGATTCCATCTTACGCGGGCTCCGAAAAAAACTCCCCCCAAAAAATTCCACAAAAATAAGCCGAAAGTACCACCGTACCTTCGGCTTATTTTTATGAGAATCCCCCTCCGGCGCGAGCGGCGGCATCGAAGACATCGCCGTCGGCCTCACCTACAACGGCAAACGCATCCTCGACGGCAGCCTCGGCAAGCATTACGAAAGCGCGGACGGCCTCACATGGCCGCCTGCCATGCCAACGGCCGACCGCGGCGTCCTCACCTCCACCGCCTCCGTCTATTTCCCCGGCACCACCACCATCAATCAGGACGGCATCTACCACATCGATACCAACAGCAACAACATCCAGGGCTGCCACCTCATCATCAATGCCAAAAACGTCTGCCTCGTCCACGATGGCGGCTTCGTCGACCTCGAGAAGTACGGCGCGAACGCCAACGAAAGCCTCATCGCCAATATCAGCAGCCTGCGCCCCTCCGCCCTCGGCCTTTCTGCCGCCAGCCTCACCACGCGCGAGAAAGCCAAGACCGCCCTCGGCCTCCTCGACACCGCCCTCGAAACCGCCCTTTCGCAGGCCACCCAGGTCGGCGCCTGCCAGCAGGCCCTCGCCGCCACCGCCAAGAACCTCACCACCACCCAGGAAAACATCACCGGCGCCCAAAGCACCATCCGCGACGCCGACATGGCCAAAACCCTCACAAGCTACCTCCAGCACACCCTCCGCCTCAAAGCCTCCCAGTCCATGCTCGCCCAGGCCAACCAGCAAAACGAAACCGTCCTCGCGCTGCTGGGGTGAAATAGAAAGGCTCCCTCTGAGGCAATGTCATGAAGTCAAGCGGGAGCACATCGAATTGGAAAGCCTCCCTCCCAGAGGAAGGTGCCCAAAGGGCGAAGGGAGTCTCACAAGCAGGGCGTATGAAATGTACAATTGTGATTTACGCGGGCGACGAAAAAGCAACTGCGCAGCCCGCGTAAGCTGCCATCCTGTATCTCATACAGCATGCTTGTGAGACTCCCTCAGTCGCCCATTCGGGCGACAGCTCCCTCTGAGAGGGAGCCAACGCCCCCTCGGAGCGTCATACTCCCCCGGCGGCCAGCGAGCAAAGCGAGCGCCTGCCGCCCCCTCGGAGCGCCATACTCCCCCGGCGGCCAGCGAGCAAAGCGAGCGCCTGCCGCCCCCCTCAAACCGCCATACTCCCCGGCGGACAGGGAGCAACGCGACCGCATCCGCCCCGCCTCGGGGCCTCGCCGTCCCTCCCCCAAAAACCACCCCCGCCCCCCGAGGCCGCGAGCCGCTGACCTCCCTTCGGGAAGGCGGGGGCTTCCATAAGGAAACTTTTAGCTGTAAGGAAACGGAAAAATTCGAGATATTACGATGTGAACTGAAAGCCGCAAAATTCATCGAGCCCTGCAGGCCGTGTCAGCGTTGTTTCCGTTGGAAGCCCCCGCCTGACCGCGACCACGCCCCCTCCTTCGCGAGCGCCCTCACTCCCCCTTCCCGATCTCCTCCGCGACGACCTTCCCGGCCTTCCGCGCGAGCGCCTCCACCCCGTGCACCCGCACGAAATGCTCCCCGAAAATCCGCCGTGCCGCGCCGTCCGTCTCCTCCCCGGGGAACACGCTCTCCACGAGCCCCACGAGCCGCACCCCGCGCGACCGCAGCTCCCGCGCCGCCTGAGCCGCATCCTCCACGGCCGCCTCCCCCATATAAGCCCGAGCCCCCGGCGCTCCCTCGCGCGAAAGCCCGACATCATCCCCCGGATGCGCGTCCGTCAGCATCAGGACCACATGATGCCGCTTCGAAAAATCTCCTCCACCAGCCGCGGCAGGAGCCATCCCCCTCGCACCCGCGGAAGAAGACGATGTACTGATTGTCCGGCCTCCCCGTGCCTCGAACGAATCGTCCGCGTCGCCGCTCCGCGCGCGGCCTCCCCGTGCTACGAAAGAACCTTCCGCGCCCTTCGCGTGCTCCGACTGTCCCTTCGCGGCCGCCGCCGCGCCCCCCTCATCTTCTTCGCGGAGGCCGGAGGGGTCTCCAAGAATCCCGTTAAGGAATCGTCCGTGGGATTCGGGAGACCCCTCCGGCCTCCCCGTGCCACGAGCCCCGCTCCGCGCGCGGCCTCCCCGAGCCCCGGACGCCCCTTCCGCGCCCTCCGCGTGCTCCTTCGCGGAGGCCGGGGAACTTCCAAAGAATCCCGTTAAGGAATCGTCCGTGGGATTCGTGGAAGTCCCCCGGCCTCCCCGTGCCACGAAAGAACCTTCGCGGGCCAGCAGCGCCTCCACTGCCCGCAGCGCGAGCCCATCCCGATTCCACCCGCGCGCGCGATACCCATAGATTCCGTCCGTCCGCGCGGCTCCCATTTCCTTCAGCGCCGTCATCACCGTCACCCCGCGCATGCTCGCAAACGACCAGACCTGTACGGGGATGCCGAGCCTTTTGAGCGTCTCCGCCACCATGACCGCCTCGGCCGCGATCTGCGGCTGCTGCGCCTCGCGTGACGCCGACGCATCGAGGAGCAATGTCACATCAAAGGGGCCCTCTACCTCCTCCTCCGACGCCGTGAACACCCTTCCGTCCCCGAGCGCCGCCGCCCGCCACGCACGCCGCGGCGAAAACCGCCCCTGCTTTGCCGCCACATCGAGCGGCTGCCGCATCACATCGAGCGTATTCTTGAGCTCCGAATAAATGCGCCGCTCCGACGCCCGCAGCACCGCCGCATGCGCCTGCGCCCACGCGGCATTCGCCGCCCGCACCTCGTCAGCGCCATCCGCCGCGCCATCCGGACGCGCGAAATACACATGCGCCGCCGCATGGCCGCCCGTGCAGACATCCTGCTCGATCCGTGCCCGCTTTTCCTCGGGGAAGAACGGCCGTCCCGCCTCCCTGCAGACCTGCCGCCAGTCCTCCGCCTTCTTCCGCGCCAGAAAGCCCGCCGTCCCCGACGCCCCGAGCACCCCGCGGTCCGCCCCGCGCCCGCCCTGCCGCGTCGGCGCATCATCCTGCACCACATGCACCGGCAGCACCCGGCGGAGCAGTTTATGAAGCATTTCCGGCAGCACCACATGATACGCCCGCCGCGCCCCCGTGCGGAAGCGAAAACGGAAGAACCGGTGCAGCACCGCATCGAGCGCCTCCGTCAGCGCCTCCGCCGACGGCTGCGGCGGGAGTTCCAGCGCCTCATAGAGCCCGCGGTCCCAGGGATTGCGGAGCCCCGAGCGCCCCTCCAGCACCTCGTGGCAGCGCGCCGCCTTCAGCGTCTGCGCCACCCCCGTCGAGAGCATCCTCTGCTGCATCGACACATCCACATCCCGGAGATCCGCGAGGAACCTTTCTGCATGCTCCAGTCTTAGCGCCCCGAGCGCCGGAGCCACCGCGAGCGCCTGCGGATACACCGCCGCCTCGATGCCGAGCCACGCGAGGTCCGTGAACGTATCGGCGAAAACCGAATCGCGCAGCCCGTCCAGCCACGCCACGAGTACCTCTGCCTCATAGAAACGATGCGTGAACCCCACGATCGCATTGAGATACGCATCCGGCGTTCCGTCGTGATGGAACACGAGGAACGACGGCAGGAATCCATACACCCCCGCCGCCGTCCAGACCTGATTTTCCGCGCGCCGCCGCGCCTTGTCACGCAAAGAACTCATCTGTTTTCGCCTCCTTTGCAACGAACAGCTGCAGCACATCCCCCGCGATGCCCCGTTCGTCCTCCTCCATGCACTTATCCACGAGCCCCATCGAAAGCGCCCGCAAAGGCGAAAGCCCCCGCCGCATCAGCCGCACGGCCGCCAGCAGCCCCCGCAGATCGACCGCGCGGCTTGAAATCTCGCCCTGCGCGTGTTTCTCCTCCATCGCCGAAAACAGCTTCCCGAGCGTCTCGCGCCCCGCCTGCGAAAGCTCCGGGCACGCCTTTTCTAAAAGATGCACCACCCCCGCCTCCGAAAGCGGCGGCAGCCGCAGCACCACGAATCGCGACGCCAAAGCCTCATTGAGCTCCCGCGTCCCCGCGTACCCATAATTCATCGTCGCAATCACCCGCGCCGCAGGGCTCAGCCGCACCCGCCCATGCCCCGGCACATCCACCATCCGACGGTCATCGAGCAGAGAATGCAGCACCGCGAGCGCCTCATTTCGCGCCATATTGATCTCATCGAGCACCAGAAATCCCCCCGCCTGCGCCGCCTCCACCACCGGCCCCGGACGGAACACCACCGCGCCCTTTGCGAGCGTATCCGCGCCCAAAAGCGCCTCCGCGTCCGTCTGGATATGGAACGACACATTCCAGTCCGGCCGCCCGAACACCGCCGCGAGATTCTCCGCCAGCACATTCTTTCCCGTCGCCTTCGGCCCCACGAGCAGCAGATGCTCCCCCGAAAGCAGCGCCGCCAGCGCCGCCTCGACCACCTCGCGCCCCTCATACACATAGCTCGCCCGCGGCACCCCGCGCCCCGCAGGCAGAGCCCCCTCCGCAGCCGCATCCGCCGCCTCCGCCTCGCGCCGCCAGTCCTCCGCCGCCGAAAGCAGGCTCCCAGACACCCCCTGCTCCCGCCAGGCCGAAAGCACCTCCGCGCCAGAAAAACCGAAGCGATCCGAAACAAAATTCTCAGACATCAACAAAACTTCCTTTCAAAAACAGCGAATCATCAGCGAATCACAACGACCTCAGGCGGACAGCGAGCAAAGCGAGCGCCTCCGCCCGCCTGGCGCATGCCGTCCAAGTCAAGCGTGGAGAATCTCAAACTCCAGCCTCCCTCTCAGAGGGAGGTGCCCGAAGGGCGGAGGGAGTCTCACAAGCACGTCCTATGAAATTCAGGATTTTGGCTTACGCGGGGTATGTAGTCTTTTCGATGCCCGTGTAAGATACAATCATACATCTCACATGCCCATCTTGTGAGACAGCCTTACGGCATAAGCGACCGCATAGGCGCTGAAGCGCCTTGCGTCTGCTTATCCCTCAGCTTCGCTTCGCTCAGCAGCTCCTCCTGAGGAGGAGCCAACGCACATCGAATCCATTACCTTAATGACATTCCCTCTGAGAGGGAGCCTTTCTGCCGCCACCAGTCGCCCAGTAGACCGAACCGTCCCCCCCCCGCCCGGCGGACAGCGAGCGAAGCGAGCGCTTCCGCCCGCCGCCCCAACCGTCCATCGAACCGAAACGTCCATCCCCGCCCCAGCGGACAGGGAGCGAAGCGACCGCCTGCCGCCCCGCCCGGGCGTCCGGCCCTGCTCCGCGCGCGTCCGGCCCAGCTTCGGGAGGGCGGGGGCTTTGCGACAGCGAGCGAAGCGGTGAACATCCGAGCGGCGCCGAAAAACATCTCCGCCCCCCCTGAGGCCGCGCGCCCCATGCCAACCTTCGGGAAGGCGGGGGCTTCCATAAGGAATCTTTTAGCTGTAAGGAAACGGAAAAAACGAGGCTCCTCCATGTGAACCAACCGTCCCAAAATCCATCGAGCCCCGCAGGCCGTGTCAGCGTTGATCAGCTAAAGCATAAGCGACCGCTAAGCGCAAAAGCGCTAAGCGTCTGCTTACCGTTGGAAGCCCCCGCCTGACCGCGACCACGAACCTCATCTTCGCGAGCCCCCCCCGACCCTTATCTTTTCGCGTTCTCAATTGCATTTTCCTCCCTCGCAACGTATAATAAGAACGAACAATCACCAGAAAATTCCACCAACCGCACACACAGGAGGCCTCCCCCATGCAG
>Ga0256404_1010530_pt1 | contig 12749 bp, 8 predicted proteins | sample RumenRJG_01DNA_FD_185990 | JGI IMG/M metagenome (GOLD analysis project Ga0256404, IMG submission 185990) | Bovine rumen microbial communities from Lethbridge, Alberta, Canada - RJG_01 | ecosystem: Host-associated > Mammals > Digestive system > Stomach > Rumen | place: Canada: Alberta | collected...
ATCCCGCGCTCGAGGCTGCCGTTGTCCGCTTCCTGCAGCGCCCTGCCCCAGATGGCCAGATACTGGAGTTCCTGCGGCGAGAACGCATTGGCATTGCCAAAGATATAGTCGCTGCCATCGAAGATCACGGCAGCTGGATGATCGTGCTGCTGCAGCATATGATAAATCTCCGTGAACTCCCGCTGGATGTCATCCGGCGTCCGCCGCGGGGGGAGGGCCGCATCCTCGAACCCGTCTCCCAGGTCCCCGAACGCCCCCGCGTCATACGGCACGGAACCGCCTTGCGCCTGGGGCTGGGACTCCGGCTGCACCATCGGCGCCTGGCCGGACAGGGACACGCTGCCATTGACCCGGTCCCATCGCGTGATGCGCTCGAAGCCCAGCTCCCGCAGCATCGGGAGGAGGACGGGGATCAGCCCCGTGTACATATGCGTCCTTGCATCGAAAGCCAGGTCGCCCGTATTGCCATAAAGGATGACCGCCGACCGGATGCCGCATTCGCGGCGGAAGCGTTCTTGCCAGAGATCGTATTCTTTTTCTGCCATCACGCATGCCCTCCCTGCTGATCCGGCGTGGAAGATGAATAGGCATCGGCATAGCGCCGGTCCGGATTCCGCCAGATCACGCGTTCGTCGGAAAACTTGATGCCGTACGCTTTGGAAAGATCCACATGGAATTTCTGGATGTCCTTCATGCATGCCATGTGCGGATAATGGTCAAAGCGGTATTGCATTTTCCCATGTGCATCGATATGGCATTCTGCGCGCTCTCCGGAAGCCCGTTGCGCAACGAGCTTCACGAAGCCGCCGGATTCCAGCGTCGGCCGTGCGACCGAAAATCCCTGCGTGCGCAATTCCTGGATGATGGCCCGCACGACTTCCCGCCGCTCCTGCTCGGACACGAGGAGCTCATCGCTCTTCTTGGACACGTCCTGCACGTTCTTCAGCGTTTCCGATGCCGAGCGCTTGCCTTCCTCCATTTCGCGTTCCAGCTGTGCCAGCTGCGCCTGGAGCGCCTCGCCGGCTGTGTGATCCTCGATAGGTTCTTCTTGAATCTGCTTGCGGACTGCCTGCAGCTGCTCTTTGGCGGCATCCACGGCCTGGCGTTCCTGCGTCTCTTCCTTCCACGCCGCTGCTTTCTTTTCGCCGCTCGCTACGGCGCGCGCGACGGCCTGCTCGATGTCTTGCACGGACATCTCGGCAAGATGGCTCTGAATCTCCGCAAGTTCCTGCTGCGCGAAGTTGGCCGTGATGGGACTCTTGATGTTTGCCAGCGCCGCGTAAAATGCATCGGCGGCTTCCGCCTGCTGCTGCTGCCGCTGGATGCGCAGCTGCTCGCGGCGCATGGCCTCCTCCCGCTCAAACTGTCGCACGGCGGCCTCCGCCAAATGACGCATCGACGAAATATAGCTCCCGATCCCGAAACTGATGTCCCGGGCTGTCACAGGATCGCTTGTCAACTGGTCGCGGATCCCCTGCAAATCGTTTGCAAGCCGCGCCATCTCGTCGGGAATGTAATCTGCGTAGCCTTCGCGCACCATTTCTTCATACTGTGCCTGATAGCGGCGGTAAAACGTTTCCGTCGTCCGGCTGACGCGTTCGCGGAACGCCCGCTCCCGCGCCTGCCGTTCGAGTTCGTATCTCCATTCCTCATGGCTGCTCATGAAATCGGCCTCCTCCGAGTTTCGCGCATGGCTGCGCCCTTATTTTTTCTTTTTCTTCTTTTTCTTCCCCTTGCCGGATGCCATGGATCCGCTATGCGCCAGCATCTGCAAGAAATTTTCCGAGCTGATCGCCTTGATGCCATGGCAGTTCTTGCTCATCAGCTTGAGATTGTTGTCGTCGGTAATTAAAGAAACCGGCTTGGCATTGTATTGCAATGCTACGGAAAGGATGCGCATATCGTTTTCCATGCTGCCTGTCCGCAACTCTTCCGGGATCAAGTCCGGATGGCTCTCCACTCCTGTCTGCACCCAGTCTGCACCAGCATCCACCAGAGAAGCGAGCTTGCTGGAAATATGGCGCGAAGCCTGGGCGCGCATCTGTTCTTCTTCTGATGCCTGTTCTTCCGCGTGCTTCAGCCCGTCAAGCTCCTGCAAGACGGTCGCCGGCACCAGCAGCAAGTAACTTCCATTCCGCTGGAGCTCTTCGATGAGTTCCGGATGATGCAAGAGCGCATTCGTGTCCGGCACGGCGATGCTCGGATAGCGCAGCTCCTGCGGGTCGCAGAACTCTGCCAATACATCCATGACGGTTTCCATGAACGCCGCCTTCTTCTGCAAAAATGCACTCTGGCTGCATGCATCCGAAAATTCCATCACCCTCCGCGAAAAATCCGCTTCCGCCTCGATCCATTGCTTTGCCAAGTCATAGACGACGTGCAATTTTTCCGGGCCGTCCTGCACGATGCCCTTGCGGATGCGCGCGGCGCTGCTTTCTTCTTCCGATGATGCTCCGAATTGATAAAGGATCCGGTCGACGATCTGCGGCATCCACACGACGCTGCGCTCGATTGGCATCCGGCGGCCTGCGGCCTGCTCCACGAGCTCCGGCGTCAGATGCATCACGAAGTCGCGTACGACGCTCTCCGGATAGAGATGCGCGAGACAGGATTCCTCTTTTTCCACAGCAGACAAGCAAGACGCATCGGCAGACACCAGTTGATCGAGGATCTCCCACGTTTCCCGGATGCCGGACGGAGACGGCAGTGTCATCACAGCATTACGTGCAGCCTTCTGGAGCAACGAACGGTACTCGCCAGGGACGCCCTTGAGAACGGTTTTGAGCTGCGAGAGCAAGGCGCCCGCCTCTTTCGGCGTATGCACGTGCGACCGGACGACCTCATCGCCGATGAGCAGCTCTTCCATCAACGCACCTGGAACAGATGGATTCCGCATGCCAGAGAACTGCCCGGCGAGATGCTGGAGTTCCTGGAGGAATTTCGCGCGCTTTCCAAGGTCCTCCATGGCCGAAGCCACGCTCTGCGTCTGCCTCCGGAAAGCTTCTTCCTGATGCGCCAGCAGCAGCAGGATGACGAGAAGCGGCTCGCGGGCAGCATACTGCCGGACGATTTCGCCAAGGAGCGACGGGATGTCCAGCGGCTCTTGCCGCGGCACGTAAGCAATGGCAGCCTCGCGGATTGTGCCGCCAAAATTCAGGGAAAACCGTCCGCGATGAATCGCGAACCCCGCGCTCGCCACGATGATCTCCGGAGCGAGCAACGTGCCATCGACATGCACGGTCAACTGGTGCGGCTGCACTTCCATGCCGAAGGCGTCGCTGTCCGAAAGCAAGACGGCACGGTGCGCTTTCTTGTCCTGCATAGGAGGAAGCGCCGCCGCGTCGGACGCGCGCACGAGGAAGAGCGTGCGTTGCGCGTTCTTTTCCCCTAAAAGCTCCTTCCAAGCTTCCGGCCACGTCCAGGCAGAAATCCTGTCGTCCACGTCTTCTGCGGATGTTTCCGGCCACGCGTCCTCCTCTGGCATCGGGAGATCCAGCTGCGCGGCCACGCGCTGCAGGATTTCCGGCGTATCGTAATCCTGGATGTGGCATACGCCATCCGGGCCGACGTCGATGGGGCGCTGGATGTTGTTCCATCCGATTTTCGTTCCGTTTTCTCCTTGGATCGGCGCGATGACAGGGATTTCCGTCCCTTCCCGGAGCCAGGAAAATGTTTTTTTCTTCTTCGCATCTGCAAGATACGATTGGATCTGTGGCAGAGGAAACGGAACGTCCTGCAAATCATCTTCCGCAAAAACCGGCACGCCTGCCGGCTCCGCTTGCAACGGCTTGCCAGCGGTCAGACGCTGGTGAATCACATCATACGTCACCGGGAGCTCCGTCCGGTTCGTCTGCGATGGCAGCGTGCCGTCGCGCAGCATTTGCCGGCCATCCTGCGTCAGCGCGCAGGCGCCGAGCCGGATTTCCTGCAACGGCGTGTCATCGGTCAGCCCCGTCACTGCGATCAGCCCGCTGGAGCGCATCCCGATCATCACGGGACGGACGAGCTTGTCCACGTCCACGATGCCGAACATTTTTTCGAGGAGGATCGAGACGGGCACATCTGCATACGCTTCCTGATGCTCCGCCACAGCGATCAGCTGGATGACGACCCACTCCATGATGACCGGCTTGCGACGGATCCGGTACTGCACATCGACGCGATACGTGATGTACGGCACGGAAAGCGTAACGTTCATCAACTTCATTTCCGTTTTCCCTCCCATGCCTTCCGTTCTTCGGCCAGCGTGCGCGTCTCCTTGCGGATGAAAGCGCAATCTTCCTCCGTCAGCACGCAGCTGGCGTCGAGCGACGTGCCGAGGCTGCGCAGATATTCCACAATGTTGCCATAGACATTCGCGGTGATCGTTCCCTTCGTATCCATGGCCGGCATCGTGATCTGCTGATCCGCGAAGAGCTCCTGCGATCCGACAATCACCAACAGCTGTTGGGCACGGGAAAACGCCACATTGATGCGCTCGAATTCCAAAGTATGCTCGCCGAGGCGGTGGCTCTTCTTGCTGCGCACCATGCTGACAATGATGATGTTCTTCTCCTTGCCTTGGAAACGGTCAACCGTATTGATGTCCGAATGCCTCAGCTGCAAATACGAAAGGTCAAGTGTCTTGTTTGCCACCATCGTTTTGATCGCCTTGCGCAAATCATTGATCTGCGCCTGATAAAAGCTGATGATGCCAAGCGTCTTCCGGAGCTTCTTTTCCTTGCACGCTTGCGCCATGCGCTGGACGAGCCGGAGGATCATCCGCTGTTCGAGCAGATTGCAGGCCGAGGTGCTGCCGCCGCGCCACGACTCGTAGATGGGCGTGCCGTCCGGCAAACGATACGAATCCATCCAATACGCATGATGCTCCGGCGTCAGGAACGGACGCTGGTGCAAATCCAGGAGCGTCAGTCCGTGGTCGCGCTGCTCCGCCTCCTGCTCCGCCGTCAAGCCTGCTTGGAGCTGGTTCTCATAAAACCGGTTGATGACCTGCATGATCTCGCCGTGCATGCGGAACTGCACTTGCAAACGCTGCTTGATGGCATCGTCCGCCGTTTCAAAGAACTCCTTGAAGAGGGACGCCGTCACCATTTTGTGGTACCGATGGAAATTTTCCGGCGTCAGGAGCGTCGCCTGCGCAGCATTCCCTCCGGCCTCGTCTTCTTCGAAATCCTCTGCATCACCGCCTGCAGCATCTTCCTGTTCCGCTTCGTGATCCTTCGCGCGGTTCATGAGCGCTTCATACGATGTTTCGCTTTCGCCGAACATCGGAGGCAGCTGGCGGTGGTCGCCGACCAGGATGGCCTTGCGCGCTTTCATGAGCGGCAGCAGGAGCTCCGGCGGCGTCGCCTTGCTGACCTCGTCGATGATCGCCACGTCGAAATCTTCAAAGCCATGCTCCTCGAAATCGCGCATGTTCGCCGTGCACGACGTGCCAACGACATTGCAGGCGTCGAGATACGTCCGCTGGTAAATCTCGCGGTCTTCCGCCCCGGCCTCCTTTTGCATGAGCCGGTCGTGATACTCCTGCAAGATAGGCTCCCAGACGGGACGGATCGTATCCTCCTCCTGCTGCTTTTCCACTTGTTCCTGCCTGTTCCTGATGCTGTGCGCGACAGAAGCCTGGCTGTCATCCTGCGCCCCGTACCGCTCGCGCAGCGTCGCCAGCGTCTGCTCTTTCTCCTGCTGCTGCTGCTGCAGGGACTGCCGCGTGTCCAGCAATGTGCGCCCCCGGTTTTCTGCGATGGTGACGCCATCATGGAGCTCGGAAAGGTCTCGTGCCGGATGCGCCGCGAGCCATGACCTTCCCGCCGCGATGATCTGCGGCCATGTTTTGTCCGATGCTTCTTTGGCCTGCCGGAGGGCGTCTTGCACGCGGACTCCTCCTTCCGGCGTCCCCATCGCTTGCTGCAAAACGGACGAAAACATTTTCCTTTCCCTTTCGGTAAAACGGTCGGACAAATTCCCCGATTGCTTCTGCAATTCCTCCCGCCGTTTCTTGAGCGCCTTGGCTTCCTTCCGCAAGCGGCGGAATCCTTCGTCATCATCCTCCGGCAGCGCATCCATCTGGCGTTCATTTTCCTCGAGCCGGAGTTCGATGGTCTTCAATTCCAGGGAATCGACCGTGCCGCTTCCCGCCGCCTGCCGCGCTTTCTCCAGCAAGAAGGGAATCTGATGGCTGCAGCGCAGAAGATACGCGAGCTTCCCGCTTGTCACCCGCTCGATGTCCTGCGCCTCAAAATCGGGAAGCTCCGGGAAAAGCCCCTGGGTGCGGAATGTCTCCGTCAGCTGCTGCGCGATGGGGCGCATCGTCTGCAAAAGGTCCTGCGACAGCAGGAGGAAATCGTCATCCTGCTGCGCCTCGACATCGCGTGCCAGAAAATCGAACTGCTGCCCCGCCGTGCGCAGCTCTGCATTTTCCTCCTCCGCCTGACGGAGCTTTGCCCGCGCCTCCTGAATCCTGATCTCGTTTTCATGCAAAGCATCCTCCGCCTGGGTGGATGCTTTTTCAAGCGCGCGGAGGTCTTCCTCGTAGTTCATGGCGTCGCGGTAATCTTTCTGGCACGTCCGGAGCTCTTCATCGCGCGCCCGCCAAAGTCCGAGCCACGTTTCCTCCGTCTTGTGCGCCAGCGACTGATAGTATTCCGTAAGAATCGTATCCGCCGTATAGCGCGAGCCGCCTTCCTTCCGCATACGCGCATTGTTCGCCATGCGGACGGCACGGATGGTCGGATCTTTTTGCAAGCGTTCGAGCGCGTTGTCCACGGCATCATTCGACTGCGAAGCGAGCAGGACGCGCTTCCCCTGTCGGACGATCTGGTAGATGGCCTCCGCGATGACCGTCGTTTTTCCTGTGCCCGGAGGCCCTTGGATCAAGCAGAGATCCGGCGCTGCCAGCATTTTCCTCACAGCCTCGCGCTGGCTGGGGTTTTCTGCGATATGCGGATCGAGCCACTCCGTAATCTCTGGGAAATCCTCCGTGCGCGGCAATCTCGCCTCTGTCGCATCAAACAGCCAGAGCGGGAGATTCGGCGAATCGCACATGCCTCTCTTGAGGTTCCCGATGGCTCTCCGGAATCTCTGGATCAATGTGAAATCCTGCACGGCTGAGAGCGCCAGGAAACCATCCTCTGGAAGGCGCGGCAGGAGCTCATCATTCACGAATTCTTCCGGGGCTTGGTCGGAATCCTCCATCGCCTCAGAATCATCCTCCGAGAGCTCGTAACGCACCCATGCGATATATGGACGCGAAAACGGGCATTCCTCCCGCATCTCAGAAGACATCTCACGCGGCATGACATCGGCATACCCCTCCGATTTCACCCCGTGGAACCTCCCGAGCCTCCAGCTCCGAAAGCGGGCGCGAGAATCATATTCATAGACAAAGCGCCATGGATTCTTCGAGTAATCCCGATCGAAGACCTGCATGCCTTTCCACAGTTCCCTCCGAATGCGGTCGAATTCCTCTTTGCTCTCGAAGATCAAGCCGATGTTCCATTCCGGACGTTCCTTGTCGCGCTGGTCCCATCCCTGCTCGATGGAAAAATAGCGGCAGCCGACGAGCCCTTTTTCCGACAGCTCCTGTTTCCAATCCAGATAATCTTCCCAGCTCTGGAGTTTTTGCGCCGTATGCTCGACAAGAGAATGCGTCTGATCCAGCATATCGTAAAGGAAATTTGAACCGACGCGGTTGCGGTCCTTGTACGGCAAGATGATGGCAGACGCCTCATACGGCAGCTGCTCGTCATCCTGCACGATCTGGATGTCGCCGATATGAAATTCCTTGCCCCGCGGCACGCCGACAAAACGCAAAGACTTTCCAGGTCCCAGCGTCCGGGAAAGGAAGCTGTTTTCCAGCACCTGCGGCCGGATGCCGATCCTCTGATCCTCTCCACCATCCCGTGTGGGAATCGTGAGATCGACAAGATACACGGTATGCGGGATTCCTTCCGGGTGGAAAAAGACCTCCTCCAGCACATATTCAAGCAACTGCTCTCTTGAGCAATATTCATGAAAAGCTTTCTGCTTCCAGAGACGCTCCCGGCTATGTTCCAGCATCATTTTTACATACGGAACCGGCATGGGAGCGATCTTCAAGCAAACCGCCTTCTGCTGGAAATTCACGCCGCTGTTCTCCGTGATGTCCGGCATTTCCTCGTTCACATCATCATTTTCCGCCATCTCCAAGCCCCCTTCTTTTCCTTCCAATGCGTATACTTTTTCTTCTTATTTCTTCACATTTTGCTAATTTCCTGCCTGCGCTTCATGTATTCCTATCATGTCATTTTTTTGATTCAACAAGAATATTTACTTCCGAGATATGACAATAAGCATGCTGCAAATCCATCGGACAGCGACAAGGCTGTCGCATCAATGTGCAGCATTATGCTTGCCCGGAAATTTGCTCTCAGGTGAGCTGTGGAATGGACTTGGAGGACTTAGATGGATCGGAAAGTCCTGAGAGCTTGGAAGAATGCGTGATATCACCGCCGAAGATCTCGTCGGCGATGAGGACGGCTCCTGCAATGCAGATCGTCGCTGCTACAGGATGCTCGCCTGCTGCACGGATGATGTCGGCAAAGTCTTTCGTATCGATGTTCATGATATGTGTTCCTCCCTTGATAAAAATGAACTGTTTGAAGAAAAGGACAGCCGTGTTCCGTCACCGCTCCTGCCGGTTTTCTCCATCCTTGAATTGCTCCTCCAGTATCTCCATCATCCAGTCGCTCGCGTCATGGCTGCCTTTCCGTTTGCCACACGTCGCGAGGATCGTGACGCGGACGCGGCCTTCGAGCGCTGGATCGGCTTCCGCGCTGAAGACGATGTTGCATTCTTCGGAAACACACTCCATGACGGAAGATGTCGCCGCATCCATTTCTCTCATGCCGAGGTCTTCGCCTCCCGAGAGCGAGAGAAGGATGCCGCGCAGGAACTCCGGCTTCCAGCCGAGCTGCGCGAGCGCGTCGCCGACGGCCATCTGCACGTCTGCCGCCGTTCCGATGCCAACACGTACGATGTCCGTGCCATCAAACAATGCCAGGACATCGTCCATGTCAAGCACGGCCGGCAGCTGCGGCGCAACCATAGGAAGCAGCGCACCCGCTGCCGCGAGGCATTGCGCCTCGCCCTCCACGCGGATGAGCACATCCGTCCCGATTCGCCACGAAGGCTTCATTTTCTCACCATGCGCGGCTATCTCGAACGCAAAGAGCTTGCCACCCTCTTTCATCTTCGCCGCGAACGCTTTCACCGCTCCAGTTCCTGCCTCAGCACAGTCGTAGAGCAAGAAACGGATGGGCCGGCTTGCGGGAAACGCGAGCTCCGGAAATCCATCCGCGTCTTCGTTCATGTCGGTGATGCCATAAAGTTCGAGCCCGCCGAGCTTCTCGTTCAGCGCCTGCGCGACACGGATGGCGGCAGCGCCGAGCGCCACCGCCGGAAGCAGTTCGTCTTCCTTTTCAGCTGACATATCCATACTTTTTTCTCCCTTCAAGAAATATGCATCCAACCTGCAGAAAACGGAGTCCGCTCAACCGGATTCAGCCAGGAAAGGAATCTGTCTTGCGGATTTGCGACCATCTGTGCAGGATGGCATCGATGACTTCTTCCAGCCCCATGTGCGTGCTGTCAATCCAGAGATTTGGCATCTGGTAGCGCTTGACGAAGCAGCGGAGCTTCTCATATCCTTCATCGGAAAATATTTTTTCCCGAAGGTCGGGATCCTCCGGATTGCGCTGGACAATTCTCTGGCGACGTGTTTCCGCCTCTGCAAAGAGAATGACCGTGATATCCGGTTTCCCCGTCGCGGATACGAGATAATCAAAAAACAAATCATTTTCGCCTGTGGCATTGATAGCGAACATCGAACCGATGTGGCGGTCTGTCACGATATTCTCCTTCTTCGCACGCTGGCTCAGAAGATACGTGCCGGCACCATAAATCATGGCACGGAAAGCGAGATCGGTATGGTGATTGATGTAGCGTGTGAAACGCAGATATTCCTGATGCCCGCCCTCAGGATCTGTAACCATGGAGAGCGGTTTTTCAACGTACTGGAAACCGAGCCTGGCAGCGACTCCTTGCGCCGTTGTCGATTTTCCGACGCCGTCGAATCCTTCGATGGCAATATGCATAAGGCAGCACTCCTTCTTCCGCTCAGCGCAGATGCGCCAGGCGGTGCTTCATTTCTTCCTTCTTTCCTTCGGCAAAGCTCTGCGCCTCGGCAAGGTAGCCAGAGACGCGGCGCAGATGACGGACGTTGAGGCTTCCGCAATGCGGGCACGCATCCGCCAGCCGACCGGTATAGCCGCAGTCCGCGCAGTAATCGAGCGGGAAGTTCATGCCGATATAGTTGCACTGGCAGCGATAAGCTTCCTCGATGACTTCCTGCACGGCCGCGACGTTTTTATTCGGCATCTCCTTCGCTTCGATGTACGTAATCGAGCCGCCGTTCGCGAACGCGTGGAACGGGCCTTCGAGCTCCGCCTTCGTCATGTAGTCGACCGGCACGTCCACGGGGACGTGGAACGAGTTGCTGTAAAAGCCCTTTTCTGCGACGGCGCTGCCGCGGCCAAGGTGCACGCGGTCGTACATCGCAAAGCGGCCCGTCACGCCCTCCGCTGCCGAGGCGAGCAGGGAAAAGTTCAGCCCCGTGTCCTCAGTCGTGCGGTCGGTGAAAGCGCGCATATGCTTGACGATGGAAAGGGCCTCATCGAAGTGCACGCGCAGCGCCTCCTCCGTGTCGATTGGTTCGCCCGTCAGCACGCGCATGGCATCCCAAAGGCCGATGAAGCCGATGGAGAGCGTTCCGTTCTTCAAGACTTTTTCCGTACTGCCAGTCTCTGCGCCGAGCGCGAAGCCCTCGTGGATGCACATCCAGCTGGCGGCATCCGCGAGACCGGAGAGCGTCTCGAAGCGGTGCAGCAACAGCCCTTTCGCATCCTCCAGATTCTCGTCGATCTCGCGATAAAATGCCTCCCTGCTGCCCTCCGCCGCATATGCCATCTGCACGAGGTTCATCGTCACGCAGGCGACATTCCCGCGGCCGAAGCCGCCGGTGCGTCCGTTGACGTTCGATGCGACGCGCGTACGGCAGCCCATGATACCAATCGTCTCCGGGTCGAACGGCGCATTGCTTTCGCTGTCGCAATTGAAATAGGTCGGGATCATGCGGCGCGCCGTGACAGCGAGCGCCCGCTCGTAGAGGTCATGGTTCGGCGCCGAGGGCCGGAGGTTTTTTTCCTTCCGGAGCTTGAAGACGAGATTGGGGAAGATGAACGGCGAACCGTCCTCCTGCCCGAGATCGAAGGCATCAAGCATCGCGAACGCCACGCGGCGCGCAGGCTCGCTCGTATCGATGCCGAAATTGAACGTCACATAGGCTTTCTCGCATCCCTTGCGCACTTGGGTGTTCAGATCGAGATAAAGCTCCCGAAAGAGCTCGACGAGCGTGTCATGGTCTTCATCCGCGAGGTACGCAGCTGCCTCGCTGTCGAACTGGAGGAAGCCGATGCCGCCGGACTGGTCGTTCGTCAGCGCCGTGATTCCGCGGAACAGCGCGCGGAGCATCTGCGCGAACGTGCTTGGCGCCGGCCCGGCGAGGTCGCGGACGTGGACGCCGAGGCAGTTGTAGACGACATCATAGAACTCGAGATCGTGGATGTGGATGGTGCACGCCTCATGCTTCTGCGCGAAACGCGCGGGGATGGCATGGAGGACATCGTCTTTCTTCCGCTGCTGTCCCAAGCTGACGATGACGCCCGAAGCGTTCTCGGTACGGTTGGCAAGGTCTTTTTTCTGCATATCTCCCATGAGGGATTCCTCCATTCTTCTGTTGCTGAACGCATCGCGCAGACTCAAGCAGCCGCACCGATGTCGATAGGAAAAAGTACGCCGTTCTCCACGCGGTAGAAATGCTGGTTGGCGGAGCCGACATACTGCAGATCCGCCTGACGGAGCGCAGCGACGAAATGCCCGGTTTTGAGATACGAGAGGTTCGGCAGGATATCCTGCGGGACGCGCTCCAGCTCCCAACCCGTATAGAGGCAGATATCGAAGCCATCGGCGTGCAGCGCCAGCAAGAGATGCCGCAGGGCTGGCAGCTGCTCGAGTGGTTCGCCACCGGAGATCGTGATGTGCCGGTTGCGGCAGCGCCGCTCCGCCTCTGCGACGATGTCCTGGACGGAAAAAAACGTCCCCGCACCGCGCGCGTGCGTCTGCGCATTGTGGCAGCCGGGACAATTGTGGCTGCATCCTTGCAAAAACAAGACCGTGCGAACCATCGGGCCGTCGTCAAAACTTCCTGCACGCCAGCCAGCAATTTCCAGAACAATGGATTTCCGTGCATCCATGCAAATCTTCCTCCTTCATTCATCCGTTCAAACAGCAGAAATCCTTCTGCATGATTCCAAGGATAACAGAGCGCTGAAGAAAAAAGGTCAACGCGCGGGCAACCTTTTGAAAATGTCCGCCATCCCCAACCAGGCAACTTCATGTTGCCGAAGGATTCCCTTTTCTTGATTTGAGTATAGAGCAATCCCCCGTCGTCATCGATAATTTCATTCTTGACAGATTTTTTCTGGCAAGCATGACGACACGCCTTGTCAATCTTGACAGGAAATTGACAATGTGCGGCCAAAACGGTATAAGATACTCAAACTTCCCACATGAAAAACATGAGCTTTTCCCATAACCATACGGCTCTCAGCAACAAGCATTATCAAGCCGCAGACTTTTGTAGTGCACTACGC